>Ga0308158_10000420_pt1 | contig 71449 bp, 70 predicted proteins | sample PhyBR2_FD_201038 | JGI IMG/M metagenome (GOLD analysis project Ga0308158, IMG submission 201038) | Phyllosphere microbial communities from UC Gill Tract Community Farm, Albany, California, United States - DLSLB.R2 | ecosystem: Host-associated > Plants > Phyllosphere > Unclassified | place: USA... | reverse complement strand
GCCCCAGTCGATGCCGCCGTTGCGGCTCATGTCGAGGCGCTTGTCGAGCAGCTGCTGGATCTTCGGGTGCACCGTGAAGCCCTCGGGCTTGTTCACGAACGCGTCGCCGATGAGCTGGATCACCTCGTTGGGAACACCGGTGACCTCGGGCGCGCCGACCTGCTCGTCCACGGGCAGCAGATCGGGGGCGATCGGAGTCGCACCCGTCTCGGCGGCGTGCGTCTCGGCGAAGGCGATCTCGAGGCGGTTCTGGAAGTCGGCCTTGGCCTGGTCGTACTCCTCCTCGGTGATGTCACCGCGTCCGACGAGCGACTCGGTGTAGAGCTTGCGCACCGATCGCTTCGCCTGGATGAGGTCGGTCATCAGCGGCTGGGTCATCGAGGGGTCGTCGCCCTCGTTGTGCCCGCGGCGGCGGTAGCACACGAGGTCGATCACGACGTCGCGATGGAAGCGCTCACGGTATTCGAACGCCAGCTGAGCGACGTGGATGACGGCTTCGGGATCGTCGCCGTTCACGTGGAAGACGGGAGCCTGGATCGTCTTGGCCACGTCGGTGGAGTACACCGAGGTGCGCCCGTCGTTCGGCGTGGTCGTGAAGCCGACCTGGTTGTTCACGACCACGTGGATCGTGCCGCCCGTGCGGTAACCGCGCAGCTGGGACATCTGCAGCGTCTCGACGACGACGCCCTGGCCGGCGAAGGCCGCGTCGCCGTGCACGAGGATCGGCAGCCAGGTGAACGTGCCGATCGGCTTGCGGTCCTGCTTGGCGCGGACGATGCCCTCGAGGACGCCGTCGACGGTCTCGAGGTGAGAGGGGTTCGCCGCGAGGTAGACCGGCAGCTCGGCGCCGTCCTCGGCGACGAAGGTGCCCTCGGTTCCGAGGTGGTACTTCACGTCGCCGGAGCCGCGCTGGTTGCCGGGCGTCTGGTGGCCCTCGAACTCCTGGAACACCTGGCCGTAGGTCTTGCCGGCGATGTTGGTGAGGACGTTCAGGCGTCCGCGGTGCGCCATGCCGATCGCGGCGCCCTCGAGGCCCGCGTTCGCGGCGCCCTGGAGGATCTCGTCGAGCAGCGGAACGAGCGACTCGCCTCCCTCGAGGGAGAAGCGCTTCTGTCCGACGAACTTCGTCTGCAGGAAGGTCTCGAACGCCTCGGCCTCGTTGAGCTTGCGAAGCACCCGCAGCTGCTCGTCGTGGCCGGGCTTCTGGTACTTGACCTCGACCTTCTCCTGGAACCACCGGCGCTGCTCGGGGTCCTGGATGTGCATGTACTCGATGCCGAGCGTGCGGCAGTACGAGTCGCGCAGGACGCCGAGGATGTCGCGGAGCTTGGCGATGCGCTTGCCGCCGAAGCCGCCCGTGACGAACTCGCGATCCAGGTCCCAGAACGTGAGCCCGTGGTTCTCGATCTCCAGGTCGGGGTGCGAGCGCTGCACGTACTCGAGCGGGTCGATGTCGGCCATCAGGTGGCCGCGCACCCGGAACGAGTTGATGAGCTCCTGCACGCGGGACTGCTTGTCGACGCGCTCGGCGAGGTCGACGGCGATGTCCGGGTTCCAGTGGATCGGCGCGTACGGGATGCGCAGGGCGGCGAAGATGTCCTCGTAGAAGCCGCGCTGGCCGATGAGCAGCTCGTGCACCTTCTTCAGGAACTCGCCGGAGCCTGCGCCCTGGATCACGCGGTGGTCGTAGGTGCTGGTGAGGGTGATCGTCTTGCCGATCGCGAGCTCGTTCAGCGTCTTCTCGCTCGCGCCCTGGAACTCGGCCGGGTACTCGAGGGCGCCGGCGCCGATGATGCAGCCCTGGCCCTTCATCAGACGGGGAACCGAGTGCACCGTGCCGATGCCGCCGGGGTTGGTCAGCGACACGGTCGTGCCCTGGAAGTCCGCCGCGGTCAGCTTGTTGCCGCGAGCGCGGGTGACGAGGTCCTCGTAGGCGATGAGGTACTCGTTGAACGACATGGTGTCGGCGCGCTTGATGCTCGGCACCATGAGGGCGCGTGTGCCGTCGGGCTTGGGCAGGTCGATCGCGATGCCGAGGTTGACGTGCGCCGGAGCGACGACCGACGGCTTGCCGTCGACCTCGGCGTAGAACACGTTCTGGCTGCGGAACTCGTCGAGCGTGCGGATCAGGGCCCAGCCGATGAGGTGGGTGAAGCTGATCTTGCCGCCGCGCGTGCGGGCCATGTGGTTGTTGATGACGATGCGGTTGTCGATCATCAGCTTGGCCGGCACCGTGCGAACGCTGGTGGCGGTCGGCACGGTGAGCGACTCGTCCATGTTCGCGGCGAGGGTCTTGGGCAGACCGCGCAGCGGGGTGACCTTGTCCTCGTCGACGGGGTCGGCGGCCGTGCCGGCTTCCTTGGCCGCGGGCTTGGGGGCCTGTGCGGGGATCGGGGCGGATGCCGCAGGCTTTGCGGTCGTGCGGGCGACGGGCTGTGCGCCGATCACCGGGATCGGAGCGGTCACGGGGTGAGCGGGTTCGGCGGGAGCCGCCTGACGAGCTGACGAGCCGGCCGTGTCGGCCTCGTACTTCTCCAGAACCGGCCACCACTCCTTGTCGACGGAGTCGCGGTTCGTCTTGAACTGCTCGTAGAGCTCTTCCACGAGCCAGGAATTGGCTCCGAACCCCCCGTCGCCCCCGCCGCCGGTCACCTGGTTCGACACGCTCGATCGCCCTCTTTCATCGCTGAATTTCACGTGTGCTCGCGCAGGCGCAGGATGCGCTCGGGTCTGCACACTCTCGACCAACAAGCCTAACGTGTTTCCACTGCCGATTCGTCGCGACGGCGCGCCACACCGCGGCATATCTCGGTACCGTGGAGGCATGGAGTTCGCAGGCAAGCAGCCCACCGTCGACCTGACCTATTCAGACGTGTTCCTGGTGCCACGTCGTTCGGGTGTGACGAGCCGGCTGCAGGTCGACCTGACCCCGCACGACGGGACCCCCGCGACGCTGCCGCTGGTCGCCTCGAACATGAACTCCGTCACCGGTCCGCGGATCGCAGCCGTGCTGGCGCGCCGCGGCGGTCTCGGCGTACTCCCTCAGGACATGCCGCTGCAGGACCTGGACGCGGCGATCCGCGACGTCAAGGCTCAGCCGGTGCTGTGGGACACCCCGCTCGTGCTGCCGCCTTCCGCGTCCGTGACCGATGCGCTCCGGCTGCTTCCTGCGACGCCGGGGCACGGCATCGTGGTCGCATCGGGCGACGCTCCGTACGACGCAGAGAGGATCCTCGGCATCCTTCCGGCGACGCGGCTCGCGACCGCGTTGCCCGACGCGCAGCTCGGAGATCTCGTGCACGCAGGGACGCCGGCGCTGGATGCGGACGACATCGGCTCCGAGCGCCACGCCTTCGACGTGATCACCGACGCGGGTGTCGAGATGGTCCCGATCGTCCGCCACGGGCACCTGGTCGGGACCCTCAGCGCTCGCAGTGCGCTGCGCTCGACGCTGTACGCTCCGGCCCTCGACGCCGACGGCCGTCTCGCGGTCGCCGCGGCGGTCGGCATCAACGGCGATGTCGCCTCGAAGGCGAGGGCCCTCGCCGCGGCCGGCGTCGACGTGCTCGTCCTCGACACGGCGCACGGCCACCAGGACGGGATGCTGCGCGCGCTGTCCGAGGTGTCGGCGCTGGGGCTCGGGCTTCCGATCGTCGCCGGGAACATCGTGACGGCCGACGGCGTGCGCGACCTCGTCGACGCCGGTGCCTCCATCCTGAAGGTGGGCGTGGGCCCGGGGGCCATGTGCACGACCCGGATGATGACGGCGGTCGGCCGCCCGCAGTTCTCCGCGGTCCTGGAGACTGCGCAGGCCGCCCGCGAGCTCGGCGCGCACGTGTGGGCCGACGGCGGAGTGCGCTATCCGAGAGACGTCGCCCTGGCGCTCGCCGCGGGCGCGGCATCCGTCATGATCGGCTCCTGGTTCGCCGGAACGATCGAGGCGCCGGGTGCTCTGCAGCGCGACGCCGAGGGACGCCTCTACAAGGAATCCTGGGGCATGGCTTCGACCAAGGCCGTTCAGGCGCGCTTCGGCCGCCTGGACGCGTATGAGCGCGCACGCAAGGAGCTGTTCGCCGAGGGCATCTCCTCGTCGAAGATCTACCTCGACCCGCTGCGCCCTGGGGTGGAGGATCTGCTCGACATGATCACCTCAGGGGTCCGCTCGTCCTTCACCTACGCCGGCGCCTCGTCGGTGCCGGAGTTCCACGAGCGCGCGCACGTCGGCCTCCAGTCCGCGGCGGGATACGAAGAGGGCAAGGCCCTCCCCGTGAGCTGGTAGGAGCCCCTGCATCCGCCTCTCCCACAGCGGAGTTCTGTACAATCGTGACCACCATGGACGACCCTCCCAGTTGCAGTAGATCGCCCCACCGCCCGCCTCTCGTCAGCGAGAGGAAGCTCTGATGGACTTCATCCTGCTGGGCGTGGGGCTCCTGCTCACGGTCGGGACCGGCCTGTTCGTCGCGAGCGAGTTCGCCCTGGTCAATCTCGATCGTGCCGACCTCGAAGCGCGTCGGGCGCGCGGCGAATCGCGGCTGTCCCTCACGATCGGCGCGCTCCGGCACACATCGACGCACCTCTCGGCGGCGCAGCTCGGCATCACGCTGACGACGCTGCTCACCGGTTACACGATGGAGCCCGCGCTCTCGAATCTCCTGAGGCCGACGCTCACGGCCTGGAGCATCCCGGAGGCGGCGATCGCCCCCATCTCCACCGTGGTCGCGATGGTGGTCGCGACGGCGCTGTCGATGATCCTCGGCGAGCTCGTCCCGAAGAACTTCGCGCTCGCGCTGCCGCTGGCGACCGCGAAGCTCGTCATTCCGTTCCAGGTCGCGTTCACCACGGTGTTCAAGCCGGCCGTCGTCGTGCTGAACGGCAGCGCCAACGGTGTCCTGCGCGGCATGGGCATCGAGCCGAAGGAGGAGCTCTCGGGTGCGCGCACGGCCGAGGAGCTCTCCTCCCTCGTGCGCCGCTCGGCCAGCGCCGGTGTGCTCGAGGAGGACACCGCGACGCTGCTCGACCGCACCCTCACGTTCGCCCGCCTCACGGCCGCCGACGTCATGACGCCCCGCCCGAGCATGCATGCGATCGCCGCGGGGGACTCGGCCGACGACGTCATCCAGCTCGCCCGCCGCACGGGGCACAGCCGCTTCCCGGTGTACGACGACGACCTCGACGACATCACCGGTGTCGTGCATCTGAAGGCCGCGATCTCTGTGCCGCGCGAGCGCCGCGCCGAGGTGCCGGTCGGCGCCCTGGCCACCGAGCCGCTGCGGGTGCCCGAGACGGTGCACGTCGACGGGCTCATCTCGGAACTGCGCGCCCGTGGCTACCAGCTCGCGGTCGTGGTCGACGAATACGGCGGCACAGCCGGTCTGGTGACGCTCGAGGACCTCGTCGAGGAGATCGTCGGAGAGGTCTCCGACGAGCACGATCGCACGAGAGCCGGCGTGATCGTGGGGCGAGACGGAGTCACGTTCCCCGGAGAGCTGCGTCCGGATGAGCTGCGCAGCCGCGCGGGCGTGGATGTGCCGGAAGGCGATGTGTACGACACCGTGGCCGGCTACGTCATGAGCGTGCTCGAGCGCGTCCCGGTGGTGGGCGACGAGGTTCCCGTCGATTCCGGTCTCCTGCAGGTCGTGCGCATGGACGGCCGACGCATCGACCGCATCCGCTACGTCCCGAGTGCGGACCCGGGCGCCGAGGAGGCGAGCCGATGAGCGACTGGGCAGGAATCGTCTGGCTCGTCGTGCTTCTGCTCGGCAACGCCTTCTTCGTCGGCGCAGAGTTCGCGGTCATCTCCGCACGCCGGTCGCAGATCGAGCCCCGTGCAGAGGTGGGCTCCCGACCGGCCAAGACCGCGCTCTACGCGATGGAGCACGCGACGCTCATGCTCGCGACCTCGCAGCTGGGCATCACCATCTGCTCGCTTCTCATCCTGAACGTGTCGGAGCCGGCGATCCATCACCTGCTCGCGGCGCCCATGCACGCCTTCGGCTGGGCGGATGCCGCTGTCGACGCCGTGTCATTCACGATCACGCTTCTCATCGTGTCGTTCCTGCACGTCGTGTTCGGCGAGATGGTGCCGAAGAACCTCGCCTTCTCCGTGCCCGACCGCGCGGTGCTGCTGCTCGCCCCGCCGCTGGTGTGGGTGTCGAAGGTCTTCATGCCGGTGATCTGGGTGCTCAACGCCTCGGCCAACGCGGTGCTCCGCCTGTTCCGCGTCGAGCCGAAGAACGAGGCGGCGTCGACGTTCACGCTCGAGGAGGTGGCCACGATCGTCGATCAGTCGCGTCGCGAGGGCATCCTCGCCGACACAGCAGGTGCGGTGGCAGCAGCCGTCGAGTTCACCGACAAGAAGGCCCGTGACATCGCCGTGCCGCTGAGCCAGCTGGTGACCCTTCCGCAGACGACGACGCCGGACGACATCGAGAAGGCCGTCGCCCGCTACGGGTTCTCCCGCTATGTGATCGTCGACGACGCGGGCACGCCGATCGGCTACGTGCACCTCAAGGACATCCTGCGTGCATCGGACGGTCCGAACGCTGCGGCGAAGCTCGCAGAACCGGTCCCCTCGAAGCGCATCCACCACATGGTGCCGGTGCAGGAGGACACGGATCTCGAGGATGCTCTCGCGCTGATGCGTCGTGCCGGCCGGCACCTGGCGAGGGTGCGCGACGCTCACGGCGAGACGATCGCGGTGCTCTTCCTCGAGGACATCCTCGAGGAGCTGGTCGGCGAGGTGCGCGACGCGACCCGTCGGGTGCGCGGTCACTGACCGCGCACCCCGGCGGGGTCAGCGCCAGCGTGCGCGCTCGTACTGAGGCGGCCAGACCACTTCGGCGTCGAGCTCGTGCGCGGCACGGAGGGCGAAGTGCGGATCCCGCAGCCACTCGCGACCCGCGAAGATCGCGTCGGCCCGGCCGTCGGCGAGCACCTGCTCGGCCTGCGCAGCCGCGGTGATCAGTCCCACGGCCGTCGTCGGGATCCTGCCGCCCTGGCGGACGGTCTCCGAGAGCTCCACCTGGTACCCGGGGAACACGCTGATCTGCTGATGGGCGACGAGGCCCCCGCTGGAGACGTCGATGAGATCGGCGCCGTGCTCGGCTGCCCACGTGGCGACGGTCGTCGCCTCCTGGGCGTCGAAGCCACCGGGGGCGTGATCCGTGGCTGAGATGCGCACGAACAGCGGCACCTCCTCGCCGACCTCGGCGCGCACGGCGTCGACGACGCGCAGCAGCAGCCGCGCCCTGTTCTCCAGCGTTCCGCCGTACTCGTTGGTGCGGAGATTCGACAGGGGAGACAGGAACTGGTGCAGGAGGTAGCCGTGTGCGCCGTGGATCTCGATGACATCGAATCCGGCGTCGACTGCGCGACGCGCCGACGCGGTGAAGGCGGCCACGATCTCCTCGATGCCCGCGGCGTCGAGGGCGACCGGCTCGGCGAAGCCTTCGAAGGCCACAGCCGAAGGAGCAGCGGTCGTCCAGCCTCCCTCCGCGGCGGGAACCGATCCGCGCCCCGGTGCCCAGGGCCACCAGGTGGAGGCCTTGCGGCCGGCGTGGGCGAGCTGGATGCCGGCCTGAGAGCCGCGGTCGTGGATCGCCTGCACCACGGGCGCCCAGGCATCCCGCTGCTCGTCGTTCCACAGTCCCGCGTCCCGTGGCGAGATCCGCCCTTCGGGGACGACCGCCGTCGCCTCGGCGACGACGAGGCCGGCGCCTCCTGAGGCGAACTGCGCGAGGTGGGTGTGGTGCCACTCCTGCACCACACCGTCGACGGCGCTGTACATGCACATCGGCGACACCCACAGGCGATTGCGGAACGTGACGGATCTGATGGTCGAGGGGGAGAAGAGGATGCTCACGTTTCGACGGTAGTGTCTTCGCGACCGGGCGAGGGCCGTCGCACTAACGTGGAGTCATGGTCGAGGTCCGCACCTGGTCGCGCAGCGACACCGCGCAGTTCGTGCGCGCGGCGACGCCGAGCGACGACAAGTACTCCCGCGGTGTCGTGGCGCTGCGCACGGGATCGGCGGCGTACCCGGGCGCCGCTGTGCTCGGCGTCGAAGCGGCATGGCGAGCGGGAGCCGGGTTCGTCCGCTACGTCGGCGACGAGCGACCGGCGGACGCCGTGCTCGCCCGCCGACCGGAGACCGTCGTGGGCCGGGACGTCGGACGATCGCGCGTGGGAGCGTGGGTGATCGGGTCGGGTACGGATCCGGCGGAGCGTGCCGACGACGAGCTCCAGGCGCTCCGCGAGGTCCTCGCAGGAGACGTTCCGGTCGTGATCGATGCCGGCGCGCTCGATCTCGTGAACAGAACCACCGCTCCCTTCGTGATCACGCCCCATGCGGGCGAATTCGCGCGTCTGCAGGAGAACCTGCGACTGCGGGCAGCGGCGGGGGAGAGCCGAGAAGAAGCCGTCGTCCGGGTCGCGAGAGCGATCGGCGGCGTCGTGCTGCTGAAAGGTGCCCGCACGCTGATCGCCGATGAAGCGGGAGCCGTCCTCGCGGTCGAGGAGAACACGTCCTGGCTGGCGACGGCGGGTACGGGCGACGTCCTCGCAGGGGTGATCGGCGCGGTGCTCGCCGCGAACCCGGGGCGTCCGATCGCGGAGGCGGCCGCCGCCGGCGCCTGGCTGCACGGCCGTGCCGCGCGGATCGCAGCCGGGGTCATCGGGGCCGGCGACGGCGGCCGGGGGCATCCCGTCGTGGCGCTCGACGTGGCAAAAGCCCTGCCACGGGCCGTCGGGGACGTCCTCGCGTGACCCGCTCGGGCAGCGCGCGCACGGCTGTCCTGTGGACCGCCTTCCTGCTCGTGCATGCGGTGGTCGCCGTGGCCGGATGGATCCTCCCGAGCCAGCCGATGGGCGACGTGGTGCTCGTGTACGAACCCTGGGCCGGTTCGGCTCTGAGCGGGGGCGGGGTCGTGGGCGTCACCGAGACCTGGGTGTACCCGCAGCTGGCGCTTCTGCCCATGCTCGCCGCGAAGATACTGTCGCTGCCTCTGGTCGGCGGACTGGGCGCATCCGGGGCCTACCTGATCGCCTGGGCCGTCATGATCACGGCGCTCGACGCCCTCGCCTTCGCGGTTCTCACCGGTCGCACCTCGGCCCAGCCTCGGCGGATCGCGGCATGGTTCTGGTGCGCCGCCCTTCTGCTGCTCGGACCGATCGCGCTCTACCGGATCGACGCGGTCACCGTGCCGCTGGCGGTGATCGCCGGCCTCTGGCTCACGCGTCGCCCGGTGGTCGCGGCCGCGCTGCTCGCTGTCGGTGCATGGATCAAGATCTGGCCCGGCGCGCTGCTGCTCGGTGCGATCGTCGCGGGCAGGGCACGGGTGCGGATGCTGTTCGCCGCAGCCTTCGTGACCGCCGGAGTGATCGCGGTCCTGTTCCTGCTCGGCGCCCGCGCAGAGATCTTCGGCTTCCTCACCGAGCAGACCGGGCGCGGTCTGCAGATCGAGGCCGTGGCGGCCACGCCGTTCCTCTGGCTCGCGCTGACGGGGGCCGCTCGCATCGAGTACAGCTTCGACATCCTCACGTTCCAGATCGCCGCCCCCGGAGCGGATGCCGTCGGCTCCGCGCTCACTCCGCTGATGCTCCTGGTCGTGCTCGGCGTGGTCGCGATCGGCGCGGTCAAGGCTGCTCGGCGGGCTACGTTCTCGCGGCTGTTCCCGCCGCTCTCTCTGTCGCTCGTCGTCGTGCTGATCGTCGTGAACAAGGTCGGCTCCCCGCAGTTCCAGACCTGGCTCTTCGCCCCGGTGATCCTCTGGCTCGTGCTCGACCGCACCAGGGCGAAGGTCCCCGCCGTGATCGTCCTCGCGCTGGCCGCTCTGACCTGCCTGATCTACCCGCTGAACTACGATGCTCTGCTGCGCGCCGAGCTCCTGCCGGTTCTCGCGCTGAGCATCCGAAACATCCTGCTCCTCGTGCTTCTCGCCGTCGGCATCCGCGCGCTCCTGCGCGTGCCGTCCACCTCACCCACCGTCAAGGAGTGATCATGCTCATCGCCTTCTCCGTCGCCCCCAGCGGCGCCCCTTCAGACGGCTCGGACCGCGACGACGCGTCCGTGCACGATGCGGTCGCCGCGGCCGTCAGGGTCGTGCGGGAATCCGGACTCCCGCACCGCACGACCAGCATGTTCACCGAGATCGAGGGCCCCGATTGGGACACGGTGATGGACGTCGTCAAGCGGGCGACGGAAGCCGTGATGCCGTTCGGGTCACGCGTGTCGCTCGTGTTGAAGGCCGACATCCGGCCGGGTTACACAGGCGAGCTCGACGCGAAGATCGAGCGGCTGGAGCAGGCGATCGACGGGTCGGACCAGCAGTCCTGACCGAACGCCGGTGGTCCGCGCAGCTCCGCATCGTGCAATAATCTGCGTATAGATGCAGATAAGCAGATGTGCGGTCTCGACCCCGACAGCGAGTACGTCGAGCTGGCGGCCGAGATCTTCGCGCTGCTCGCCGACGCGACCCGCGTCCGGATCGTCCTCGCGCTGCGCCGGGCGGGAGAGCTGTCGGTGAACATGCTCGCGGATGCCGTCGGCAAGTCTCCGGCCGCGGTGTCGCAGCATCTCGCGAAGCTGCGCATGGCCCGGATGGTCTCCACGCGCGGCGAGGGGCAGCGGGTGTTCTACCGGCTGACCGACGAGCACGCGTCCCGGCTCGTCAGCGACGCCGTGTTCCAAGCCGAGCACTCGGTCAGCGAACGTCCGCGGCACCACCACTCCGAGGGCGTGGACGCATGAGATCGCACGACCACGCCGCGGATCACGACGATCATGACCACCACGACCATCACGGCCACCCTTCCGGTCTCCGCGGATTCCTGCACGGGCTGTTCGTACCGCACTCCCATGACGCGGCCGACTCCATCGACGATGCGATGCAGGCGAGCTCTGCGGGCATCCGTGCTCTGAAGACCAGCCTGCTGATCATGCTCGCCACGACCGCATTGCAAGCTGTCGTGGTCGCGTTCTCGGGCTCCGTCGCCCTGCTGGCCGACACGATCCACAACTTCTCCGATGCGCTCACAGCCGTGCCGCTGTGGATCGCGTTCGTGCTGTCGCGCAGGGCGGCGACGAGGCGCTATACATACGGATTCAACCGCGCCGAGGATCTCGCCGGCCTCTTCATCGTCTTCGTCATCGCGCTCTCGGCCGTGGTGGCCGCCTGGGAGGCGGTCGATCGGATCGTGCATCCGCGCGAGATCGCGAACGTCGGCTGGGTGATCGCGGCCGGAGTGATCGGCTTCCTCGGCAACGAGGCCGTCGCGGTCTACCGGATCAGGGTCGGCCGCCGCATCGGCTCCGCTGCGCTCGTGGCCGACGGCGTCCACGCCCGCGCCGACGGCTTCACCTCGCTCGCGGTCGTCGTCGGCGGGGTGGGTGTGCTGCTCGGTCTCCCGCTCGCGGATCCCCTCATCGGTCTTCTCATCTCCCTGATGATCGCAGTCCTCCTGATCGGCACGATCCGATCGGTGGGGCGGCGGCTGATGGACGGCGTCGAGCCGGAGCTCATCGATCGAGCCGAGCATGCACTCGCGCACGTGACCGCCGTGCGCGAGGTCGAGCAGGTGCGACTGCGCTGGGTCGGGCACCGGCTGTACGGCGACGCGATCGTGCACGCCGACGAGATGAGTCTGAGTCAGGCCGACCAGCTCGCGACGGACGCCGCCGATTCCGTCAAGCAGCACCTGCCGAACGTCGACGAGATGCGGATCACGGTGACACCCGCCCGCTAGGCTGGACAGGTGAATCCCTCGACTGAATCGAGGGGTGCGGCGAAGAGGGCGCTCCTCTCCCTCGCCATCGGCAGCTTCGGAATCGGCATGACCGAATTCGTCGTCATGGGCCTGCTTCCCGACGTCGCGGCCGACCTGCTTCCGACGCTCTGGGCCTCCAGCCCCGAAGACGCGCTCAGCCAGGCCGGCTGGCTGATCTCCCTCTATGCGCTCGGGGTCGTGGTCGGAGCCCCGACCATCGCGGGATTCGTCGCGCGCTTCCCGCGGCACCGCGTCATGATCGGTCTCGCGGTCGCGCTGACGGTCTTCAACGCCCTCACGGTCGTGCTGCCCAGCTTCGAGCTGGTCGGCATCTCGCGCTTCCTGGCCGGTCTCCCGCACGGCGCCTACTTCGGCATCGGCGCGCTCGTCGCGGCCGACGTGATGGGGCCGGGGAACCGCGCCAAAGGCGTGGCGTTCATCCTCACGGGGCTGACGATCGCGAACGTGGTGGGTGTGCCGTTCGGAACGTTCCTCGGTCAGCAGTGGGGCTGGCGGGTCGCGTTCGCCGTCGTCGCCGGAGTGTTCGCCCTCTCGGCGCTGTGCATCGCCTTCTTCGTCCCCGAGCATCCGGGGGAACCTGGCCGGACGATGCGCGCCGAGCTGCGGGTGTTCCGGATCGGGCAGGTGTGGTTCGCACTGGGAGTCGGTGCGATCGGCTTCGGTGGATTCTTCGCCGTGTACAGCTACATCGCGCCGGTCGTCACCGACGTCGCCGGGTCGCCGGAATGGGTCGTGCCGATCGTGCTCGTGCTCATGGGACTCGGCATGACCGTCGGCAACCTCGTGGGCGGCCATCTCGCCGACATCAGCGTCAAGCGCACGCTGTTGCTCGGGCTCGCGGTGCTCGCAGCCGTGCTCGTGATGCTGGCCCTGCTGTCCTTCTGGATCGTCACGCTTGCGATCATGGTGTTCGTGGTCGGCTTCGTCTCGTCGGTGCTCAGCCCGACGATCCAGACTCGCCTGATGGACGTGGCGGAGGACAATCAGTCGATCGCCGCAGCACTCAACCACTCCGCGCTGAACATCGGGAACAGCCTCGGCGCCTTCCTCGGTGGTGCGGTCATCGCCTTCGGCTGGGGGTTCACCGCGCCCGCGTGGACGGGCGCCGCCCTCGCGCTGGCTGGGCTGCTGATCGCGCTGGTGTCGTACCGGGTGGAGTCCGTTCGGACGGCTCAGATCCGGTCGTAGAGTGTGGGGGTGGACGTCCCCGAGGATCTGCCGGTCGCCGGAACCGCCGTTCTGCTGCGCGACGGCCGGTACGGCGTGGAGGTGCTGCTGATGCGCCGTCCGGAGCGCGGATCGTTCGCCGGGGCGTGGGTGTTCCCGGGCGGCAGGGTCGAGGAAGTCGACCGGATGGCCGGGGCGACGGAAGTCGAGGATGCCGGGCGCGCAGCCGTGCGGGAGACGTTCGAGGAGGTCGGTCTCGAGGTCGGCGACCTCGTCGTGCTGTCGAGGTGGACGCCTCCCAACGGAATCCCGCGGCGCATCCGCACCTGGTTCTTCCTCGCCCGCGCATCAGTAGGCGAGGTGCGAGCGGCCGCTGACGAGGTCGTCGAGCACTCGTGGGTCACGCCGGCCGAGGCTCTGCGGCGCCACGCCGCGGGAGAGTGGACCCTGTTCCCGCCGACCTGGGTGACGCTGCACCACCTGCTCGCGTTCGGCGATGCGGACGCCGCGCTCGCCGAGGCGGGCGCGGCGAGGCTCTACGCCACGCAGATCGAGGGCACGACCTTCCGCTGGGAAGGGCTGCGTCTGGAGACGCGGGAGCTGCCGTGGACCCTAACCGGCGAGTAGCCGAGTCAGGTGACTGCCGACCGCATCCGTCTCGATGAGGAAGCCGTCGTGCCCGAAGTCGCTGGTCAGCACGACCGCCTCGTTGCCGTCGAGGGTGTTCGGGATGCTGCGTGCGATGCGATGCTGCCCGTCGACGGGGAAGAGCCTGTCGCTGTCGATGCCGAGGACGAGCGTCGTCGCCGTCACGGTGCGCAGAGCCTCTTCGACCCCGCCCCGGTCTCGCCCGACGTCGTGCGAATTCATCGCCTCGACGAGCGTCACGTAGCTGTTGGCATCGAAGCGGCGCGTGAACTTGTTGCCGTGGAAGTCGAGGTACGACTCCACGGCGAAGCGCCCGCCGTGACCGAGAGGCGAGACGTCGGACTGCCACGAGCGCTGGAAGCGCTGGTTCAGCTCGATCGGGCTGCGGTAGTTCAGCAGGGCCATGCGCCGCGCGAGTGCGAGGCCCTTGTGCGGCCCGTCGCCGTCGGCGAGATCGTAGTACTCGCCGCCCTGGAACCGCGGATCCATGCGGATCGTCTCGAGTTGCACCGTGTTCAGAGCGATCTGGTCGGCCGTCGTGATCGGCGGTGACGAGAGCACGGCGAGGCGCTCGACGCGCTCCGGATGCATGATCGCCCACTCGAGCGCGTGCATGCCGCCCATCGAACCGCCGATGACCGCTGCCCAGGCGTCGATGCCGAGCGCGTCGGCGAGCCGCACCTGAGCGGCCACCTGGTCGCGGATGGTCAGGTACGGGAAACGAGAGGCCCATTCGTAGCCGTTCGGCGCGATGCTGGCAGGTCCCGTCGACCCCTGGCATCCGCCCAGCATGTTCGGCGCGATCACGAACCATCGATCCGTGTCGAGCGGTGCACCGGGGCCGACGATGTCGTCCCACCAGCCTGCGGTGGGGTGACCAGCTCCTGCTTCGCCGCGGACGTGGCTGTCGCCGGTCAGCGCGTGCAGCACGAGGATCGCGTTGTCGCGTGCGGCGTTCAGCTCTCCCCAGGTCTCGAACGCGAGGCGGATGCCCGGCAGCTCGGCGCCGCTCTCGGTGCGGAACGACCCGGACGACGCGAACTCCCGCCCGCCGGCCGGGTCGCCGTCACGCCACGCGCCAGTCGCCGGCGGTCGCGCGCGGAGCAGGCGGACGTCGGCCTCCGTCACCGGCGCCGAGGGCACCGTGTCTTCCGAAGTCGTCTGCCAGTCCATGGTTCCATTCTCGCCCGGCGCAGGGCCGGTCCGGCGAAGGTTACGCCTATCCGCCGATCACGGTCTTCGTGGCGAGATGGTCGCTGCTGCCGGCGTGAACCGTCGTAGACGAGAGCACGGTCACCCCGCGCGCGAAGACCTGGTCGATCCGGGCGAGCGGGAAGGCGGCTGGCCAGGTGAGCCCGAGAGACCCGTCAGTCGGTCGCACCCAGTCCATTTCGGTGCGCAGGGCGTTCATGGCGGGGTCTGTGGAGGCGGCGTTGAAGTCGCCGACCACGACGAGCGAGCCGGCCGAGTCGGCCGTCACGGTGCGGGCGAGGCCCGCAAGCATGGTGTCACGACCGTCCTGATGCCCTGGCCGGACCGAGGCAGCATGCAGCACATAGACCGCGACCTCGGACTCCGGACCGTCGACGGTGACTCGGAGAGCACGCTTCCAATCGAGTCCGAGCGTCAGGGGCTCGGCAGTCACGAGCGGATATCTGCTCCACACGCCGACCGTGCCGACGGCGTAGGAGTGCGGATAGTGCTCCGCCAGCGCCTCGGACGCGGCGACGAGGCTGTCCCCGTCGAGTTCGACGAGGGCGATAACGTCTGCGCCCGTCTCGGCGAGCTCTTGCGCGGACGCTCCTGCACCGCCGGAATGCGCGCGCACGTTCTGGCTCACGATCGTGAGCGAGGCGGCGCTCGGGGCCGTCTGGGGCGTCGGCAGGGACGGGGCGATCGCGATGGCCCACACCACGAGCGGAACCAGGACGAGGAACAGCGTTCGCCGGGCGAGCGCGAGGGAGAGCGCGACCAGGCCGAGTGCGACGATGCCGAGCCAGGGGAGGAGTGCGGCTCCGGCGGTGCCGATCGCACCGGGCACCCACGTGCAGATGACGGCGAGCAGCAGGATGACGCTGGCGATCGCGAGAGAGCGTGCGGTCGCCGTTCGTGTGGGCGCCTGTCGGGTGACGTGCGGCCGTGTTGCGGTGTCGATCGGTGGCTCCTCCCGTGCGGGGTTCCATTCTCTCGGGGCGCGCCTGTGCTCCCGCCGAGCGGGAGGCGCCCGGTGAACGCAGATGTGCCCCGGGCCGGAGCCCGGGGCACAGCTGCTCTCTGAGGAGGAGCCCTTCGGCAGGCTCAGGAACCTCAGGCGCGAGCGGCCTCCGACACGCGGCGAGCCGCGGCGAGAGCCTGGTCGAGATCGGCCTTCAGGTCGTCGACGTTCTCGATGCCGACCGACAGACGCACAAGGCCCGGCGTGACACCCGCGGTGAGCTGCTGCTCGGGGGTGAGCTGCGCGTGCGTGGTCGAGGCGGGGTGGATGACCAGCGAGCGCACGTCGCCGATGTTGGCGAGGTGGCTGAACAGCGAGAGGCTGTTCACGAACTCGCGGCCGGCTTCGACACCGCCCTTGAGCTCGAAGGACAGCACGGCGCCGACGCCCTTGGGGGCATAGGTGTTCGCCGCGGCGTACCAGGGGGAGGAGGGCAGACCCGAGTAGTTGACCGTCGCGACGTCGTCGCGGTTGTCGAGCCACTCGGCGATCTCCTGTGCGTTCTGCACGTGGCGCTCGATGCGCAGCGACAGCGTCTCGATGCCCTGGATGAGGTTCCACGCGCTCTGCGGTGCGATGGCCGAGCCGAGGTCGCGGAGCAGCTGCACGCGGGCCTTGATGATGTACGCGAGCGGGTCGCCGACAGCGGCGGTGTAGCTCGCGCCGTGGTACGAGGGGTCGGGAACCGTGAGGCCCGGGAACTTGTCGACGTTCTTGGACCACTCGAACGTGCCGCCGTCGATGATGGCTCCGCCGATCGTGGTGCCGTGACCACCGAGGAACTTCGTGACCGAGTGGACGACGATGTCGGCGCCGAACTCGAACGGGCGGATCAGGTACGGGGTCGCGATCGTGTTGTCGACGATGAGCGGAACACCGCTCTCATGCGCGATGTCGGCGACGGTGCGGATGTCGAGCACGTTGATCTGCGGGTTGCCGATGGTCTCCGCGAAGAACAGCTTCGTGTTCGGGCGGACCGCGCGACGCCATTCCTCGGGGTCGTCCTGGTTCTCGACGAACGTGACCTCGATGCCGAGCTTGGCGAGCGTGTACTTGAAGAGGTTGTACGTGCCGCCGTAGATCGAGCTGGAGGCGACGAAGTGGTCGCCGGCCTCGGCGATGTTCAGGATCGCGAAGGTCGAGGCCGCCTGGCCGCTGGAGAGCACCAGCGCACCGGTGCCGCCTTCGAGGGCGGCGAGGCGCTGCTCGAGCACGTCCTGCGTGGGGTTCTGGATGCGGGTGTAGATGTTGCCGAACTCGGCCAGTGCGAAGAGGTTGGCGGCGTGGTCCGCGCTGTCGAACACGTACGAGGTGGTCTGGTAGATCGGTGTCGCACGAGCCTTGGTCACCGGGTCGGGAGCTGCGCCGGAGTGGATCTGCTTGGTCTCGAAACGCCAGGTCTCGGGTGCGGACATGTTGTTCCCCCTGGAACGTGGAAGCGGGTGGGTGGCGGATGCCGTTGCTGAGAGAGTACGGAAGAACCTCCGCTGTCAACAACGGATGGGAAATGTGACGTAACAACCCGGCTTCCGCGTTCTGACGCGGAACGTCGTACGGTGGAGGCATGGTCAACAGGCGTGCAGTGGTGACAGGTGCGAGTTCCGGGATCGGCGAGGCGACGGTGCGCGCGCTCCGCGCCCGGGGATGGGATGTCGTCGGCGTCGCGCGCCGCGCCGACCGTCTGGCGGCGCTCGCCGCGGAGACCGGTGCGCAGGTGATCTCCTGCGATCTCACGGATGCGGATGCCGTCGCCGGACTCGTCTCCGAGGTCGCGGCGACCGGTCCGGTGCACGCGCTGGTCCAGGTCGCCGGCGGTGCGCGCGGCACCGACCGGGTCGAAGACGCATCCGTCGACGACTGGCAGTGGATGTACGACGCCAACGTGCTGGCGAGCCAGCGTCTGGTCGCGGGTCTCCTGCCTCTCCTGCGCCGAGCTGCGGCGGCCGACGGACACGCCGACGCCGTGTTCGTGACCTCCACCGCCGCGCAGGTCGCATATGCGGGCGGTGGCGGCTACAACGCCGCAAAGGCGGCGCAGGCGATGCTCGTGCACGCGCTGCGCCTCGAGCTGAACGGCGAGCCGATCCGCGTCGCGGAGATCGCACCCGGCATGGTCCACACCGAGGAGTTCGCGCTGAACCGTCTCGGAGGAGACGCGATCGCGGCGGAGGCGGTGTACTCGGGCGTCGAGGCGCCGCTGCAGGCGGGAGACGTCGCCGATGTGATCGCCTATGCGCTCGAGGCGCCGGGGCACGTGAATCTCGACCTGATCACGATGCGTCCGGTCGCGCAATCGGCGAACCACCTGCTCGCGCGCGGACCGCTGCGCGTGCGCGCGGGCGAGTGATGCCCGGCCGGACCCTCGCCGAATTGGCGGCGGACGGGCAGATCGATCCTGGCTGGGCCGAGGCTCTCGCACCCGCGCAGCCGGTCATCACCGAACTCGGGGAGCGTCTGCGCGCCGAACAGGCTGCGGGGAACGGATACCTCCCGGCCGGTCCTCACGTGCTCCGCGCCTTCCAGCGCCCGCTCGCGGATGTGAAGGTCCTGATCACGGGGCAGGACCCGTATCCGACCCCGGGGCATCCCATCGGCCTCTCCTTCGCGGTCGACCGGGACGTGCGGCCGGTGCCGCGGAGCCTCGGCAACATCTACAAGGAGCGTCAGGACGACCTCGGCATCCCGCCGGCGCCGCACGGCGATCTCACCGCATGGAGCGACCAGGGGGTGCTGCTGCTGAACCGGGTGCTCACCGTCCGCCCCGGCGAGGCGGCCTCCCATCGCGGCTGGGGCTGGGAGAAGGTCACCGAGCTCGCCATCCGTGCGCTCGTCGCGCGCGAGCGACCGCTCGTCGCGATCCTGTGGGGGAGGGATGCGGCGAACCTCCAGCCGCTTCTCGGCGGAACGCCGTCGATCGCCTCCGCGCACCCTTCGCCCCTCTCCGCCAGCCGCGGCTTCTTCGGCTCGCGGCCGTTCTCCCGGGCGAACGCACTGCTCGAGCAGCAGGGGACGGCCGGTATCGACTGGCGCGTCGCCGGCGAGCACCCTCTAGGCTGAGCGCATGCAGTTCGAACCCGGCGATCGACGTCGCGTGCTGCCGCGTCATCTTCGCCCCGCTGCCGTCCCCGAGGTGTTCGCCTATGCGATCAGGCCCGCTCGGGCATCCGATCTTCCTCACATCCGCGAGATCTACAACCACTTCGTCAGCAATTCGGTCGTCACCCTCGACGAGGGCCGCAGCAGCATCCCGTACTGGCGGGAGAAGTTCGCTCTGCTCACCAGACTGCAGCTGCCCTTCCTCGTCGCCGTCTCGCCCGGAGGCGTGGTTCTCGGCTACGCGGTCGCGCAGCCCTGGGCGGGCAAGAACGCCTACCGGTACACGGTCGAGGACTCGATCTACCTGGGTCCGGGAGCCGGAGGCAAAGGTCTCGGGGCGGTGCTGCTGCAAGCCCTGATCGACGCGTGCGAGCAGCGCGGCATCCGCGAGATGGTCGCCGTCATCAGCGACAGCAAGGCGGAGGCGTCCATCCGCCTGCACGCGAAGCTCGGCTTCGTCGAGGCGGGACGGATGGGGCGGGTCGGCCACAAGTTCGGCCGCGAGCTCGGAACGATCTACATGAAGAAGGCCCTGAAGCCGGTGCGGCGGCGGAAGCTGTTCGGCTCAGGTCGCTGAGCCCGGGATCACCGGGATCGCGGCGAGCAGCGCCTGCGTGTACGCCTCCTGAGGGCGACGCAGGACGTCTTCGGTCGCTCCGCGCTCGACGATGCGACCATGTTTCATGACGACCACCGCGTCGCACAGGTTCTGCACGACGCCGATGTCGTGCGACACCATCACAAGGGTGAGCCCGGTGGTGCGCCGCAGGTCGATCAGCAGTTCGAGGATCTGCGCGCGCACCGTGACGTCGAGCGCCGACAGCGGTTCGTCGCCGACGAGGATGCCGGGGCGATGCACGATGGCACGGGCGAGGGCGATGCGCTGGCGCTGTCCCCCCGAGAACTCGTGCGGGTAGCGGTCGGCCATGTCGGGTTCCAAGCCGACCTGTTCGAGGACCTCCCGGATCCTCGAGACATGGTCCTCCTCGATCCGCAGCGCCCACAGCGGCTCGCCGATGATCTGCGCTGCGCTCATCCGCGGATCCAGTGACGCGTAGGGGTCCTGGAAGACGAGTCCGGTGCGGCGGCGCAGCCAGTGCAGGGATCGGGCGGATGCCGTCGCATCGACGTCTCGTCCGTCGATCGTGACGGTTCCCGCTGTCGGACGGTCGAGACCGAGGAGCAGCTTGATCAGTGTGGACTTGCCCGAGCCCGATTCGCCGATGATCCCGACGGACGAGCCTTCGACGATGTCGAGATCGGTCGGCGCGAGCGCGGTCTGAGTGCGCGCCCGCTCCCACGCCGACCGCTTCGGCACGATGAACTCGCGGCTCAGGCCGCGGGTCTCGATCAGGCTCATTCCGGTCTCCCGTCGGGGCGCCACAGGGTCGCCGTCGCGTCGCGCAGCAGACCACGGGTGATCGGCGAGGACGGCGCCGTCAGCAGCGTCTGCACGGACGCCGCCTCGACGACGCGACCGTGCTCGAGCACGACGCCCTCGGTCGCCACCTGAGCGAGCACGGCGAGGTCGTGGGTGATGAACATGAGTGACATGCCCTCGTTCTCGACGAGATCCATCAGGAGCTTCAGGATCTCGGCCTGGATCGTGACGTCGAGCGCCGTGGTCGGCTCGTCGGCGATCAGGAGCTGGGGGCGGCACGCGAGAGCCATCGCGATCGCGACCCGCTGCCGCTGGCCCCCCGACAGCTGATGCGGATACCGGTCGACGATCCTCTCCGGATCCGGCAGCCGTACGCGTGCGGCTTCGGCGATCGCGCGTTCGCGGGCCTCTCGGCGCCCGATGCCCGTGTGGATGCGGATCGACTCGGCGATCTGACGGCCGACGGTGCGGATCGGATTCAGGGCAGTGCGCGGCTCCTGGAACACGATGCCGATGTCGTCGCCACGCAGTGTCGCGAGCTGCCGGTCGGGCATGCCGATCAGTTCGGCGCCGTTCCAGCGGATGCTGCCGCTCGCACGGGCTCCGTCCGGCAGAAGCCCGAGTATCGCGAGCGCGGTGAGCGACTTGCCCGACCCCGACTCGCCGATCAGGCCGAGCTTCGATCCGTCCGGCACGTCGAACGAGATGCCGTCGACGACTCGGCGCCCGTCGATCTCGATCACGAGGTCTGAAACGCTGAGGCTCATGCGACCACTCCCGGTGTGTGCACCTCGGCCGCACGATGGCGCAGCGTCGGGTCGGTGGCTTCGCGCAGACCGTCACCGAGGAGATTGAGGGCAAGCACCGTGATGGTGATCGCGAGACCGGGCCAGATGACCGAGAGGGGATGCACTCCGATGTAGCGCTGCAGGTCGGAGAGCAGCAGTCCCCAGCTGGGTTCGGTGACCGACGCGCCGAAGCCGAGATAGGACAGTCCGGCTTCGGCGAGCACCGCGACCGCCATCGACCACGACAGCTGCACGATGAACACCGGCGCCACGTTGGGGAGCAGGTGCCGGAGCAGGCTCTGGCCGCTGGTGAGCCCCGATGCGCGTGCCGCGAGAACGAAGTCGCTCTGCTGCACGCGCCGGAGTTCAGGGCGGGTGACGCGTGCGATGTTGACGCCGAAGCCGATTCCGACCGACCAGATCACGACCCAGAGCGAGCCGCCCCACACGGAGGAGATCATCATGGCGATCAGGAGCACGGGGAAGGCGATCAGGATGTCGACGAGCACGGCGATCGTCTCGCGCAGCCAGCGGGCGGTGAGGGCGCCGAGCGCTGCCAGGGCGATGCCGACCAGCGTGGCGACGAGGCCGGCGCCGATGCTCACGAAGGCGGTGGTGCGGGCACCCGCCATGATCAGGCTCAGGATGTCGCGACCGGTGTCGTCGGTGCCCAGCAGGTGTGGCCAGCTCGGCGGCAACCAGCGGTCTCTGATCTCGGACGCCTGCGGGTCGAAAGGGGTCCACAGCAGCGAGACGATCGCAAGCAGCGCGATGACCGACACGACGATCAGGCCGAAGCGGCCCGTCGACGTGGCCCACAGGCGGCGCAGCCAGCGGGGGATCATGCGGCCTCCCGCTGTCGGGGGTCGATTGCGCGGTGCAGAAGGTCGACGACGAACCCGACGATCAGCACGAATCCGGTGAGGACCAGCAACTCGCTCTGCACCTTGATCAGGTCGCGCGTGCCGACGTCTGCGACCAGCATCCGCCCGATGCCCGGGAGGGTGAACAGCTGTTCGATCACGACGGAGCCGACGATGATGCCGGCGATCTGCAGCCCCAGCACGGTGATGATCGACAGCCCGACGGCCGGGATGCCGTGCTGGATCAGGGCTCGCGTGCGGGTGAGGCCCTTGGCGGCGGCCGTGCGGACGAAGTCCTGGCCGGCGGCCTGCAGCGTCGCACTGCGCACGAACCGCATGAGCATGGCCCCCTCGACGATGCCGATCGTGAGGGCGGGCAGGATCAGCGACTCGAGAGCCTTGCCAGGGGTCGACCAGCCGGTGCGGGGGAATCCCTGGGGCGGCAGCCAGCCCAACCACACCGAGAACACGACGATGAGCATCATGCCGGCCCACACGACGGGAACCGCTGCCAGGGCCTGCGCCCCTACGCTGAGCGCGGTGCCCGCTCGGCGCCCGCGCTGCAGCGCGGAGAGCACGCCGAAGGGCACGGCGATCAGGATGGCGATCAGCAGCGCGAGCAGCCCGAGCGGGACGGTGACCTGGGCCTTGAGTGCGAGTTCCTCGCCCACGGACGCACCGGAGAGCAGCGAGGTGCCGAGATCTCCGTGCAGGATGCCGCCGATCCATTCCGCGTACTGCTGAGGCAGCGGCCGGTTCAGCCCGAGGGACTCCCGAAGGGCCTCGACCTCTGCCGGGGAGGCCTGCGTCCCCGCGATGAGCTGCGCGACGTCCCCGGGGAAGACCCGGAGCGTGAGGAAGATGAGCACGCTCGACACGAGGAGCCCTGCGATCAGCAGGGCTCCTCGGACGAGCGCGTAGCGGAGCAAATCGCGGCTACTTCTCGGAGCTCACGGTGACGTCGGCCAGATCGATGCGCGAGTTGATCGAGTCCTTCGGGAAGCCGGAGACCAGGGGGCTGACCGCCGTGATGGTCTCGCCGTTGTAGAGCCAGTCGGCGGCGTGATCCTCGGAGACGATCTTCGCGGCCTGCGCCAGCAGCTTCGCCGACTCATCCGCGTCGACCGTCTCGAGTGCCTTGGTGTACAGGCTCTGCACCTCGGGGTTGTCGTAGCCGAAGTAGTAGTCGGGGTTGGCGAAATTGCCGAAGTCGCGCGGTTCGACGTGCAGCACGAAGCTCAGGTCGTAGTCATGATTCGTGTAGACGTCCTCGAGCCAGGCGGGGAACTCGACCGAGTCGACGTCGAGCGTGACGCCCACCTTCGCGAAGTCCGAGATGAGCACCTTGGGAACGGTCGTTCCGTAGAACGACGGGATCGTCAGCGTGAGCTCGAGATCCTCCTGCCCTGCCTCCTTGAGGAGGGCCTTGGCCTTCTCCGGGTCGTAGGAGATCACGTCCGACAGGTCCTGGTAGCCGGGGTCGAGCTCCGGAATGGGGCCGTAGAGCGTGGTGCCGGCTCCGACGGCCTCGACGAGAGCCTCATGGTCGATCGCGAGACGCAGCGCCTCCCGCACGCGGACGTCGTCGAGAGGAGCCTTGGCGTTGTTGAAGGCCAGAGTCGCCTTGTCGGTCGTGCGACCGGTCGTGAGCGTGAAGTCCGTGCCCTCGAACTCCGTGACGAGGTTCGGGTCGACGGCCGTGAGCACCTGGACGCCGCCGTCGAGAGCCGTGTTCACGCCGGCGGTGAAGTCGGGGATGTACTGGAACTCGACCTCTGCGACCCCGGCCTTCTCGCCCCAGTACGAGTCGTTCCGGGCGAAGGTGATCGCGCTGCCCTTGTTCCACCGGGTGAGGGTGAAGGGTCCGGTGCCGTTCTCGGCCGTCTTGAGGTCGGTGGTGTCGCCGTTCTGGAACACCAGTCCCGCGGGGCCTGTCAGCGCGAAGAGGAAGTTCTGGTTGGGCTTGTTCAGCACGATCTGCACGGTCACGGCGTCGGGTGCCGAGATGGATGCGACATCGGCGAACTCCGCGTTCCCCTGGACGGTGGCATCGGTGCGGACGGCTTCGTATGACGCGACCACATCGGCCGACGTGAGGGCCGTGCCGTTGTGGAAGGCGATGCCGTCGTTCAGCGTGAAGGTGTAGGTCAGACCGTCGGAGGAGACCGCGTAGTCGGAGGCGAGCCGGCCCTCGATCTCATTGTCCTCCGTGCGGCTGACCAGACCCTCGTAGATGTTGTCGATGAGGATCTGCTCGAGCGCGGCGCCGCTGGTGTGGCGGATGTCGAGGTTGGTGGGCTCGAGCACCAGACCGACCTGCAGGGTGGCGTCCGGGTCGGGTTTGCCTGTGGACGTCGGTCCGGGCTCGGGAGCGGCGGAGCCGGTGCAGGCGCTCAGGATCACGGCGGACGCTGCGATCGCGGAGATCAGCGCGATTCGTCGAGTGCGACGGAACATGGGATTTCCTCTCGGTGCGGCAGGTGCTGTGTGCCGGTGGGTCGAGCCTAGGGATCGGGTGAGTCGGTGGGGGCGGAATGCGGAACGGAACGTCACAAAGCGGCGGAGATCAGAGCGGCGAGTTCGGCGGGTGCGGTCTCCTGCACGTTGTGAGTGGCGTCGAGCGCGACCACTCGCGCTCCGGGGACACGGCGCGCGAACTCTGCGGCGTCCGCTTCGCTGACGAAGCCGCTCGTCGCCCTGACGAGGGTGATCGGGACGGATGCCGATGCCAGGTCCTGCCAGCCCGACTCGTGCAGGACGGAGGGGGCGGCGGCGCTCCCGGCGTCGTGCGCGGCGAGGGACTGGGCGGCGAGATGCGCGAAATGGTGCTTCCATTCGACGCGGCCGTCGGGGCGGACGCGCGTGTTGAGGAACACGCCGCGTTCCGTCTCGGGGCGAGTGCCGCCGAAGCCGAGCGAGATCGCCTTGTCGACGAGCTCCGATCGCGTGGCGAAGTCGGTGGGGCCTTCGTAGAACGCGCGCAGCGCCGCGGGCCCGGCGGTCACATCGATGCCCGGGGTGATGTCGACGACGATGATCTCTGCCACGAGATCGGGGCGGGAGGCTGCGAGGGCCGCGGCGGCGAGGCCGCCCAGCGACTGCCCGACGACGATCTGCGGCCGCGTGGTCCATGCATCGAGAGCGAGCGCGACGTCCGCGGCGAGGGGGCGTGCCGTGTAGTCGGCATCGCCACGCCAGGACGAGTCGCCGTGGCCGGCGAGGTCTATCGCGAGGAGCGGATGCTGCAGTGCGAGCGCGGTGGTGTCCCAGGTGTGGGCGTTGAGGCCGGCGCCGTGCAGAAGAGTGAGGCGAGGCTGCTCGGTGCCGAAGCGCAGCCCGCTCAGCGTGCGGCCGTCGGGGAGTGCGAGGGATAGCCGCTCGACAGGGGGGAGCGGAACGCCGAGAGCCTCGGCCTGCGCGGGAAGATAGCTGAACTCGCTGATGTCGGTCGCCACCTGCATATTCTGCTCCCGACATGTTGGTCCCGCGAAACCGTGAAACACAGTGCAAGCCAGACCTAATGTCCAGCTTGCGATTCTGCAACATCTTGTGGGAAAACTGCGTGCAATATGCATTCACCCTCACCGTATCCGTCTGACCATCCTCTCCGCCGCGACGAATATCATGGAGGAATGAGCGAGACGCGAGTGCACCTCTCCAAGACCGAACCGGCCGCCTATCACGCCTTGGACGAGTTCTCGAAGACCGTCGGCGACATCTGCGCAGCGAACGGCATCGACGATCGGCTCAAGGAGCTGGTCATGCTCCATTGCTCGCAGCTCAACGGATGCAGCTTCTGCACCCGCATCCATGTGGATCGTGCCCTCAAAGCCGGCCTCGACGCGGATGAGCTCATGCAGATCGCGACCTGGCGCGAGAGCGGCGTCTTCACGGAGCGCGAGCGCGCGGCTCTCGAACTCGCCGAGGCCTTCACCTTCATCGCCGAGGAGGGGATCTCCGACGAGGTCTACGACCGCGTGGGCGGCGTCTTCACCGAGAAGGAGTACGCGGCGCTGAGCTGGGCGTGCGTGTCGATCAACGCGTTCAACCGGATCGTCATCGCCGGTCGCTATCCCGTGCCGCCGCGCGCGCCGCAGGCGCAGGTATGACCGTCCTCGAGATCGATGGCGTCGCGAACGTCAGAGATGTCGGCGGCATGCCGGCCGCGGGCGGGCGGATCAGATCCGGCGTGCTTCTGCGCTCCGGACAGCTGTCAGGTGCGACGATGTCCGGGGCGAGCGCGCTGAGCGAGCGGGTCTCGCACATCGTCGACCTGCGCGACGGCGAGGAGGTCGCGGCCGAGCCGACCGGCATCGAGGGGCCGGCGACCACGCATCTGCCGCTGTTCCTCGGATCGGTGCGCTCGTTCTTCGAGGCCGACACGAGCCTCGACGATCTCTATCTGCATCTGCTCGAGGAGAGCGGAGAGCGGCTCGTCGACGCCATCCGGATCATCGCGACCGGCGAGAAGACGCTCGTGCACTGCACGGTGGGGAAGGACCGCACGGGCGTGACCGTGGCACTCGCGCTCGCCGCAGTCGATGCCGATCGCGAGGCGATCGTCGCGGACTACGCCCTCACGGAATCTCAGTTGCCGAGCGAGCGCACGCAGCGCATCGCCGCGTACCTGCGTGCGCAGCACCCTGAGGCCGTGCACGCTGTCGCTCTCGCGACGCAGTCACCGGCGCCGGTGATGCGCGCTCTGCTGGAGAAGGTCGATGAGCGATGGGGATCGGCGGCCGGCTATCTCCGGGCGAACGGGATGTCGGACGCCGAACTCGACGCGTTGAGGGCGACGCTCGTCGAATCGACGTCACAAGGTTAGGCAAGCCTTGGCTGGGTGATACGATAGGTGCATCATGAGCACCTCTCTCGACACTCGCAGCACACGCGCGGAGCGCCGCGCGGCACGTCGCCGTGCGCACCACCTGGTGACGGCCGATGAGAACTCGCTGCTCGAGCTCGAAGCGTTCCTCGCGACGCTGCCGCTGTGCGCGTCGGGACGTATCTTCATCGAGGTGCCCGAGTCCGCCGACATCTCACGTGTCGAGGCACCCGGCCGTATGACGGTGACCTGGCTCGCCCGCGGTGCGCGCTCCGGCGCCCCTGGCACCGGTCGTGCGTGCGCCCCCGGCGAGGCTCTGGCGCGGGCGACCTGCGCCTGGGCGGATGAGATGCTGTGCGATGACGAGGTCGAGACGCACGTCACCCTGCTGGGCGGATTCCTCGGCACGGCCGACATCGTCGACCACCTCACCTCGGAGCTGGGCGTCCAGCCCACGCAGATCCGGGTCCCCGAGCGCTTCGGCCTGCTTCAGCGCTGACGTCGACGGTCGCGCGGCTGCGGTTCGTCTCGCTTCGCTCGCTCAACGACCGGTGCGGGAACGCCGGACGTAGTTGCCGTCCTCCAGACCCGCTTCGATCTCGAAGCGGTTGTGCAGCGGATCACGGCCGGCGAAAAGATAGAGCACCGGCATCAGGAACCCGTACCGCAGCCACTGCGCCTTGTGCACGGCTTCGTGCCGGAGGACGGCGTCGCTCGGACGGGCGTCGCCGGTGAGGAAGCACCCGCCGACGCAGACGCCGCCCCGGTTGAAGGTCCAGCTCGGCATCCCGCGGAAGACCCAGAGTCCGCCGCGTCGTTCCACAGGACCCGTGCTCCACAGCGACCCCCAGGCCCATCCGACGGCGGTGCCCCACCAGTAGCCCGCGCGGCTGATGGGGGAGCGCAGCAGGAACGACGGGATGCGCCGGTCGAACCGGCGTCCGCGCGCGAGAGCAGCCTCTGCAGCAGGGCGCCAGTCGTCCGTCACGCCACGGCACCGACGAGTCGGAGAAGGGCGCCGAGGTCGTCGACGGCGTCGGCGGGCGTGCGAGGAGCGAAACCCGAGATGGTTGCGCCCGCCAGGGGCACGCGTTCGCGCAGCCGGCGGATCGCGGTGCTCAGCGCCGACGTGGTGAGTCCGAACGGCGCAGCCTCGGACACTCCCGAGAGCTCGGCCGGATCGAGCACGTCGACGTCGATGTGCACCCAGACCCTGCTGGCGCCTGTCGCGACGACCGCATCGGCGACGGCATCCGCCGCCTCGAGGTCCGAGACGGACAACGACCTCAGACCCTCGACCTGCGCGACCTCGTCATCGTCGAGGTTGCGCATGCCGACGGCGACGACGCGGTCGCGCGGGATTCCGGGGGGGAGGGTCAGCTGGGGTTCGCCCTCGCCGAGCACGGCGCGCAGCGCCATGCCTGAGAATGCGCCCGAAGGGGAGGACTCGGGGGTGTTCATGTCGGCGTGCGCGTCGCACCAGACGACCGCGAGGTCGTCGGTGCCGCCCGGGAGCGCCGCGAGCGCGGCGACCGTGACGCTGCAGTCGCCGCCGATCACCACGGTGTCGGCGGCCATCGCCTCGGCGACGAGTTCACGAGTCCGCAGCAGCGCGCTCAGTCTGCGCACACCGGTGCCCAGGGACTCGCCGGCTTCTACGGGGACATCGAGTACGGTCGTCGCCGCACGGGGCAGATCTCCGGCGATCGCGGTGGCTCCGTCGACGAGGAGCATGGCCCTGGTGGCGGGAGAGCCCTGCCACTGCGGGACTACGAGGAAACGCACCACGGGTGCCTCCAGAGGGAAAGAGCGGATGCCTCGGACCGCTGAGTCCGAGGCATCCGCGGGGTGTGTCAGGAGCCTTCGATGGACTGCTGCGGAGCGGCGGTGCCGCCCGCCTTGAGCTCGGCGAGACGGGCCTCGACCTCGGTGAGCTCACCGATGTCGTCGAGGCTCTCGAACTGCGCGTCGAGGCTGGATGCGGCGAGTTCGGCCTTGCCCTGAGCGAGAGCCTCCTGGCGGCGCACCTTGTCCTCGAAACGGCCCAGCTCGCTGGTCGGGTCGAGCACGTTGATCGAGCCGACCGCGTCCTGCACCTTGGTCTGGGCCTCGGCGACCTTGGCGCGGGCGAGCAGCTCGCTGCGCTTGTTCTTCAGTTCGCCGAGCTTCTCCTTCATGCCGTTGAGGCCGGACTTGAGCTTGTCGACGATCTCGGTCTGCGACGCGATCTGCGGTTCGGCCGCCGAGGCCTCGCGCTCCGAGCTGATCTGGCGCTGCAGGGCGATCTTGGCGAGGCTGTCGAACTTGTCGGCATCCGCCGCGTTGCCGGCGGCGCGCATCTCGTCGGCCTTGCGGCTCGCAGCGAGCGCCTTGTTGCCCCACTCGGTCGCCGACTGGACGTCTTCCTCGTGGTCGCGCTCGAGCAGACGCAGGTTGCCGATGGTCTCGGCGATCGCCGACTCGGCGTCGGCGATGTTGTTCGTGTAGTCGCGGACGAGCTGGTCGATCATCTTCTGCGGGTCCTCGGCGGAGTCGAGAAGCGCGTTGATGTTCGCACGGACGAGGGTCGAGATTCGTCCGAAGATGGACTGCTTGGTCATGCGGTTTCCTTTCAGAGGGTCCTGCTTGAGATCTTCACTTGTGCGCCTATGGAAATCAGAAGCGTCCGCCGCCGGAGCGGCTGGATCGCCCGCCTCCGCCTCCGCCGCCTCCCCCGAAGCCGGAACTGCGGAAGCCGCTGCTGCCGCTCGAGCGCCAGCCGCTGCGACCGGAGGATCCGCCCCCGCCGCCACCCGACAGCAGGCCGCCGATGATGCCGCCGAGGATGTCGCCGCCGAGACCGGAGCCGCCGGAGCGCGAGCCGCCGAACGGATCGCCGCCCCAGCCGCCGCCGGCGGAGTAGGAGGAGGCGTCGGACTGGGCGTAGGAGCCTGCCTGCCGAGCGAGCTGCAGAGCGTTCTGAGCCACCGCGAGCGCCTGCTCGGGGTTCGGGACTCGCAGTCCCAGCGCCTCGCTGAGGCCCGCTTCCGCCTGAGAGAGACGGGTTCGGGCGGTGCTGCCGACCGTGCCGCGACGGGTCTCGATGAAATCCCTGGTGGAGCGGATCTGGGCGTCAGCCTGCGCGAGCGTCTGCTCGAGCATCTGCTGCGTGCGGCGCGCACGCTCGATGCTCTCGCGCCCCTGCGCGATGGCCGCGTCGATCTGCGTGTTCGCCTCGGTCAGGGCCTCCAGCACCCGCTGCGGGCTGCGGGAGCCGCCGGTCAGATTCGCCTGGGCCTGCTGCAGCTGCTGCTGCACGTGCGATACGGCCTGAGCGGTGGTGCCGGTGGCGTCGGGGAGCTGCTGCGCCGTCGCGATGTCGCCCTGCAGCTCGGTGACGAGTGCTCGGGCCTGCGCTTCGATCGCGGCGAGGTCGGTGCCGAGGGTCGTGACGGCGGCGGCGAGCTGGCCGGCCTGGGCGATGGCCTGCTCCGCCGTGCGGATCGCGAAGGCCGCATCGCCGGTCTTTTCCGCCGCGATCGCCTGGGCGGCCGCCTCGATGGAGCGGTCGGCGAGGGCGGCGCGCTCCTGCGCCTGCGCGGGGTTGTCGGCGACGGTGCTCAGGGCGGCGGGGTCGTACTCGGCGGTGAGGGCCGCCAGCGCCGGAGCGGCGCCTGCGAGCACAGGCTGCAGCGCGGCGCGCTCACCGCGTACGCGTTCGAGCTCCTGCGGCGCATTCTCCTGGAGCTTACGCAGTGCGTCGAACGCCTCGGTGTTCTCGTCGAGCACGTCGTCGATCTCGTCGCAGAGCTGGATGATGCGGATGTGCCAGGCGCGGCGGTCGTAGATCGTGTCCTCGATCTCGTCGTCGAGCTTCTGCTTGATGTCGAAGGCTTCGGCCATCTTGGCCTTGGCGGCGTCGATCGCCGCGCTGAACTGCGACGTGGCGCTGTCGCCGAACTGGGCGACGGCGAAGCCCAGCTCCTCCTTGCTGGAGGTGAGGGCGTCGTCGGCCTGGACGAGGGCGGCACCGGCCTGGGTCTGGATCTGCTCGTCGGTGAGGGTCGAGAACGGGTCGTTCGGATCGGCCTTCTCGGGCATGGCTCCGCGCCTGCGCGCTTCGGCGCTGCGACGAGCGCGGATGACCAGGACCACGATCAGCCAGATCACCAGAGCGGCCACGACGATGCCGCCGATGATCAGGAACGCGCGAACGGCACCGGCCCCGCCGTCGCCCTGGATCTCGTCGGCTGCGAGGGTGATGGCTCCGTCCCAGTCGTCCTGGGCGAGGAGGGGCTGGATCTTCTCCTCGACGTCGTCGAGCTTGCTGTCGCTGAGCGGCCCGCCCTGGACGGCGGAGATGTAGTAGCTGCGTCCTTCGACGGCGATGGCGAGGAGGTACTGCTCGGGCCCGAGGTTGTTGTTCTCGGCCACGGTGTTCGCCCATTCGACGTAGTCGGAGGGCGAGGTGAAATCGTCGACCAGCACCACGAACAGATCAGCCGTGGAGTTCTCCGTCAGGGTCTGCAGCCGCGCTTCGACCTCGTTCTTCTCGGTCGGGGTGAGGACGCCGGCGTCGTCGGTCACGTAGCCCTGGTCGAGCTGAACAGGGTCGGTCGCCGATGCCGCTGTCGCGGAGAACACCCCCGCGACGAGCGCCGTCATCACCGCGGCCAGCGCGAGCCAGCGAGTCCTCATGTGCGTCCCTCCGACCGGCAGCCGTGCCCCCATGGGTCGAGTCTATGCACACACGACGACACGCGACAGCATCCGCGCGCTGATGAGCGTTCGCCCTCAGCGCAGACACATACGCTGGAGAGCATGGACGACAGGTACGGATCGGATGTGCTCGCCGCCGGGTGGCGGGAGCGCGCCGCGAAGCCGGTGCCCGAGGTGCCGGCCGACCTCGATCTCGTGGTCGAGGTCGCGGGCGACGGCTACTGCGGGGCGGTGACGAAGGTGCAGGCCGGCAACGTCGAACTCGAGGACTGGAAGGGCCGCAAGCGGCTGTTCCCGTTGGGCGGCGGATTCCTCGTCGACGGGAAGCCCGTGAAGCTCGTCGCGCCGAAGGCGGCGCAGCAGGGGCCGAGGCGCACAGCATCCGGGTCCTTCGTCGTCGCCGACCAGCGCGCGCGCACCGCGCTTCCCAGCCGGATCCTCGTCGAGGGCAAGCACGACGCCGAGCTCGTGGAGAAGGTGTGGGGAGCCGACCTGCGCGTCGAGGGCGTCGTCGTCGAGTTCCTGCAGGGCGTCGATCTGCTCGACGACCTCCTCGCCGCCGAGCCCCCGAGCGCCACCAGACGCTACGGCGTCCTCGTGGACCATCTCGTGCCCGGATCGAAGGAGTCGCGGATCGCGGATGCCGTCGCGCGAGGGCCGCACGGGCGGCACATCCGCATCGTCGGGCATCCCTTCGTCGACGTGTGGCAGTGCGTGACGCCGAGAGCTCTCGGCATCGCGAAGTGGCCGGAGATCCCCCGGGGCACCGACTGGAAGACCGGCATCTGCCGGGCGTTCGGGTGGCCTTACGAGACCCAGGCCGACACCGGAATCGCCTGGCAGCGCATCCTGTCGAAGGTGCACACGTACCGTGATCTGGAACCCGCGCTGCTGGGGCGCGTCGAAGAGCTGATCGACTTCGTGACGGAGCCCGCGGGTCGCTGACGGGGCGAGCCCGTCGACGGGCCCGCATCCCGGTACCCTGGAACGATGCCCGAACCCCGCACTTTCCGCGACGAACCGGTGTCCTTCGTGCGCCGCAGCGGCCGGATGTCCGACGCGCAGGAACGCGCTTTCGAAGAGCTCGCCCCGCACTACCTTCTCGACGTGCCGAGAGACGTCGCCTGGACCTCGGTTCACCCCGAGGCCCGCCTCGATCCGGCATCCGAGTTCGGCCGTGAGGCAGATCTCTTCGTCGAGATCGGCTCAGGGCAGGGGCACGCCATCGTGGCGGCCGCGTCTTCCCGGCCCGGCGACGACTTCCTCGCCGTCGAGGTGTTCCGCGCCGGCCTCGCCCGCACCATGCTCGACGCCGACAGGGCGGGTGCGCGCAATCTGCGCGTCGTCGAGGCGAACGCGCCCGAGGTGCTCTCGTCGTATCTGCCTGAAGGTGCGGCGGCCGAGGTGTGGATCTTCTTCCCCGATCCGTGGCACAAGAAGAAGCACACCAAGCGACGGCTCGTGCGCGACGGCTTCGGCGCGACCGCGGCTCGTGCGCTGCGCGACGGCGGTCTGCTGCGTCTCGCGACCGACTGGGAGGAGTACGCCGTGCAGATGCGCGACGTCCTCGATGCCGATCCGCTGTTCGAGCGAGCGTTCGAGGGGGAGTGGGCGGAGCGCTTCGACGGCCGCGTCATGACCGCGTTCGAGCGCAAGGGCATCGCGAAGGGCCGCGACATCCGCGACCTCGTCTACCGGAGGACCCCGCGGGCATGATCGCCGCGGGGCGCGACGCCGCCGTCTGGCCGGCCCTCGCGCCCGCTGTGCTGGTGTGCGCCGCGGCGCCCGCGTTCTTTGTGCTCCGGATCGCCTGGCTGGGGTGGGTGCTGCTCGCCGTGGGCATCGGCGCGGCCTGGCTCGTCGAGCGCGGGCGCAGAGGGCGCGCCGAGGTCGTGAGCATGGGGGCTCGGCGAACGACCGCACAGGCGATCGGCATCCGTCGGGAGCCCTCGCTCACCCGGGATCTCGCGCTGGTCGGGCTGGGTCTGCTGATCGTGAGCATCATTCCGCTGGCCGCCGAACTCGACAACCTGGCGATGCTGCGGTTCACGCTCGCACTCGGGGGAGCCGTGGTCGCACCGTACCTCGTGTCGCGGTTCGTCTTCCGTGATCGGGCGATCGGCTTCCCCTGGCGCGCCCGTCGCCGGTGGGGACGGCTGCAGTGGAGCTGGCTCATCGCCGTGCTGGTCCTGGGCTGGCTGATCCTCCCGTTCTACTTCATCACCAGCGGCGTCTACCAGAACTGGCCCGTCGTCGACTCGCCCGAACTGATCGCACGTCTGTTCGTGGGCGTGGGCGCCGTCGGCATCTGGGACGAGCTCTTCTTCATCTGCACGGTGTTCGCGCTGCTGCGCCGGCACTTCCCAGACGCTCTCGCCAACGTCCTCCAGGCGATCGTGTTCGTGTCGTTCCTCTGGGAACTCGGCTACCGCGCATGGGGACCCGTGCTGACGATCCCGTTCGCGCTCCTGCAGGGCTTCATCTTCCTGCGCACGCACTCACTCGGTTACGTCGTCACGGTGCATCTGCTGTTCGACGCCGTGGTGTTCGGCGTGCTGGTTCATGCGCACAACCCGGGGCTGCTGCCGATCTTCCTCGTCTGAGGCCGTGCATGCGGGATGATGAGGGAATGATCATCGCCGGACTCGTCCTCGCCGCCGCTGCGGCCGCCTTCCACGTCTTCATCTTCGCGCTCGAGTCCCTGAAATGGACCGAGCCGGAGACCCGCAAGATCTTCGGCGTCGCCAGCGAAGCGGACGCCGTCACCATGAAGCAGCTCGCATTCAACCAGGGGTTCTACAACCTCTTCCTCGCACTCACCGCTCTCCTGGGCATCGGGCTCGTCATCGTGGGCGCCGCGACGGTCGGGCTGACGCTCGTCTTCGCGGGTACCGGCATGATGCTGGCGGCCGCGCTCGTGCTGATCCTCTCCGACCGCTCCAAGACCCGTGCCGCGCTCATGCAGGGCACTCTGCCGCTGCTGGCCGTCGTCGTGACGGCGATCGGCGTCGCGCTGAACTGAGTCATCCGCTCAGGGGGTGACATCGTCCCACTCAGCCGTCACACTCGTGTGCATGGCTGAGTGGGTGCTGCACGTCGACATGGACCAGTTCATCGCGGCTGTCGAAGTGCTGCGTCGGCCCGAGCTGGCGGGGCTCCCCGTGATCGTCGGCGGTCGAGGGGATCCGACCGAGCGGGCCGTGGTCTCGACCGCGTCATACGAAGCGCGCGCGTTCGGCATCGGCTCGGGCATGCCGCTCAAGATCGCGGCGCGCAAGGCGCCGGAGGATGCGGTCTTCCTTCCCGTCGACCATGAAGCGTACGAGGCGGCGTCCCACGAGGTGATGGCGACGCTGCGCGCTCTGCCCGGCGTCGTGCTCGAGGTGATCGGCTGGGACGAGTGCTTCCTGGGAGTCTCCTCCGGCGACCCGGAAGCCGTTGCACGCACGGCCCAGGCGGCGGTTCTCGAGGCGACGGGATTGCACTGCTCGGTCGGCATCGGCGACAACAAGGTGCGGGCCAAGATCGCGACCGAGTTCGGCAAGCCGCGCGGGATGTTCCGGCTGACGGCGGGGAACTGGTTCGAGGTGATGGGGGAGAGGCCGACGCGGGATCTCTGGGGTGTCGGACCGAAGGTGAGCAAGCGCCTCTCGGACCACGGCGTGAAGACCGTTCGCGAGCTGGCCGATGCCGACGAGCAGGAGCTCGTCGCCGAGTTCGGCCCGCGCATGGGCGTCTGGTATCGCGAACTCGGAGCGGGCATCGGGCCGGATGCCGTCGACGACACTCCGTGGGTCGCGCGCAGCCACAGCCGCGAGACGACCTTTCAGCAGAACCTCACGACGGCAGATGAGGTCGAGGCGGCGGTCCGCGATCTGGCGGGCAGCGCGTTCGACGACTGCGCCGCCGAGGGACGACCGGTCGTCCGCGTGCATCTCAAGGTGCGCTATGCGCCGTTCGAGACGAAGACGTTCGGCCGCAAGCTTCCGGAGCCCACCGAAAGGCGCGACGACGTCATCGACGCCGCCGTCGCACTCGGCACCGCGCTCGACCGGGAGCGCGAGGTCAGACTCCTCGGAGTACGGGCAGAGATGACGATGCCCGACGGCGGCGGCGCCGTGGAGCGGACGCCCGTGCGCGGCCGCATCTGACCGCCGCCGCCGAGGTGCGAGATCGGCCGGCGTCAGCCGCGGACGACCGCCGCGATCGCGCTCACCTCGATCAGGGCGCCGGGCACGCCGAGCCCTGCCACGATGGCCGCGGTCACGAGCGGCGGCGCTCCGTCACGGGCGAGAGTCGAGGCAACCGCTGCGTAGGCAGCCCGCAGATCCGCGTCCTGGTGGATCAGGACCGTCCAGCTGACGACGTCGTCGAGACCGGCTCCGGCGGCCTCGAGAGCGACGCGCGCATTCTCGAGAGCGCGCAGGGATTGCTTTCCGGCATCCGCCGAGATGACGGCGCCGTTCTCGTCGACGCCGTTCTGGCCGCCGACGTAGATCGTCGTTGCACCGGGTGGGACGACAGCGACATGACTGAACGCAGGACTGACGACGAGTCCTGCAGGCTGCATGAGTGTGATGTCCATGGCACCAGTATGGTGACGGTCGCCGACATCGGAGACGGCGAAGGGCGAAGGCCCCCACAGCCCTCGCCCTTCCTGCGGACGCCGCTCAGAACTTCAGCAGCACCTTGCCCACGCGACCGGGAGTGCTGCTCGCGCGCATGGCGTCCGCGGCATCCGCCGCATCGAACACTCCGGCTACGGGCAGGGTGAGCGTCCCGTCGCTCACCCGCTGGATGAGCTCCCCGAAGAGGGCGCCGCGGGTCGCGGCATCCGTCGTCTGGATGACCCTGCTTCCCCAGAAGCCCTTGACGGTCGCCTGCTTGAAGATCACGTCTCCCGACGCGATCTCCATGACGGGGGAGTTCATCGCGCCGAAGGCGACGAGGGTGCCGTTCTCGGCGAGCAGCGACAGCACCTGCCCCGATGCCGCACCGCCGACGGAGTCGACTCCCGCGACGATCGGCGCGCCCCCGGTGATTTTCACCGCCTGCTCGACCCAATCCGGCTGGTCGGTCGCGACGACGTTCTCGATGCCCTGCGCCCTGAGCTCTTCGATGCCGGCAGAACGGCGCACGAGCCCGAGGACGTTCACTCCGCGGGCGGCGCCGAGCTGAGCCAGCATCCGTCCCACCGCGCCGTTCGCGGCGTTCTGGACGATCCAGTCGCCGGGCTTCACGTCGAGGAACTCCAGCAGGCTGATGGTGCTGAATGGCATCGACACGAGCTGGGAGGCGACCTCGTCGGGCAGCGCCTCGGGCACCGGGATGAGGCCTGCGGCGTTCGCGACGATGTACTCGGCCCACGCGCCGAAGGTTCCGCCGGTGGCCACGCGCTGGCCGATGGCGAGACCGTGGACGCCCTCGCCGAGCGCGTCCACGACGCCGAGCGCCTCGGTGCCCGATGCCGCGGGCAGCTCGGGCTTGAACCCGTAGGTGCCGCGGATGGTCCAGATGTCGTGGTTGTGGATCGGCGAGAGCACGATGCGCAGCCGCACCTGGCCGGGGCCGGGCTCGGGGAGCGGTCGCTCTTCGACGGTCAGGACGTCTTCGGGCTCGCCGAAGGTGTGATGGATGAGTGCGCGCATGGTCCTGCTCCTCAGTCGTCCGAGACGGTGATGTCGACGTCGATGTTGCCGCGGGTCGCGTTCGAGTACGGGCACACCTGGTGCGCCGCGTTGGCGAGTTCGACGGCCTGTTCGTGGGGGACATCGGGGATGACGACCTCGAGCTGCACGGCGAGTCCGAACCCGCCTTCGCCGTTCGAGCCGATCTGCACGCGGGCGCCGACCGAGGAGTCGGCGATCGAGACCTTCTGGGCGCGGGCGACGGTCTGCAGCGCCGAGTGGAAGCATGCGGCGTAGCCGGCGGCGAAAAGCTGCTCGGGGTTCGCTCCGTCGCCTGAGCCGCCGAGTTCCTTCGGAACGGCGAGGGTGAAGTCGAGACGGCCTTCGCTCGTCGCGACGCGGCCGTTGCGGCCGGCGCCGGTGGCGAGGGCCTCGGCGGTGTACAGGGCTTCCATCGTATGGATTCCTTTCAGTGGGTGCTGTTCTGCAGCAGGGCGGTGAGTTCGTGGAGTTCGGCGATCAGGCGACGACGATGAGCGTCGTCCCGGATGCCGGCGATCTCGGCGATCCGGGCTCGGATCGGCGCGACCTCGGCGCGCAGCGCCTGGCCCTCGTCGGTGAGCTGCACCGTGACGACGCGTTCGTCGCTCGTGCTCCGGGCCTTCGTGACGTACCCGTTCTGCTCGAGCCGGCGGACCAGCGGAGAGAGCGTGCCCGAGTCGAGCTGCATCATCTCGCCGAGGGAGCCGATCGTCTGCTCGCCCTCGTTCCAGAGGATGGCCAGCACGAGGTACTGCGGGTAGGTGAGTCCCCACGGCGCCAGCAGGGCGCGGTATGCCTGCGTCGTCGCGCGGGCGGCGGAGTACAGCGAGAAGCACACCATCTCATCGGTCACGGGCATGAGTGAAGTATTGCATGCAATTAAGTTGTGCACAACTTAAAGCACAGGCGCGGACGGGTCTGTCAGGTGTTCACAAGGGCTCGATGACCTCGTCGAGGAGGTTGATGCCGCCTGACGAGTTGACCGACCGCATCATCTCCTCGATCCAGTGGGCATTCAGTGCGGGCCGTTCGGGAGTGTCGAATTCGAACCGCAGAGGGATCGACGGATGCAGCCAGATCGTCGAGCGCCCGGGCGACGCGCCCGATGGGTGCTGCCAGGACATGGTGAAGCTCTCATGTCGCCTCAGCTTCGTGGCGATCACGACCTTCAGGTGTGCGAGTGCACGATCCTCGATGTGGATCGGTGTGAAGGAACCGTCGTAGAAAAGGATGCCCATGGCTGAACCCCTGTCCGTCAGCTCCCCGGTATCCGGATGAATTGAGCGGAATTCCCGCCGTCGGCCGGGAATGCCTTTTCAGGCTACGACGTCCCGGGTGCACGTGTCGACTGGTTCCTGTGAGCGCGTACATATCGCGAGGGTACGGTCGGCGCATGAACAAGGATCATGTGCCGAGCGATCTCACTGAAGAGGAGCCGACGTCCCCCGCGCCTGAATCGACGGAACCGGGAGCTGTGATCGAGCTCGACCGCGCGCGCTCGATGAAGCCGATCCACATCGCGTCGCAGGCGCCGGAGGCGCACTGAATCCGGCGTGTCATCTCCGCCGAAGGGGCCCGTCCACTGGACGGACCTCTTCGTGAGAACGTGGGTTGTACGCGGAAGGATTTCTGCCGCGTGATTCCGGGGGATTTCTGCCCTGTCCGCAACCCCGATCCTCTGCGGGCTCGGGGGTAATCCTCCAGTGATGCCGGCCCTTGGGCTTTCCAGCTGCTTCAACTCGACCGTGCCGCGGGAATCGGGTGTCTCCAAGCGGGTCTCCGGTGTGTTCGTACGTCTCCCAAGCGAGCGCGCGCGGGAGTCGCTTGCGCAGGATCTTCCGCGCATGGCCGAGCCGACGACCGGGCGCTTCATGCAACGTCGACAAGACGATTCCTACAACCGTTAGCGGCGTCGCGAGGAGCAAGTATCCAACCGAGTCTCTCTCACCGGTGAGGGCCAGTCCCGCGATCAAACCCAGGACGCCGCCGACAACTATGCGCGCAGCCAGGACGAAAGCGATCCTCGCCAAGACCTTCATCAACGTTCGGGGTCGGGTTGGCCGCTGCCAGGATTGAAAGTACGAGTCGAGCTCGAGGTTCGCCACCTTGTTCGTGAAGCTGATCTTCGGCGTACCATCGGTAATCAGCCGTCGATAGTAGACAACCTCCGGCGGACTATGGACGGACTAAGAATGAACTTACCTGTTGCGCGGTCGAGCTCGAACTTGGAGTCTTCCGATCTGTGGTCGAGGCCATCACCATCGACATGGAGGATGGGTACTCCAAGATCGATGATGACGTCGCCGCCGTTGAACATGGAAGCTTCGACGTCTTTCCTTCCGGACGACCACACGAAGAACTCGACAAGTTGAGGGTCGGCGACCTTCTCATTGCCGATGGTGTGGGTGAGAGGGACCGTGCGGTCGCCGAGCTGAGGTTTGAGGCTCGAGCGGAGAGTGTCGGCCCACAGCTCATAGTCTTCTGTGCGACGGCGAAGCTTGTCGACGCCCCATTGCGCAGCAACACCTAACGCCGCCCCCAAGAACAGGAGCAGGATGGCTTCAGCAAGGCGCGAGCCAAGCAGATAAAAATCTTCACTGGTCGGCACGCTTTCGAGAAAATACATTTCTCAGAACTCCTACCCTCGCGCGGAGCCCTCCTTGCGCGTCACCCGAGTAGTGGACGAGAACCTAGTGCAGGAGCGTTGCCCGAGATGCATGGTGAGTTCGAGGCGCGACCCGTTGAACTGCGCAACTTCAGGCTGGCGTCGACGGCAGAAGACGCACCGCCCTGTCTCAGGTTGTGCCGCTGAGGAGTTGGGATGCGCCTGTGCTGTACGAATGCTCTGAAGACGAGGGCAGGCTCAACAGTGTCCTGCGTTCGAGAGATCGTTGGCCGTACACGGGCCACTCGTCGGGTCGTTCTGCCGTTCGCCCCGCGCAGTCTGTATCTTCAACCTTGGAGGATCGATGTCTAATTTCAACGCGTCGCGGCTTACGTGCTTCGCGCTCTTGTCCGCGCTCGAAGCAGACGCTCGCGACTTGATCATTCAGCTAGACGAGATCGCGGGCGAAGTGAAGTGGCCGTCGCAGGCCTTGAGCAACGCTCGAGATCGATTTGTCCGCGATAACGGAGATGTCTTGGCGTCCCGGAGTGCACTGGTTCAGTACCTCGATTTCCCTGACGCAACTCAGATTCTTCTCGGCAACAAGCCGACGGCTTTGCAGATGCTGAACCGCGAGGCGCTGGAAACGCTAGGCACTCGGTCCGAGGTTTTAATTTCCATCCGAAATAGGGTGGCCCACACGAGGCCACTGCAGGTGGAAGACCTGCCGACGCTCAACGACGTCAGTTCGCTACTCGCTCGAAAAGATGGCGAGCGGTGGCCATCAGTCGTATCCACGCTGAACCGACTGCAAGACGACCCGTCCTTCGTCCTGGGGCTGACTGTGCAACTGCGAGCGGACGAGGACTCGGGTCCATTCCACAACCTGCCTGTTCCTGACTTCGACGAGACCGGGTTCGTGGGACGTGGGAACGCGGTTCGTCAGATCAAGCGCGCCGTGCTCGGGCCGTGGCCGGCCGTCTCCATACTCGGCGATGGCGGAATCGGCAAGACATCCATCGCACTCAAGGTCGCATACGACATTCTCGACGACCACAAGGACGATTTCGACGCAATCGTGTGGGTCACCGCCAAGTCGAGCACGCTGAGCTCCCACGAGGTCAAACGCATCAATGGCGCGATCCTTGACTCCGTTGGCCTCCTCGCTGAGGCCGCCCGTCAGCTCGGCGCGCCCTCTGAATCCGCTGACCCTCTCGATGAGCTTCTCGATTACCTCGCGACCTTTAGAGTTCTCCTGATCCTTGACAACATGGAGACGGTCATGGATCAGCGCCTCCGTGATTTCCTGCGCGACCTGCCGCGTGGTAGCAAGGTGCTGATCACAAGCCGGATCGGCTTCCAGATGGAAAGCCCTTTCAAGCTCGACCCTCTCAGCGAGTCTGAGTCGAACCAGCTGTTGATGGCCTTGGCGCATGGCCGGAACGTAAGAATCATCAAGGAGCTCGACGGCGTCGGGAAAGCGAAGCTCCTGGAGAAGACCAGCGGGCACCCTCTGTATATCAAGTGGCTCGTTGCAAGCGTCCAGGCCGGGCGTCGACCGAGCGAAGTCGTCAGTAATAACGAGACTCTCCTCGATTTCTGCATGTCGGATGTGTTCGACAAGCTGACCGGTCCATCCCGGCAAGTCTTGCAATCCATGCAGGTAATGAAGGGTGCTCGCATGCAAGCAGAGCTCGCCTTCCTTAACGCCATGAACGCCCATGAGATCCAGTCTGCTCTCCTCGAACTACTGGCCACCAACTTCGTACTGATGACCCAATCTGCCTCGAACCAGATCGAGAACGGATATGTGGTTGGCGATTTCGCGAGCGCATACCTGGGACGGAAGCAACCCACATCTAAGCGTCTCCGGGACGACGTACTCGAGCGGGCGGCGAAACTGCGCGAACTTAGTTCGAGCATGTCCGGCGACCAGCGCCTGAACCCACTAGACCCCTGGACGTTGGACATTCGAGGTCCCGAAGACGTACCGGTCGCCAAGATTCTCAGAGACGCGCATCGTGCTATCCAAGGTGGGAGGCCAGACCTCGCCCTCGATCTCTGCCATGAAGCCCAAGGCCTTTCGCCCTCTTACCACGAAGCATGGCGCACCGAAGCGCTCGTGCACATTCGACGACGAGATCACGGCTCAGCTGAACAGGCCTTCGAGAGATCAATCGAACTCGCAGAGGGACTCGCTGCTGAGGCGATTATTAAGTATCACTTCGCGACCTATCTCGCTGACGAAACACGCCAATACGACCGTGCGCTCCCGCTTCTCCAATCTGCCGCGGGGTCGAACGGCGCCATTGAGATTCTTCTGGAAATCGCGCGTTGCCACTTCTTCTTGATGAGCTACGCCGCGGTCATCGACGTGTGTCGAGGGGCGGTGGCGAAGCCAATGACTCCAAACCAAGCTGACGACCTGGCGCTGCTGGGAATGCGTGCGGCTTCATACGGCCTCATACGAGACATCTACGATGGGGCAATCGACAAAGCTATCGAGCTCGTCGAACAGGTCACCGGGCTCGCGCACGAGATCAAAGTCGAACAGTTCGCCGGAGAACTCGGCGACTGGTTGCTCGCAGCGACCCACTGGGCGGAGCGTTTGGCGGACCAGATCAGATCCGACGGCTATCTATCGAAGAGGTCGGATGATTTTGTGGTGAAGTTGCGGGCACGTCTCCGCGTCGTCGATCCTGAGTTGCTGGAGCGCAGGGTGGCGCATGTCAAACCGCCCTTGCCGGAGGGCGGCGACTACCTATTCCTCGCAGATGGAGTGGATACGTTCGTTCACCGCGACCGTGTACGACCGCGTTCGGCATGGGCGCGGGTCTCACCGAACAGCGTATTCGCCTACTACGGTGAGGTCGGTGACAAGGGGCCGCGCGCTGTCAGGGTTACGCTTCTCGACTGAACGGTCTACAGCATCCACAGCATCCCTTGTCCTCATGGACAGCGAGTACTCACTGAGCTGCTGCACAGGGTCACTATGGTCGGATGTCTGAATGTGCGCACATTTACACGCGGGCTTCAGTTGGGCCCGATGCAGAGAAGTCTTAGGCGACTCGCGAACTGTAGGGCAACTAGTCGCCCGCGACGCCACTCGCGCATCGGTTACGGCCTGGGGTCGGAGTCAACCGCTCGAACGACGACTCCGGCCGAGAACCAGCCGACCAGCGTTGCTGCCAGCTGCACGTGGCCGACCGCTTCGAGTTCGGAGTACCCATGTCCTGAATGTCGGTGTTGTTCGGCGAAGGCGAGGGTTTCGAGCATGCCGATAAGGACTGCTGTGTGGTTCGGGTGGCCGTCGTCGCGGCGAGCGAGCACGAGTCCCCAACCGCGTTGGTCTCGAAGCGCGCCGACGATCTTCGAGAGTTGTGGCCGCTGGTCTCTTGGGATGACGACAGGGCCGGCGGCCGCTTCGACCGCTTGAATCGCTTCCCGGAGCACCAGGCTGGCTCGAGGGTTGGTGGACTGCATCTCCCGCCAAGCGGTAGCGAGGTGGCGTCCCGAGGTGCTATTGGCGTCGTCGATGGCCCTCTGCGCCGCTTCCTCAACGCCCTCTGGCATGCGTCGAGCTATGCGGTACCCCTTGCCCTCCCGCACCACGCGGACCGCAGACGCGCTCAGATCCATTTGGGAAGAGAGGAACGCCACATCCTCAGGTGTATCTGCCATCGGATATGCGGGCTCGCGCTGAGACAGAAGCAGATCGAGGACGCGCAGCGTGTACTTGTCGCCCTCTGCGCGAATCGCTTCGGTGACATCGTCACCATCTGGTGTCTCGGGCAGTGTCAGGCGTTGTCGTAGAGCAGCTTCGATAACGTTGATGACCGTTCGGTCAACCTCTCCGTAGTCGCTCCGCGCGCGGAAGTAACCGCGGAGCCACTGGTTGATGCTCTCGTCGAGAACGTTGGGTATCGGCTCACGGATGACCTGAAGCTCGGCATACTCGTCGTCGGTCGCATCCCACGGTTTCCACGGTTCCACGCCCCGAGCATATCTTCGGACCTCTGGTCTTCAGGCGCACAGCGGCTTCGACAAGCTGATCTGCAGGTGCTCATTGGCTCTACGCTCACGACATGCCGCAGCCCGGACTTCACCCCGCGTTATCGATGGAGCAGGGATTCGTGCTGATTTCCGAAGCCCAGTCCGCCCAGAACCTCATGCGGGACGCATTCTCAGTAATCGCGGACATGCGCGAGCCAGTCATCCACAGCGACGCGGTGTTCACGCTCGGCAGCATCGGAGTGGAGAAGACTGCGAAGATCTTCCTGGGGTGCGCGTCGGTAGAGGAGGAGGGTGCCTGGCCATCGATGGCCACCATGAAAGGTTGGGGGCACGATATCGACGGACTAGTGGATCGGCTGCTCACCACGGCGGCCGGAGGACATCCCACACATCGTTGTCGGCATCGGGCATCACGCCCCGGCGTTCGGACCGGGCAATTAGGCACGAGCGATGTTCGAGAACATCGTGAGCCGCGGTCTCCAGTTCGACCACCTCATCGGGGACCGCGCGTACCTTACAGGCGCCAAGGAAGCCGACCTTCAGAACCGCCTTCGCTCCACCGGTGCGAAGCTCGTCATGGACTACACAAGAACTTCCTCGACTACCAAGACAGCGAGGCAGGGGCCATCATGGTCGATGGCAACTGGTACTGCGGCGCCTCGATGCCGCAGACGCTCATCGACGCGAGCAAGCGCTACCGGGCCGGCGAGGACGCTGACGACAAGAACCGTTCGCTGACAAAGTCGCAGCGCGCCGGCCGAGCTCGGTCTCGCCTGGAACAGTGGCACAGCGACGTGTCGGCGCGCGCTCCGTATCTCGTGAATCGCAAAGAGCTGCCGGACGCGAAGGGCCGCACACCCTGGATGTGCCCCGCTGCAGGCAACTCACCGACCGCTTCCTGCCCTCGTAAGCCCTCTAACTTGACATCCGGCAAGGTTCCGCTGACCATCATCCGTCGACCGGTCGAAGGACCTGCGAAGGCCTGCGACAACAAGACGAGCACGACGTTCCCCGAAGAAGCGGGAGGCAAGTTCGCTCAGGAGTACCAGTACGGTTCCACGGAGTGGCGCGAGATGTACGGACACGGCCGGAACAGCGTCGAGTCCTTCAACGCTTACCTCAAGGACGGCGGCACCCCCACGCTCGAGGACGGTTCCCGCTGACGCCTACGCGGCTCCGTAGCCCGGTACTTCCGAGCCACGATGACCGTCGTCGCGGCGAACCTCGACAAGATCATCGACTTCGCCGCGCAGAAGACCGAGGACGGCGACGATTACGAGGCCGGAGTCGAGGCGCCCCGCGCCAAGCAGCGGCAAGCCGCGTCGTACCTCTGCCTTTGCAGAGCGTGACCCACCAGCGTGGCCGAACCCGACGAACCCCACAGCCCCGCCCTCCACGACACCGAACTCGACGCGGGCGAAGGTCTCTGGCTACGCACCGGATGGGCAGGACGAGGATGACATGCGACCCCATCCACACGTATTGGCCGATAACCCGCCGATACCCCCCCCGGGCCGCGCGTCATCTCCGCCGAAACGACGAAGAGGCCCGTCCACTGGACGGGCCTCTTCGTGAAAACGTGCCCCCGGAGGGATTCGAACCCCCGACCTACGGTACCGGAAACCGGCGCTCTATCCCCTGAGCTACGGAGGCGCACCGAACGACAATATCACTGGTTGGAGGTGCTCTCCGACCCACCCGCGACGGTGACCGGCGCCGCGCCGAGCTCGACGAGATCGGCGGCGAGCCGCTCGGCCAGATAGCGGTGCCCCGCCGTGGAGGGGTGCCTGCGCCCGAAGTCCACGTCGATCACGTCGAGGTAGTTCGCTGACGTGATCCAGTTCTCCGCGATGGGGGAGATGTACCACCAGCCGCGCTCGGCCGCGAGCGCCGAGAGGTCGGCGTCGATGCGAGCGGTGCCCGCACCGACGGGCAGGATGTGGGGAGCCGGTCCGAGGATCACGATCTGCGCCTCCGGGTACGTGGCCGACATCGCGTCCCAGGCGGCGTTCACGGCCTCGCGGTACCCGGCCTCGCCCTGTTCGCGGTCGTTGATGGAACCCTGGATGATCACGAGGTCGGGCGAGAGCGCGGGGTCGAGCGCCGCGATGCGCTCGCCGAAGGCCGGCCCGTCGAGGCCGGGCTTCAGGTAGCCGCTGCCGCGGACGCCGTTCACGGTTGTCGCGCCGTCGAGGAGTTCGGCGAGGACGTAGGCGTATCCCAGGGTGGGGTCGGATGCGGCGGATCCGTACGTCCAGGAGTCGCCGAAGACGAGGACAGACGGATGCTCCGGCAGCACCAGGGGAGCGGGAGCGATCGTGACGGCTTGTTCGGAACCCGCGCCGGCGACCTGCGCCGTGGACGTGGCCTGCGACCAGGGCCGCCACACACCCAGGACGACCGCCACGAGCGCGAGAACGACGGCGATGGCGAGCACTGCGGGAAGCGTGCGGCGGCGACGGGACGCGGCATTCATGGCATGACTGTAGATCACCGCATCCGCCCTGCAAATTCCGAGGTCGCGACGCGCCGTAAACTTGTGAGCCTATGAACCCTGAAACGCTCGCCCAAGCCCTTCTCGCCGTCCTCGCACCGATCGCCGAGGAACGACGTCCGGGCGAGCCGCTCGGGCTCTCGGCATCCGACATCGTCTTCGAACGTCCTCGCAACCGCGACCACGGCGATTGGGCGTCGAACGTCGCCATGCGCCTGGCCAAGCCGTTCGGCACCAACCCGCGTGAACTCGCCCAGCAGATCGCCGACGGTCTGGCCACGATCGACGGCGTCTCGAACGCCGAGGTCGCCGGCCCCGGGTTCATCAACATCCGTCTCGACGCCGCGGCCGCCGGCGCTCTCGCCAAGACGATCGTCGACGCGGGCGAGAGCTACGGCCACAACGACTCGCAGCAGGGCGTCAGCGTGAACGTCGAGTTCGTGTCCGCGAACCCGACCGGACCGCTGCACATCGGCCACACCCGCTGGGCCGCGCTCGGCGACTCGATCGTCCGTCTGCTGCTCGCGAGCGGCGCGAACGCGGTGCGCGAGTACTACATCAACGACGCCGGTGCGCAGATGGACCGCTTCGCGATCTCGATCGTCGCCGCCGCGAAGGGCGAGCCCACGCCCGAGGGCGGCTATCCCGGCGAGTACATCACCGCGTTGGCCGGGCGCGTGCTCGAGGCCCGCCCGGATCTGCTCGGTCTTCCCGACGACGAGCAGCTCGTGGTCGCGCGCGACCTCGCCTACGAGTACCAGCTCGCCGAGATCAAGGGTTCGCTCGAGCGGTTCAATGTGCCCTTCGACGTCTGGTTCTCAGAGCGGACCCTGCACGCGAAGGGCGAGGACGGCACGAGCTTCATCGATCAGGCCGTCGACCGGCTGCGCGAGCAGGGGCACGTGTTCGACGAGGACGGCGCCGTCTGGGTGCGCACGACCGACTTCGGCGACGACAAGGACCGTGTGATCCGTCGCTCGAACGGCGAGTACACGTACTTCGCCGCGGATGCCGCGTACTACCTCAACAAGGGCGATCGCGGCTTCCAGAACAAGATCTACCTGCTCGGCGCCGACCACCACGGCTACGTGCACCGTCTCAAGGCGATCGCGGGCGCGGCCGGTGACGACCCGGAGAAGAACATCCAGGTGCTGATCGGGCAGCTCGTGTCGATCCGCGGCGCGCGCCTCAGCAAGCGCGCGGGGAACATCATCGAGATGGACGACCTGCAGGCCTGGATCGGCACAGACGCGCTGCGGTATGCGCTGGAGCGCTCGCCCGCAGACTCGCCGCTCGACCTCGACCCCGAGCTGCTGCAGAAGCGCACGAACGACAACCCGGTGTTCTACGTGCAGTATGCGCACGCCCGCACGCACAACGTCGCCCGCAATGCGGCGGACTCCGGAGTCGACCGCAGCGTGTTCGCGCCCGAGACGCTCACGCACGAGACCGAGGCGGCGCTTCTCGGCGCGCTGCAGGAGTTCCCGCGCATCGTCGGCTTCGCCGCCGAGATCTGCGAGCCGCACCGCGTCGCCCGCTATCTCGAGGAACTCGCCGGGCTGTACCACCGCTGGTACGACAACTGCCGGGTCATCCCGCAGGGCGATGACCCGGTGGAGAGCGTGCACCGCACCCGGCTGTGGCTGAACGACGCAGCGGGACAGGTGCTCCGCAACGGCCTGGCGCTGCTCGGAGTCTCCGCCCCCGAACGCATGTGACCCGACGGGTGCGGCAGGATTGAGGGATGAGCGACGACAACCCCACCCTGCCGTACCCCGAGTCCGGCCGGGAGCACGAGACGCTCGTCATTCCCGGGGATCGGGTGACGGACGCCGCGCCCCGCGCCCGGCGCAGGAAGCGCTGGCCGTGGGTCCTGCTCATCGTCGTCGTGGTGATCGCCGCGCTCGCGGTCGCCGGTGAGCTCGTCGCCCGCGCCGTGCTGCCGGGCATCGTCCGCGGCATCGTGATCGAGCAGCTCGACCTGCCCGCAGACCAGCAGCTCGACGTGGACGCCTCCGGAATCCTGTTGCCGCAGCTCATCGGCGGTCGCCTGGACAGTCTTCACCTGTCGACGGATGCCGTCACCCTCGAAGGAATCACAGGCGCCGTCGATGTCACGGCGACCGGCGTCCCGCTGAGCGGAGGCGACCTGGGCGGTGCCGACGGAACCATCCGCATCGACGAGTCGCAGTTCACCGCGCTGCTCGCGAGCACCGATCTGCCCGTCGACTCCGTGTCGTTCGATGCGCCGGACGCGACGGTCGCCGGATCGGCGAACGTGCTCGGGATGTCGGTCCCGATCACGCTCACCCTCACGCCCGGGGTCGCGGAAGGCGACCTCGTGCTCACGCCGGTGCAGCTCACGGTCGGCGGACTCGTCGTCGACGCCTCTCAGGTGGGCTCATCGCTGGGGTCGATCGGGGAACGGCTCACCGAGCCGCAGCGCGTCTGCATCGCCGATCAGCTGCCGGCCGGTATCACCCTCACCGGGCTGACGATCGAGGGCAACGACGCGGTCATCGACGTCGACGTCGACGGCGCCATCGCCACTGACGCGACCCTCCTCGAGAAGGGCGTCTGCCCCGCACGCTGAGGCGGAAGGCGCTCGCCGCGGAATCCTTCGCCGAGGCATCCTGCGGTCCCGGCGCTCAAGACTTCTTGCGGTCCGAGCTGGCCGCGGCATCCTGAGCGGCACGCAGGGCGTCCTGGGCGATCGCCAGATCGACCTCCGCGCGCTGCACCCGGCGGGACTCGAAGGTCGTCGCGCCGAAACGGGCGCGCACCCGGTCGCGCTCCTCTTCGTGCGCCGTGACGATGTAGGCGCAGGCGATGAGCATGACCTGCGCCGACAGGTTCAACCAGATCAGCAGCGCCAGCAGCGTCGCGAACGATGCGAGCAGCGGATTGCTCGATGCGCCGCCGACGAACAGCCCCGACAGCTCCTGCAGGACGAACAGACCCGCCCCGCCCAGCAGCGCGCCGCTCAGCAGCGAGCGACCGGATGCGCGCATCCCCGAGAGCAGACGGAAGACGACGGCGATCAGGGCGGTGTCGAGGGCGAAGACGATGAGCAGCGAGAGCAGGCGGACCGCCCACTCCGCGACGGGGGAGCGATCGGGGAGACCGATCAGACCGAGGAGCCAGGTGATGCCGACTCGACCCGCGATCGTGATGAACGCGGACGCGACGAAGGATGCGCCGATCGCGATGGCGAGCAGCAGATTGCGCAGCACGACCCAGACCCAGAGCACGTCGTCGTGCGCAGTGCCGGCGATCACCCGGACCGCCGTGCGCAGCGAGCCGATGGCGCCCAGCGCCGCCCCCACGAGACCGACGAGCGAGACGATGCCGGCGATCGACAGCGACACCGGCTGCTCCAGCTCGTCCACATGCACCACGCCCTCCGACCCGATGAGCCCCGGGATCGCGGCTTCCACCGCGCTCACGATCGCCTTCCAGGCGACTGGATTCCCGGACAGCCACAGGGCGGCCATGGAGAAGCCGAGCAGCACGCCCGCGAACACGCTGAAGAGCGCCCGATACGTGATGCTATCGGCGAGCATGGGCCCGCGGCGCTCGGAGTACAGCAGGGCGGCGCGCACCGGGCGAAGGGTGAGCGCCCAGCGGATCGCAGCCGCGGTCGCGCGTTGCACGGCGCCGGGGCGACCGGTGTCGGACGAGGGCGAGTCGGTAGTCATCACGCTCCACACTATGAGCCGCGAGACCGTCGCCCCAGGGGCTTGACGCGGCGCGTCACCGTGACGGTCGGCCGCCTGCGGGTGCCCTAGAATCGGGTCAGCCTCGCTGTGCGCGATCCCGCCCGAGAATCATCCACGATTGGTGCTCCTTGCTTTCCCCTGTCGATTCGCTCGCCCCGGATTGGCTCGTCGTGCCCGACGACCCCAATGACCTCGTCCCCTCGGTCTGGCCGGCGTCAGCCGCCCGCGATGCCGACGGGGCACTCGAGATCGCCGGAGTCCGCGCGACCTCCCTCGCTCAGACCTACGGCACCCCGCTGCTCGTGATCGACGAGGATGAGGTGCGCGCCCGAGCCCGTGCGTTCCGCGTCGCCTTCGACGCGGCGGCCGCCGACAACGGGACCACCGCGCAGGTCTACTACGCGGGCAAGGCCTTCCTGTGCACGACCGTCGCGCGCTGGGTCGTCGACGAGGGACTCCGCGTCGACGTGTGCACCGGAGGTGAGCTCGAGGTCGCGCTGGCCGCAGGCGTCGCTCCCGCCGCGATCGGCTTCCATGGCAACAACAAGTCGACGCGCGAGCTCGAACGGGCGGTGGAGGTCGGGGTCGGCTCGATCATCGTCGACAGCGCGATCGAGATCGAGCGGCTCGCGGCGATCACCGCACGCGTGCACGCCACCCAGCGCGTCTTCGTGCGTGTGATCAGCGGTGTGCACGCCGAGACGCACAGCTTCCTGGCGACGGCGCACGAGGACCAGAAATTCGGCTTCCCGCTGGCGGATGCAGAGACCGCGGTCGCACGCATCCGCGAGATCCCCGGTCTCGAGTTCGCGGGACTCCACTGCCACATCGGCTCGCAGATCTTCGGGGTCGCGGGCTTCCGCGAGTCGGCCTCGCGGGTGCTCGAGCTCCATGCCGCGCTCCTCGAACACGGGCCGGTGCCGCAGCTGAACCTCGGCGGCGGATTCGGCATCGCGTACACGCGAGCCGACGACCCCACGCCGATCGAGACGCTGGCGGGCGAGATCGTCGCCGCCGTGGCCGAGGGATGCGCCGCGCGAGGGATCGAGATCCCGGCGCTCGCCTTCGAGCCGGGGCGCGCGATCGTCGGAACCGCGGGCGTCACCCTCTACGAGGTGGGCACCACGAAGGACGTGCAGCTCGGCTCCGGCGCCGTGCGACGCTACGTCAGCGTCGACGGCGGCATGAGCGACAACGCGCGGCCCGCGCTCTATGGCGCCCAGTACTCCGCCCGACTCGCCTCGCGCGCCGGCATCGGCGTTCCGCAGCTCAGCCGTGTCGTGGGCAAGCACTGCGAGTCCGGCGACATCGTCGTCGACCACGAGTACCTCCCGATCGACCTCGCGCCGGGCGACCTGCTCGCGGTACCCGCGACCGGGGCGTACTGCGCACCTCTCGCGAGCAACTACAACCACGTTCCCCGTCCACCGGTCGTCGCTGTGCGCGACGGCCGCACGCAGATCATCGTGCGCGGCGAGACCATCGCCGACGTGCTGGCACGCGATGCCGGCATCGATCCGGCATCCGCATCCGCATCCGACAGCGCACGCTGACACCTCTGCCGGCGCCCACGCGGTGACCGGCACAGACACACCTCCGAAGGAGTCCCCATGACTGCTGAGTATCGACGACTGCGGGTGGCGCTGCTGGGCGCAGGCGCCGTCGGCTCCCAGGTCGCGAGCCTGCTGCTGCGGCACGGCGACGAGCTCGCCGACCGCGCGGGAGCCGCGCTCGAACTCGCCGGCATCGCCGTGCGCGATGTCGACGCGCCCCGCGACGTGGACCTGCCCAAGGAGCTGTTCACGACAGACGCCGATTCGCTGATCCTCGGCTCCGACATCGTGATCGAGCTCATCGGCGGGATCGAGCCGGCACGGGCGAACATCCTGCTGGCGCTGGGCTCCGGCGCCGACGTGGTCACCGCCAACAAGGCGCTGCTCGCCACGCACGGCCCCGAGCTGTTCGAGGCCGCCGATCGCGTCGGCGCCTCGGTGTATTACGAGGCGGCCGCCGCGGGCGCGATCCCGATCATCCGTCCGCTGCGCGACTCGCTCGCGGGCGACCGGGTCGTGCGCATCATGGGCATCGTGAACGGAACCACGAACTACATCCTCGACCGGATGGACACCGAGGGCGCCGACTTCGCCGATGTCCTCGCCGACGCTCAGCGTCTCGGCTACGCAGAGGCCGATCCCACGGCCGATGTCGAGGGTTACGACGCCGCGCAGAAGGCCGCGATCCTGGCGAGCCTGGCGTTCCACACCGCCGTGCCGCTCGAAGCAGTGCATCGTGAGGGCATCTCCTCGATCACCGCGTCGATGATCGAGGAGGCGCGCGCCGCGGGCTTCGTGATCAAGCTGCTCGCAGTGTGCGAGCGCATCGAGGCGAACGGCGCCGAGTCGATCTCGGTGCGCGTGTACCCGGCGCTGGTGCCCCAGTCCCACCCGCTCGCGAACGTGCACGGAGCCAACAACGCCGTGTTCGTCGAGGCCGAGGCCGCCGGGCCCCTCATGTTCTACGGCGCAGGCGCCGGTGGCGTGCAGACGGCGTCGGCCGTGCTCGGAGACGTGGTCTCCGCCGCGCGTCGGCACATCGCCGGCGGTGTGGGCGTGGGCGAGTCGACGAGGGCGAACCTGCCCGTCGTGCCGATCGGACACGTGACCACCCGCTATCAGATCACCCTGCAGGTCGCGGATGCCGCGGGCGTGCTCGCCACCGTCGCCGGCATCCTCAGCGACGGCGGCGTCTCGGTCGCGACCGTGGTGCAGACCGTCGAGGGCGAGTCCGAGCCGACCGCGCGACTGATCATCGGCACGCATCGCGCGACCGAGGAGGCTCTCAGCGCGACCGTCGACGCTCTCGCCGAGAGCTCGGTCGTCGAGCGCGTGGTGTCCGTGCTGCGCGTGGAAGGCGAGTGACGATGGTGCTCGGTCGCACCGTCGAAGTCACGGTTCCCGCCACCAGCGCCAACCTCGGACCCGGCTTCGACACGCTCGGCCTCGCGCTCAGCATCTACGACTCCCTTCTGGTCACCGAGCTTCCCGCCGGGGAGCTGGAGATCGAGGTCTCGGGCACCGGATCCGCGGAGATCCCGCGCGACGCGTCGAATCTCATCGTCCGCACGATCGCGCACGTCTACGCCGACCTCGGGCGCGAGATGCCCGGCCTGCGCATCATCGCGGAGAACGGCGTTCCCCATGGACGGGGGCTCGGGTCTTCGGGTGCGGCGGTGACCGCCGGCATCCTCGCCGCGAAGGGCCTGCTGGAGGGCGAGGCGGAGATCGGCGACGCTGATCTGCTGCGGCTCGCCACCGAGCTCGAAGGGCACCCGGACAACGTGGCGCCCGCGCTGTTCGGCGGTCTCACGATCGCGTGGGTGGGGGAGAAGGGCCCGCAGCACAAGAAGCTGCTCGTGCACCGCGGTGTCTCGCCCCTCGTGCTGGTGCCGTCGTACACGATGTCCACGTCGAAGGCGCGGTCGCTGCAGCCGCCGCACGTGTCGACCGAGGACGCGGTCTTCAACGTCTCGCGCTCCGCGCTGCTGATCGCGGCGCTCATGCAGAGCCCCGAGCTGCTGCTCGACGCCACGGCCGACCGGCTGCACCAGGACTATCGGGCCGAGGCGATGCCTGAGACGCAGCGACTCGTGCAGGCGCTCCGCGCGGCGGGCTTCGCAGCGGTCGTCTCGGGGGCGGGACCGAGCGTGCTCGTGCTCGCAGACGGCCCCGGAAGCCGTCAGGATGCGGTCGAGCTGGCCGCGAGCGTCACCGACACCCCGTGGGACGCGCTGCTGCTCGCGGTCGACGTGCGTGGTGGTACAGTGGGAGAACGAGCGGAGGGCTCCACGTAACTGCGTGAATCTGGCCCCATTGCAACTCTGCAGGACCCGCACGCAAACCCTTGAAGCACTTCTCCTCTGCGAGTCTGTGCCAAGGCCGGCTGGCGCCGAGCGTCAGCCCGTGCGATCGCGCGCAGCACCCGTTGTGCGCGGAACGCTCGTGTCTCCGAGACCAAAGAGGGAGTACTCGTGGAGAATTTCTCCGAGACCCAGAACGACTCGTCCGTTGCGAACGAGAACGCGGCACCCGCCGCTGACACCGTGACCGCCGAGGCGACCGCCGCACCGGCGCGCAAGCGCGCGCCGCGCCGGGCCACCACGGCGACCGCCGCGGCGAAGGCAGAGAAGGCGGCCGCAGACGCGGCTCCGGCATCCGAAGCACCCGCTGCTGATGCAACCGCTGCTGACGCACCCGCCGCCGATGCTGCGCCCAAGGCGAAGGCGCCTCGTCGCAGCCGTGCCAAGAAGGCGGACGCCGAGACCACCGAGGCTCCGGCGGCTGAGACCGCTCCGGCGACCGAGGCTCCGGCCGCCGAGGCTGCGGCACCGTCAGAGGCCCCCGCCGCCGACGCCGCTCCCAAGACTCCCCGCGGTCGCCGCGGCGCGAAGAAGCCCGTCGAGACCGCCGACGCCGCCGACGCTCAGCCCGCGCCGGCGGACAAGTCTGACGCAGCGCCCGAGAAGCAGGCGGATGCCCCCTCCGCGGACGACTCCGGATCTTCCGCGTCCGACCAGGGTGACGGCGACGAGCAGGGCGGCCGCGGTCGCAGCCGCAGCCGCAGCCGGAACCGCGGCCGCGGTCAGAACGGCGCTGCCGGCCAGTCCCAGAACGAGGGCGGTCAGCAGCAGCAGAACCAGCAGCAGAACAACAACCAGTCCGCTGACGACGAGCAGGGTTCGGCCAACGGCCGCAACCGCCAGCGCAACAAGCGCCGCACCGGCGGCCCCGTCGACGAGTTCGACACCGAGATCGGCGAGGACGACGTCCTCATCCCGATCGCCGGCATCCTCGACGTCCTCGACAACTACGCCTTCGTGCGTACCACGGGCTACCTCGCCGGCCCCAGCGACGTCTACGTCTCGCTCGGACAGGTCAAGAAGTACAACCTGCGCAAGGGCGACGCGATCGTCGGCTCCATCAAGCAGCCCCGCGAGGGCGAGCAACAGGGACGCCAGAAGTACAACGCTCTGGTGAAGGTCGACTCGGTCAACGGCCTGTCGGTCGATGACGCCGCGAACCGCGTCGAGTTCGGCAAGCTCACCCCGCTGTACCCGCAGGAGCGCCTGCGCCTGGAGACGGCCCCCGAGAAGCTGACCCAGCGCATCATCGATCTGGTCGCCCCGATCGGCAAAGGCCAGCGCGGCCTGATCGTCGCCCCGCCCAAGGCCGGCAAGACGATCGTGCTGCAGCAGATCGCCAACGCCATCGCGATCAACAACCCCGAGGTCCACCTCATGGTCGTCCTCGTGGACGAGCGTCCCGAAGAGGTCACCGACATGGAGCGCACGGTGAAGGGCGAGGTCATCGCCTCGACCTTCGACCGTCCGGCGGAGGACCACACCACGGTCGCCGAGCTCGCGATCGAGCGCGCCAAGCGCCTCGTCGAGCTGGGCCGCGACGTGGTCGTCCTCCTCGACTCGATCACGCGTCTCGGCCGGGCCTACAACCTCGCCGCCCCGGCATCCGGTCGCGTGCTCACCGGTGGCGTCGACGCGTCGGCGCTCTACCCGCCCAAGCGCTTCTTCGGCGCCGCGCGCAACATCGAGAACGGCGGATCGCTCACGATTCTCGCCACGGCGCTCGTCGAGACCGGTTCCAAGATGGACGAGGTCATCTTCGAGGAGTTCAAGGGCACCGGCAACAGCGAGCTCCGTCTCTCTCGCGCTCTCGCCGACAAGCGGATCTTCCCCGCGGTCGACGTCAACGCATCGAGCACCCGCCGCGAGGAGATGCTGCTCAGCTCCGACGAGGTCAAGATCACGTGGAAGCTGCGTCGCGCCCTCGCCGGTCTCGACCAGCAGCAGGCCCTCGAGGTCGTGCTGGGCAAGCTCAAGGAGACCCACTCCAACGTCGAGTTCCTGGTTCAGATGCAGAAGTCGATCCCGACCCTGCCTGCCGGCGGTCACGACAGCAACATCCGCTGAGGCCGGGCGTGTTCGAGTCCGTCCAGACGCTGATCGACGAGCATCGCCGGGTCCAGGAGGAGCTCTCCGACCCGGCGGTGCACGCCGACGCTGCACGGGCGAAGCGGGTCAACCGCCGATACGCCGAGCTGTCGAGGATCGTCGCGGCCTACGACGCGTGGACCGCGGCATCCGACGACCTGGATGCTGCCCGAGAGCTCGCCCGAGAGGACGACGCCTTCGCCGAGGAGGTCCCTGCTCTCGAGGAGGGTCTGCAGGCGGCGCAGGAACGGTTGCGGCGTCTGCTGATCCCGCGCGATCCCGACGACGCGCGTGACGTGATCATGGAGATCAAGGCCGGCGAGGGCGGAGCCGAGAGCGCCCTGTTCGCGGCGGATCTGCTGCGCATGTACATCCAGTACGCGGCCTCGAAGGGCTGGAAGACGGAGCTCCTCGAGCGCAACGAATCGGATCTCGGCGGCTACAAGGACGTCCAGGTCGCGATCAAGGGCTCTTCGACCGACCCCGCGCAGGGCGTCTGGGCGCACCTGAAGTACGAGGGCGGCGTGCACCGCGTGCAGCGCGTGCCGGCGACCGAGTCGCAGGGACGCATCCACACGTCGACGACCGGCGTGCTGGTGTTCCCCGAGGTGGATGAGCCGGAGGAGATCCAGATCGATCAGAACGATCTGAAGATCGACGTGTTCCGCTCATCGGGTCCTGGCGGCCAGTCGGTCAACACCACCGACTCGGCCGTGCGCGTCACGCATGTGCCCACGGGTATCGTCGTGTCGATGCAGAACGAGAAATCGCAGCTGCAGAACCGCGAGGCCGCCATGCGCGTCCTCCGTGCCCGGCTGCTCGCCAGGCAGCAGGAGGAGCTGGATGCCGTGGCGTCCGACGCCCGCAAGTCGCAGATCCGCACGATGGACCGCTCGGAGCGCATCCGCACGTACAACTTCCCGGAGAACCGCATCGCGGATCACCGCACCGGGTTCAAGGCGTACAACCTCGACCAGGTGATGGACGGCGCTCTCGAGCCGATCATCGAATCGGCCATCCAGGCCGATGAAGAGGCGCGGCTCGCGTCTCTCGGCGCAGAGTCCTGATCCGACCGGCTCAGGTGCGCACCGCGTAGCGGTGCTCGGGGCGCCCGGTCGCGCCGTAGCGCAGGCGCACCTCGACGACGGTGCGCGCGGCCAGCGCGGCGAGATGCCGCTGCGCGGTGGCCCGCGAGATGCCGACGCGTTCGCCGACCTCCGCCGCCGAGGCCTCGCCGTCGCCGAGCGCGGCGAGCACGAGCTGCTCGGTCGCTGAACGCGACAGTGAGACGGGTTCGCCCGCGCCGTGCAGGATCGCGAGTGCGCGGTCGACGTCCTCCTGGCGCAGCGCACGATCACCGGCGAGGAGGTTGCGGTACCGCGCGTAGCGGTCGAGCAGACCGGTGAGCGCGCGGCGCTCGAACGGCTTCACCAGGTACCCGACCGCACCTGAGCGCAGGCCGCGGCGCACGGTCGCAGCGTCGTCGGCTGCCGAGATGAGGATCGCGTCGACTCCCGCGTCGCGGACGAGCGCCACGCCGTCGCCGTCGGGCAGGAAGACATCGGCGAGGAGGAGATCCGGTCGCGCGCTGCGGATGCTGTCTCGCGCCTCCGCGAGCGAGCGCACGGGTTCCAGCGCCGCGTATGCGGGGTGGTCGTCGACGATTCCGCGATGAAGCTGTCCGACGCGGAAGTCGTCGTCGAGGATGAGCACTCGCAGGGGTTCGGTCACGGCTGCTCCTTCGGTTCAGTGGAGGCGGGATCGACAGCGCCGCCCAGACGCGCAGCGAACACCGCGCCGTGTTCGGGACCGCCTGGGGCGATCACCCAGAGATCTCCGCCGCTGCGGCGTGCGATCTCGCGGGACAAAGGGATGCCGATTCCGTGCCCGTGGATCCGATCGGAGGCGTCTACCGCTGCCGGTCGCTGTGAGAGCGGATCGACGTCTCCGAGCCCGTCGCCCGAATCGGACACGGTGACGACGAGAGCGTCGGCGTCGCCGAGCACCGCGACCTCGACCCAGCGCGGAGTCCGCTCGCCCGCCACGGCAGCGGTGACCGCATTGTCGACGAGGTTGCCGAGTACGGCCGCGACGTCCTCGGCCGCGATCACGCTGCCGATGAGCTGAGTCTCCTCCGCGATGCGCAGTTCGACACCGCGTTCACCGGCTTCGACGCCCTTGGCGCCGAGGAAGGAGTGCAGGAAGGGATCCGCGAGGAGGTCGAGCCCCGCGACGGGGAAGGCGACGGATCCGCGTTCGACGAGCTCCTCGAGGAAGGAACGGGCGTCCGCGGTGCGGTCGGCGTCGATCAGCCCGGCCACGACGTGCATGCGGTTCGCGAACTCGTGCCGTTGCACGCGCAGCGCGGCGGTCATCGTGCGCACGGTCTCGAGCCGTTCGGTCAGAGCCACGAGGTCGGTACGGTCGCGGAGGATGAGCACGTCGCCCAGCGGCCGGCCGTCGCGGATGACTGGGCGCGAATCCAGGTACAGCATCCGATCGTCCACGACAGCGCTCGAGCCGGTGCGCGCTCCTGTGACGGCCTCGAGCACGGCCGGGGGCAGACCGAGATCGGCGAGGCGGCGACCGACGGGGGAGTCGAGGCCGAGAAGCCGATCGGCGGCGTCGTTGCTCACGCGGACGATGCCGCGCGTGTCGACCGCGAGCACGCCGTCGTCGACTCCGTTCAGCACAGCGGCCTGGTTCTGCACCAGCGCCACGAGCTCCTCGGGCTGCACGCCGAGCGTCAGCCGCTCCCACCTGCGGCGGAGCAGCAGGAAGGCGAAGACGGCGAGGGCCAACGCTCCGACCGCGGTGGCCGCGACCACAGCCAGCAGCGGCGGCAGATCGTCGAACACGCCGGCCCGCTCGAACCCCACGCTCACCTCGCCGACGGGTGTGCCGGTGCTGTCTCGGACCGGCACTTTCGCTCGCGCAGATTCTCCGAGCGTCCCGGTCTGCCAGTCGACGACCTCCTGGCCCGCGAGAACGTCCTGATACGGGGTGCTGACCTCCTCGCCGATGCGGGAGGGCGTCGGGTGGGCGAGACGGATGCCGTGGTCGTCGGTGACCACGACGAACAGAGCTCCGGTGCGGGCGGTGACCGCTGCCGAGATGCGCTGCAGGTCGCCGTCACGCAGGGCGTCGGCATCGGGTGCCTGATCCGAGGCGGAGATGCGCGCGACCTCGGCCCGCACCTGCGGGTCCTCGGCCAGCGTCCGCGCGATGCCGAGTGCGGTCGACTCCGCTTCCGTGCGCAGCTGCTGCACGGCGAGGAGCAGGTACACGCCCGTGCAGAGCACGACGACGAGAGCGACGGTGGCGAGGTGCAGCAGCAGCGCGCGCGTCGCGAAGCGCGGTCTCATCGTCGTCGTCCCGGGCACCGGTGCTCCTTTCGCGCAATATGCGCAGAACTCACGCTACGCGCACAACGGGCCGGAATGCGGGATACCGCACCTGCGTGCCTTCGATTCCCTAGTCTCGTCAGGATCCGTCGTCGACGACGGAGCGAAGACGAAGGAGTCAACGTATGCCCGATGCGCTCACCGGCCTGTTCTCGGCCGCAGAAGAGGCGCCCACGTACGACGTGGCGTTCGTGCCCCCGGAGTGGGTTCTGGTCCTCCTGGGATTCACCATGGTGCTCGCGTTCATGACGCTGATCATGACGAAGCGACTCACGCCGATGGTCGCCCTGATCCTCGTGCCGACCGCGTTCGGCCTGTTCGCAGGCGCCGGGCTCGGGCTCGGCGACATGATCCTCGATTCGATCGGCAAGATGGCGCCCACCGCCGCGCTGCTGATGTTCGCGATCATGTTCTTCGGCATCATGATCGACGTGGGTCTGTTCGACCCGCTCATCCGGGTGATCACGAGACTGCTCGGCGACGATCCCGCGAAGGTCGTGCTCGGCACCGCCATCCTCGCCGGTGCCGTGTCGCTCGACGGCGACGGCTCGACGACGTTCATCATCACGACCTCCGCCATGCTGCCCATCTATCTCCGCCTCGGGATGAGCCCCGTCGTCCTGACCTGCGTCGCCGGTCTCATGAACGGCACGCTGAACATCGTGCCGTGGGGCGGACCCACGGTGCGCGCCGCGACTGCCCTGGGTCTTCAGCCGACCGACATCTTCGTGCCCATGCTGCCTGCCCTCGGCGCCGGCCTTGTCGTGACGCTCGGCTTCGCGTGGATCCTGGGTCTGCAGGAGCGCAGTCGCCTCGGACGCCTCGACTCCGACGGCCTGCTCTCGGGAGCCGACGGCGGCGCACTGGCGACCGTGCCGAAGATCTTCCGCGGCGCGGAGCCCAAGCCGGGAGCACGTGCATCCTTGCGCACCGGCAACATCGTCGTCGTGGCCGGCGGCCACGGTCCGGTCGCAGCCGCGAGTGTCGACCCCACCGACACGGCGATGGCCGACACGATGCTCGACCCGGCACGGCCGACCCTGCGCCCGAAGCTCATCTGGTTCAACCTGGCGCTCACCGTCGCCGTGATGGTGCTGCTGGTGCTCGACATCCTGCCGCTGCCCTACGTGTTCATGGTGGGTGCAGGTGTCGCGCTCCTCATCAACTTCCGCGGCATCAAGGATCAGGCGTCCGAGATCGTCGCACACGCACCCAGCATCGTCGGCGTCGTGTCGATGGTCATCGCCGCAGGCGTCCTGGTCGGGGTGCTCACGGGAACCGGCATGGTCGACGCGATGGCGAACTGGATCACGAACGTGCTGCCGCCCGCTCTCGGGCCGTTCCTCGCGCCCATCACCGGCATCCTGTCGATTCCGTTCACGTTCTTCATGTCGAACGACGCGTTCTACTTTGGGATCCTGCCGGTGCTGTCGCAGAGCGCGGCGAACTTCGGGATCGATCCCGTCGAGATGGCGCGGGCGTCGATCACGGGTCAGCCCGTGCACCTGCAGAGCCCGCTCGTTCCGGCGATCCTGCTTCTGGTGTCGCTCGCGAGCGTGAACCTGGGCGACCACCACCGCAAGGTGCTGTGGCGCGCTGCCATCGTGTCCCTCGTGATGCTGGGAGTGGGCATGCTCACGGGAGCCATCCCGTTCTTCGTGGCTCAGTGACCGTTCGGCGACGGGAGGCCCGGACGCCGCGGCCTCCCGTCGCCTGCGCGCGGCGAGCGATATGCTCGGCGCGTGATCACGCTTCTGCTCCGCTCGCTCCTGTACCTGGTCTCCGCGGGCCTCGGCCTGATCGTGGCCGATCTGCTGCTCGAGGGCTTCCAGATCAAGTGGTCCCACTGGTGGGGCTTCGTCCTGTGCATCGTGATCTTCGCGGTGCTGCAGAGCGTCCTCTCCCCGTGGGTCGCGAAGCTGGCCGATCGCTACGCGCCGGTGCTGATGGGCGGAATCGGCATCTTCTCCACGCTGATCGCGCTGATCATCGTGGTGCTGCTGCCGATCGACGGATTCGGCATCGACGGGGTCGCTGCCTGGCTACTGGGCGCTGTCGTCGTGTGGCTGGTCACGGCGATCGGAAGCGTCCTGCTGCCGATGATCTTCCTGAAGAAGAAGGTGCGGAAGGCGCGCGAGCGCTGATCAGATCGAGTAGTCGGGCGCCGACAGCAGGTGCGCGAGATTCTCGCCGGCCACGCGAGAACGCGCCTTCGCGGGGATCCCGGTGAGCACGGAGTCGGCCGGCGCGTCCTTCGTGACCACGGCGTTCGCGCCGATCGCGGTTCCCGCGCCGATCACGATCGGGCCGAGGATCTTCGCACCGGCTCCGACGATGACGCCGTCTTCGAGGGTCGGATGCCGTTTGCCTGCATCGCGCGTGCGCCCGCCGAGCGTCACGCCGTGGTAGAGCATGACGTCGTCGCCGATCTCGGCGGTCTCGCCGATCACGACGCCCATGCCGTGGTCGATGAAGAAGCGGCGGCCGATGGTCGCGCCGGGATGGATCTCGACCCCGGTCAGCCAGCGGCTGATCTGAGAACCGAGACGAGCGGGGAAGTGCAGTCCGCGCACCCACAGAGCGTGGTTCACACGGTGCGCCCAGATGGCGTGCAGGCCGGGGTAGAGGATCGCGATCTCGAGGCCGCCGCGGGCGGCGGGGTCGCGGAGTCGGGCGGATGCGACGTCCTCGCGCATCCGCCCGACCCATCCTTCGACGGGCTCAGGAACCCATCTGCGAAGGCTCATCAGTCCTCGCGCAGATCCTCGAACAGCGCGGTGGAGAGGTAGCGCTCACCGGTGTCGGGGATGATCACGACGATCTTCTTGCCGGCGTTCTCGGGACGAGCGGCGACCTGCAGCGCGGCCCAAGCAGCGGCGCCGCTGGAGATGCCGACCAGCAGACCCTCGCGGGCGGCGAGTGCGCGGGACGTCGACAGCGCGTCTTCGAACTCGACCGTGACGACCTCGTCGTAGACGGTCGTGTCGAGGATCGGGGGAACGAAGTTCGGCCCGATGCCCTGGATCTTGGCCGGTCCCGGCGTGCCCTGCGAGAGCAGCGGCGATGCGGTCGGCTCGACGGCGATGACCTGCACGCCGGGCTTGCGCTCCTTGAGCACCTGGCCGACGCCGGTGATGGTGCCGCCGGTGCCGATGCCGGCGACGAAGATGTCGACCTCGCCATCGGTGTCGCGCCAGATCTCCTCGGCGGTCGTCTCTCGGTGGATCTGCGCGTTGGCCGCGTTCTCGAACTGGTGGGCGAGGATCGCGCCGGGCGTCTCTGCGGCGATCCGCTCGGCCTCGGCGACGGCGCCCTTCATGCCCACGGTCGGGTCGGTGAGCACGAGCTCGGCGCCGAACGCCTTCAGCAGCACGCGGCGCTCCTTCGACATCGACGCGGGCATCGTCAGGATGACCTTGTAACCGCGAGCGGCGCCGACGAGCGACAGGGCGATGCCGGTGTTTCCGCTGGTGGCCTCGACGATCGTGCCGCCGGGCTTGAGCGATCCGTCCTTCTCTGCCGCGTTGATGATCGCGATGCCGAGACGGTCCTTGACGCTGGAGCCGGGGTTGAAGTACTCGAGCTTCGCGAGGACCTCGGAGCCGAGCCCCTCGGTCACGTGGTTCAGACGGACCAGCGGCGTGTTGCCGAACGCGGTCGTGATGTCGGAATGGATGCCGGGCATGTGTGAGCCTTTCCAAGACGGGGTGACTGCCGCAAGCCTAGGGCAGCATCCTTTCAGCGGCGCATATGTGACGGACCGTTGCGCTCTACGCTGGAGGGCATGCCCGACACCACCATCGCCGCTCTCGTGCGCGCCGCCGCACAGCGCCTGGCGGACGCCGGCGTGCCCGATCCGCTCGTCGACGCCGAACTCCTCGCGGCGCACGTGCTCGGCATGCGCAGAGGAGAGGTGCAGGCCGCGATCGTCCGCGGCGACGTCGCCACCGACACGGATGCCGCGGCTCTCGACGCCGTCGTGATCCGGCGCAGCGCGCGCGAGCCGCTTCAGCACATCACCGGCACCGCCCCGTTCCGTCACCTCGAGCTCGCGGTCGGGCCGGGGGTGTTCGTGCCGCGGCCCGAGACCGAGACCGTGGTGCAGTACGCGATCGACGCGCTCCTGAGCGCTGCGGAGCCCGAGCCGATCGGCATCGACCTCGGCACCGGGAGCGGAGCGATCGCGCTGGCGATGGCGACCGAGGTGCCGCACGCGCGGGTGTATGCGACCGAGCTGTCACCCGAGGCCTTCCCGTGGGCGCAGCGGAACACCGCGGGGGTCGACAATCTCACGCTCGTGAACGACGACCTGGCGCACGCCTTCCGCGAGCTCGACGGCACGGCATCCGTCGTCATCTCCAACCCGCCCTACGTCCCGGACGCGGCGATCCCGCGCGACCCGGAGGTGCGGCTGTTCGATCCGGCCATGGCTCTATACGGGGGAGAGGACGGTCTCGACATCGTCCGCGTGCTCAGCACACGCGGGCTCGAGCTGCTGCACCGCGGCGGTCTGATCGTGATAGAGCACGGAGAGCTCCAGGGGGAGCAGATCCGCAGCATCCTCACCGCCGACGGCTGGCGGGCCGCAGCCACCCACCGCGATCTCACCCTGCGCGACCGGGTCACGACGGCCCTCCGGCCGTGACCGGCGGGTGTCCAGAAGCCCACGGCTAGAATCGACAGGTCATGTCTTCCATCTTCGACTGCGGTGATGAGGCGCAGCTGCTCGCCGGTATGCGCCATGCGCGCCAGGCCGTGAGCCGCGGCGAGCTCATCGTCATCCCCACCGACACCGTCTACGGCGTCGCAGCCGACGCGTTCTCGCCCACGGCGGTCCAGCGTCTCCTCGACGCGAAGGGCCGTGGCCGCGACCAGCCGCCGCCCGTGCTGATCGGCTCGAAGGACACGCTCGTCGCCCTGGCCGAGAGCGTGCCCGAGCCCGTGCAGCGCCTGATCGACGCGTTCTGGCCCGGCGGGCTCACCATCGTCCTGCCCGCTCAGCCGTCCCTCGTGTGGGACCTGGGCGAGACCAAGGGCACGGTCGCCGTGCGGATGCCGGAGGGACGGGTGGCTCTCGAGCTGCTCGCCGAGACCGGTCCGCTCGCGGTATCCAGCGCCAACCTCACCGGAGAGCCGGCGGCCGTCTCCGCCGCTGACGCTGAGCGGATGCTGGGCGACAGCGTCGCGGTCTATCTCGACGGCGGCCCGAGCGGCGAAGGCGTCGCGTCGACCATCGTCGACGCCACCTCGCTCGTCACCCGCGGGGGTGAGACGGACGCCGCAGAGGTGCGCATCCTCCGTCTCGGCGCCGTGAGCCGCGCTCAGCTCGAAGAGGTTCTCGGCGACCTGCTGGAACCGGAATCGACGCCCGAAGCGGACGGGGATTCGTGAAGCAGTATCTCTTCACGATCATCCTGACCGCCGCGATCACGTTCACCCTGACCGCGGTGGTGTGGCGTCTGAGCCTGCGGTTCAAGCTCTATCCGGGCATCCGCGAGCGCGACGTGCACAAGACGCCGACGCCGCGGCTCGGCGGTGTCGCGATCTTCCTGGGCATCGCGGCCGCATTCGGCGTCTCCGCCGCGAACCCGTTCTTCTCGACGATCTGGATGCCGCCGCAGGCCATGTGGTCGATCCTCGGCGCCGCCCTGCTGATCGCCGTGATCGGCGTGGTCGACGACCTGTGGGATCTGGACTGGATGATCAAGCTGGGCGCCCAGTTCCTGGCGGCCGGCGTCATCACGATCGGCGGGGGACTGCAGATCCTGTCCCTGCCGTTCGGGGACATGCTGGTCTTCTCCAGCTGGCTCAGCATCACCATGACGATGTTCGCGATCGTGATCGTCATGAACGCCGTTAACTTCATCGACGGTCTCGACGGTCTCGTCGCCGGCGTGTGCCTGATCGCGAACGGCGTGTTCTTCGTCTACTCGTACATCGTCACACGCGACTCGGGCGCCTCGAGCTTCTTCAACCTCTCCACGTTCCTCGCCGCCGTGCTGATCGGCGCCTGCCTCGGCTTCCTCCCGATGAACTGGAGCCCGGCGAAGATCTTCATGGGCGACTCGGGTGCGCTCGTGCTCGGACTGCTGATGGCGACCTCGGCGATCTCGCTGACGGGGCAGCTCGACCCCTCGGTGATCGATCCCGAGCGCATCGGGCGCTCCGGACTCCTCGGTGCGTTCATCCCGATCCTGCTGCCGCTGCTGGTCGTGCTCCTCCCGCTGCTCGACTTCGGACTCGCGGTTCTGCGGCGCATGAGCGCCGGCAGGTCGCCGTTCTCTCCCGACCGCAAGCACCTGCACCATCGGATGCTCGATCTCGGCCATCGTGATCGCGACGCCGTCCTCATCTTCTACGCGTGGACCGCCGTGATCTCTCTCGCGGTCCTGCTGATGTACGTCGGCGCACGTGAGGACTGGCCCGGCCAGTACCTCCCGGGCGTCGGCTTCGGCGTCGTGGGCATCGCCGCCTGCCTCGTGATCACCCTGAACCCGACCCGCAGCCGCAAGACGGCGGCGGGCGCCGCGTCCGACCCGACACCCGTGGAGCCCTGATGAGCCCGAGTCCCGTTTCCAGCACGCCGATCCTGCGGCGCACCCTGATCTGGTCGGCCGTCGCCACGGGCGCTCTCGCGGTGATCGCCGCCGTCGTGGGCTACCTCGTCGCTCAGGGCTCGGGCCTTGTCAGCGGGCTGCTCGGCGTGCTGATCGCCGCGCTGTTCCTCGCGATCACCGGCATCAGCATCCTCGTCGCGAACCGCTGGTACGGCGAGCCGCTGTACCTGCAGCTGTTCTTCGCGATCGTGCTCGGCGGATGGCTCGTCAAGCTCGGCGTCTTCTTCCTCGTGATGGTGCTCGTGAGCGGTCAGCCGTGGATCCATCCGACCGTGTTCCTGCTCTCGATCGTCGCCGGGGTGCTGATGTCCCTCGTGATCGACGTCGTCGTCCTGATGAGGATGCGCCTGCCCGTCGTGAGCGACGCGTCGCTGCCCACCGAGGTGCCGGAAGACCGTGCGCCGGGGGCGGAGTATCGTACTCCTGACAACGGTCCGGCGTCTTAGGGGACCCTCAGATTCTGATAGGGTTGACACGTGCCCGCCGCTCGTCCGCGAGCGCTTGCGCTGTGAAGCACACCGACCATCGTCGCCCCGGTTCTGACCGGTGCCCCGAAGCTGGAGCCCGCGCTGTTCAATCTTGCTGCGACCCTGATGCCCAAACTCGCCTCCGACGGCGAGTTCCACGGACCGTCGATCGATGAGTTCTTCCCGGATGCCGTGTTCCAGATCGGCGACCTGGTCATCCACCGCATCCACCTCATCCAGTTCCTGGCCACGGCGATCGTCGTGCTCGTCCTCTGGCTCGGCACGCGGAAGATGCGCGTCGTCCCCGGTCGTTTCCAGAGCGTCGTCGAGATGGGCCTGGACTTCGTCCGCGTGAACATCGCGGAGGACCTGCTCGGTCGCAAGGACGGCCGTCGGTTCCTGCCGATCCTCACGACCATCTTCTTCATGATCCTGTTCATGAACCTCACGGGCATCATCCCGTTCCTGAACATCGCCGGAACGAGCATCATCGCCGTCCCGCTTCTGCTCGCGGTGATCAGCTACGTGACGTTCATCTACGCCGGCATCAAGAAGAGCCCCAAGAACTTCTTCAAGAACTCGCTGTTCCCCTCGGGTGTGCCGCCGTTCCTCTACATCATCGTCACGCCGCTCGAGATCATCTCGACCTTCATCATCCGGCCCGTGACGCTGACGCTCCGACTGCTGATGAACATGATCGTCGGGCACCTCATGCTCGTGCTGTTCTTCTCGGCGACGCAGTTCTTCATCATCACGCTGGGCGGCTGGTGGACGGCGCTCGGCGCCGGAACCCTCGCCTTCGGCTTCGCCTTCACCCTGTTCGAGGTCCTGGTGGCCTTCCTGCAGGCCTACGTCTTCACCATCCTCACCGCGGTCTACATCCAGCTCGCGGTCGCAGAAGAGCACTGAGCGGGTCGGCAAACACCTGCCTTCCCACCCAACGAAAGGAAAAACCCGTGGACGCAACTACGGTTCTCGCTGAAATCAACGGCAACATCGCGACCGTCGGCTACGGCCTCGCAGCCATCGGTCCGGCCATCGGCGTCGGCATCGTCGTCGGCAAGACGATCGAGGGCGTCGCCCGTCAGCCCGAGCTGGCTGGTCGCCTGCAGGTCCTGATGTGGATCGGTATCGCCTTCACCGAGGCGCTCGCCTTCATCGGCATCGCGACGTACTTCATCTTCTCCAACTGACCGTCGACTTCGATAAGGAGACAGGATGCTGAACGCTCTTGTCACGTCCGCATCGGAAGAGGCGGCCCACAACCCGCTGATCCCCGCGTGGTACGACATCATCTGGTCGGGCCTCTGCTTCATCATCATCCTGCTGGTGGTGTGGAAGGTCGCACTGCCCAAGATGTATGCACTGCTCGACGCACGCTCCGCGGCGATCGAGGGCAACATCGCCAAGGCCGACGAGGCTCAGAAGCAGGCCGAGGCCGCGCTCGAGGAGTACACTCGCCAGCTCGCCGAGGCTCGCACCGAGGCCGGTGAGATCCGTGAGGCCGCCCGCGAGGACGGCAAGAAGATCGTCGCCGAGGCGAAGGATGCCGCGTCCGGTGAGGCCGCACGCATCACCGCGACCGCTCACACGCAGATCGAGGCCGAGCGTCAGGCTGCTCTCGTCTCGCTGCGCACCGAGGTCGGCTCGCTCGCTCTCGACCTCGCCGGCGGCGTGGTCGGCGAGACGCTCTCCGACGATGCTCGTGCGACCGCTGTCGTCGACCGGTTCCTCGCGGACCTCGAGGCGGCCAAGTAATGGGCAGCGCGACCACTCAGGCACTCGCGGCATCCACTCAGGCGCTTGCCGCGGCGTCGGGCGTCAGCATCGACACTGCGCGGGAGCTCTTCGCCGCAGCACGCGCCGTTGGCGACTCGTCGCATCTGAGCGGCGCGCTCGCTGACCCTTCGGCGCCCGTCGAGGCGCGACAGGCCGTCGTCTCGGCGGTGTTCGGCGGCTATTCGCAGAGCGCGCAGAGCGTTCTGCGGACCGTCGTCGCCGAACGCTGGTCGTCGGCCGCCGAGCTCATCGACGGCATCGAGGAGCTCGCGATCCGCGCCACGGCGATCGCCGAGCCTCAGGCCGACATCGAGGCCGACCTGTTCGGCTTCTCCCGCGTGATCGCGGCGAACCCCGAGCTGGAGCTCGCCCTGGGCAGCAGCCTCGGGGGAGCAGACGCCAGGGGCGCTCTCGTCGAGCGTCTTCTCGCCGGTGGCGTCAGCGCCGGCACGACGCTGATCGTCTCGTCGCTGGTCCGCCAGCCGCGCGAGCGTCGCATCCGTCAGCTGCTGAACCGCGCGATCAACATCGTCTCGGCTCAGCGCGGTCGCAAGGTCGCCACGGTTCACAGCGCCACGCCGCTCAGCGACGCGCAGCGCGCTCGCCTCGGTGCGGCTCTGTCGAGCCGCTACGACGGCGAGATCTCGCTGAACGTGGTCATCGACCCCGCCGTGCTCGGCGGTGTGCGCGTGCAGATCGCGGATGACGTCATCGACGGCAGCATCTCCGCCCGACTCGCCGATCTTCGCCAGAAGCTCGTCGGCTAACACGACTTCGCGCGGGGAACCGCGCACCCAGATACAAAGGGAAGACAATGGCAGAACTATCGATCAGCCCCGACGTCATCCGTGACGCGCTGAAGGACTTCGCCGCAGCATACGAGCCCACTGGGGCCGCGGCGACCGAGGTCGGCACCGTCATCGACGCCGCTGATGGCATCGCGCACGTCGAAGGACTGCCCGGTGTCATGGCGAACGAGCTCGTCACCTTCGCCGACGGCACCAAGGGTCTCGCGCTGAACCTCGAAGAGCACGAGATCGGCGTGGTCGTCCTCGGCGACTTCACCGGCATCCAGGCCGGCATGGAGGTCACCCGCACGGGTGAGGTCCTCTCGGTCCCCGTGGGCGACGGCTACCTCGGCCGCGTCGTGGACCCGCTCGGCAACCCGATCGACGGCCTCGGCTCGATCGCGACCGAGGGCGTCCGCGAGCTCGAGCTCCAGGCCCCCGGCGTCATGCAGCGCAAGTCGGTGCACGAGCCGATGCAGACCGGCATCAAGGCCATCGACGCGATGATCCCGGTCGGCCGTGGCCAGCGTCAGCTGATCATCGGCGACCGCCAGACCGGCAAGACGGCCATCGCGATCGACACCATCATCAACCAGAAGGCCAACTGGGAGTCGGGCGACGTCAACAAGCAGGTGCGCTGCATCTACGTCGCCATCGGCCAGAAGGGCTCGACCATCGCCTCGGTGAAGGGCGCGCTCGAAGAGGCCGGCGCCCTGGAGTACACCACGATCGTGGCAGCTCCGGCATCCGACCCCGCAGGCTTCAAGTACCTGGCTCCTTACACGGGCTCCGCCATCGGTCAGCACTGGATGTACGGCGGCAAGCACGTCCTCATCATCTTCGACGACCTGTCGAAGCAGGCCGAGGCCTACCGTGCCGTGTCCCTCCTTCTGCGCCGTCCGCCGGGCCGCGAGGCATACCCGGGTGACGTCTTCTACCTGCACTCCCGTCTGCTCGAGCGCTGCGCGAAGCTCTCCGACGAGCTCGGTGCCGGTTCCATGACCGGCCTGCCGATCATCGAGACCAAGGCGAACGACGTCTCGGCGTACATCCCGACCAACGTGATCTCGATCACCGACGGCCAGATCTTCCTGCAGTCCGACCTCTTCAACGCCAACCAGCGTCCCGCGGTCGACGTGGGCATCTCGGTCTCCCGAGTCGGCGGTGACGCTCAGGTCAAGTCGATCAAGAAGGTCTCGGGAACGTTGAAGCTCGAGCTCGCTCAGTACCGCTCGCTCGAGGCGTTCGCGATGTTCGCGTCCGACCTCGACCAGGCGTCGCGTCGTCAGCTGTCGCGCGGTGCGCGTCTGACCGAGCTGCTCAAGCAGCCGCAGTACTCGCCGTACCCCGTCGAGGAGCAGGTCGTCTCGATCTGGGCCGGTACGAACGGCAAGCTCGACACGATCGAGGTCGAGGACGTCCTGCGCTTCGAGCGCGAGCTCCTGGACTACCTGCGTCGCAATACCAAGGTGCTCGACACACTGCGTGAGACGAACGTCCTCGACGACGCCACGGTCGCCGAGCTCAACACGCAGACGGACGCCTTCATCCTGGAGTTCCAGGGCGGCAAGGGCCACGCCATCGGCGCCCCTGGTCACGAGGAGCACGCCGCAGCCGAGGCTGAGGACGTCAACCAGGAGAAGATCGTCAAGGGTCGTCGCGCGTAATCGCGCGAAGGTACTGATTCATGGGCGCTCAACTCAGGGTCTACAAGCAGAAGATCTCTTCTGCTCAGACGACCAAGAAGATCACGAAGGCGATGGAACTCATCGCGGCTTCGCGCATTCAGAAGGCGATGGCACGCGTCAAGGCGTCCAGCCCCTTCGCGCGAGCCGTGACGAGGGCCGTGTCCGCCGTCGCGACGCACTCGAACGTCGATCACCCCCTCACCCGCGAACCCGAGAACATCCGCCGCTCCGCGGTCGTGATCTTCTCGTCCGACCGGGGACTCGCAGGAGCCTTCAACTCGCAGATCCTCCGTGAGGGTCTCGAGGTGGCCGAGCTCCTGCGCGAGCAGGGCAAGGAGCCGGTGTTCTATCTGATCGGCCGCAAGGCCGTCGGGTACTTCCAGTTCCGTCGTCTCAGCGCAGCCGCCGAGTGGACCGGTGACACCGACACCCCGTCGTTCCACACCGCGGAGGAGATCTCGGCCACGCTGCTCGAGGCGTTCACCCGCGGGGGAGACGCCGGCGGCGTCGACGAGATCCACCTCGTGTTCAACCGCTTCGTCAGCATGATGACGCAGGAGCCGGAGTCCGTGCGACTGCTTCCGCTGGAGATCGCGGAGGCCGACGACTCGGAGGCCGGCAGCACCGTCTACCCGCTGTACGAGTTCGAGCCGGATGCCGAGACCGTTCTCGACGCGATCCTGCCGGTGTACATCCAGAGCCGCGTCTTCAACGCTCTCCTGCAGTCGTCCGCCGC
>Ga0308158_10000419_pt1 | contig 71644 bp, 76 predicted proteins | sample PhyBR2_FD_201038 | JGI IMG/M metagenome (GOLD analysis project Ga0308158, IMG submission 201038) | Phyllosphere microbial communities from UC Gill Tract Community Farm, Albany, California, United States - DLSLB.R2 | ecosystem: Host-associated > Plants > Phyllosphere > Unclassified | place: USA... | reverse complement strand
CATGCTGCTGGAGTCCAAGGCCTTCGTCGAGGGCGGCCAGGCCTTCATCCTGTGGACCGCGCTTCACGCCGACCTGGAGAAGTCCGAAGACGCGGCCGTGGCCCAGAAGGCCAAGGATTACATGGGCCTGCTGACGCCGGTGCTGAAGGCCTATCTGACCGACAAGGGCTTCCACGTCGCCTCGCTGGGCATGCAGGTGCACGGCGGTTCGGGCTACACCGAACACTTCACCGCCTCGCAGTATCTGCGCGACGCCCGCATCACCATGATCTACGAGGGCACCAACGGCATCCAGGCGTTGGATCTGGTGGGCCGCAAGCTGCCCGCCAACGGCGGTCGCGCCATCATGACCTGGTTCGGCGAGATCGACGCCTTCGTCGCCGAGAACAGCGGCAATGAGGCGATCAAGCCCTTCGTCGACGGCCTGGCCGACGCCAAGGCCAAGCTGCAGGACGGCACCATGTGGCTGATGCAAAACGGCATGGCCAATCCGGACAACGCCGGCGCCGCATCGACCGACTATCTGAACGTCTTCGGCCTGACAGCTCTGGCCTATATGTGGGCGCAGATGGCCAAGGTGGCTCAAGCCCAGGTCGAGGCCGGTTCGACCGACCCCTACTACGCCACCAAGCTTCAGACCGGCCGCTACTTCGTCGAGCGCATCCTGCCCGACGCCGAAGCCCATCTGAAGAAGATGAAGACCGGCGCCGACGTGCTGATGGCCATGCCGGCCGAGGCGTTCTGATCTCAGACTGACGACGAAACGGGTCGGCGATCTCGCCGGCCCGTTTTTCTTATCAACCAGACGGGCAAAAGCCCGCAAACCTCAGGGACGAAACCGATGAACGTGCTGGGCAGCCCCGATCCCGATTTCATGCGCGAAGAAGAGATCACCCTCTTCTCCGACAGCGTCGGCAAATGGATCGACGAGCACGCGCCGCTTGAGAAGGTGCAGCAATGGATCGCCGACTCCTCGGTGCCGCGCCAGCTGTGGAACGACGCGGGCGAGGCGGGCCTGTTGGGCCTGTCGCTGCCGGAAGAGGACGGCGGCTTTGGCGGCGACTATCGGCACGAGGTCGTCTTGATGCGTCAGCTGGGCTGGAAGGGCGCGGACCACTTCGGCATTTCGCTGCACAATGCGATCGTCATGCCCTACATCTGGCACTACGGCACCGAGGAGCAGAAGCAGCGCTGGCTGCCGCGCCTGCAATCGGGCGAACTGGTCGGCGCCATCGCCATGACCGAACCAGGCGCGGGCTCGGACCTGCAAGGCGTCAAGACCACGGCGGTCAAGTCGGGCAACGGCTATGTCGTCAACGGCTCCAAGACCTTCATCACCAACGGCCAGCTGGCCAACTTCCTGATCGTGGTCGCCAAGACCGATCCGACCGAGGGCGCCAAGGGCACTTCCCTGATCGTAGTCGAGACCGATGGCGCGGAAGGGTTCGAGCGTGGTCGCAACCTGCACAAGATCGGCATGGAGGCCAACGACACCTCCGAACTGTTCTTCAACGACGTGAAGGTCCCAGGCGACAACATCATCGGCGGGATCGAGGGCCAGGGCTTCGTCCAGCTGATGCAGCAGCTGCCCCAAGAGCGGCTGAACATCGCCGTCCAGGGCGTCGCCGCAGCCGAGCGCGGCCTTGAGGCGACGCTGGCCTACGTCAAGGAGCGCAAGGCGTTCGGCAAACGCGTCATCGACTTCCAGAACACCCAGTTCAAACTGGCCGAGGTCAAGACGAAGCTGACCGTCGCCAAGGTCTTCACCGACCATTGCATCGGCCTGCATCTGCAGGGCAAACTCGACGCCGCCACCGCCTCCATGGCCAAATACTGGGTCACGGACATCCAGGGCGAGACCATCGACGAGATGCTGCAGCTCCACGGCGGCTATGGCTATATGAACGAATATCCGATCGCCCAGCTGTACAAGGACGCCCGCGTTCAGCGCATCTACGGCGGCACCAACGAGATCATGAAGCTGCTGATCGCGCGGACGCTCTGACAGGCCGCTTGCCCAGATGTACAGAATTCTGTACATTTGGGCCATGAACGCGATGTCCGTCACCGAACTCCGCAAGAACCTCGCCGCGGCCATCGACCGGGTGACGGCGGATCATGACTACACGATCATCACGCGCGAAGGCGGAAAGCCGGCTGCGGTGCTGATGTCGTTGGAGGACTTCGCGTCCTGGCAGGAGACGGAGTATCTGCTGCGGAGCCCGGCGAACGCCGCTCGGTTGCGTGAGGCGATCTCCGAACTCGATGCGGGCGGCGGTCAGGTTCGCGAACTGATCGAAGAATGAAGCTGACCTTCCAGACCTACGGGTGGGAGGATTACCTTCACTGGCAAGACCATGATAGAAAGATGCTGCGAACGCTCAATCGGCTGATCATGGAATGCCAGCGGACGCCTTTTTCCGGGACTGGAAAACCAGAGCCGTTGAAGGGCGATTTTGCGGGATGGTGGTCGCGGCGCATCGACCAGGAACATCGGCTCGTCTATCGCGTGACCGACGATGCGCTTTTGATCGCCCAATGCCGCTATCACTACGACCGATGATCCGCCTTCACGTTACATCGCCGCTCGCCGTCGCCGCGCCCGTCGCGCCCACGTTGGACCAATCGCGCTATCTGACCCAGGTCATGCGGCTGAAGGCCGGGGACGATCTGCTGGTGTTCAACGGGCGCGACGGGGAGTGGCGCTGCACGGTCGCGGAAGTCCTGAAGAAGGGCGTGATCCTGCGCGCCGAGGAACAGGTGCGACCCCAGACCTTCGGTCCCGACCTGGAACTGATCGTGGCGGTGGTGAAGAAGGCGCGGGTCGAGACCATCGTGGAGAAGGCCGCCGAACTGGGCGCGCGCCGGGTGCGGCTGGTGCTGACGAAACGCACCAACGCCGACCGCATCCGCCTGGATCGGCTGGACGCCATTGCTGAGGAAGCCGCCGAACAGACCGGGCGGATGGACGTGCCCGCCGTCGATGATCCGATCAAGCTGGACGCCCTGCTGGACGGCTGGGAAACCGGACGCCGGCTGATGTTCTGCGACGAGACGGGCGGCGCGCCCGCCGTCTCGTCTCTGCGTGACGCAGGCGAAGGCCCGTGGTCCATCCTGATCGGGCCGGAGGGCGGATTCTCGCCGGAAGAGGGCGAGCGGCTGCGGTCCCTACCCTTCACCACCGCCGTGTCGCTGGGCCCGCGCATCCTGCGCGCCGACACCGCCGCCATCGCCGCCATGACCCTGTGGCAGGCGGCCGTCGGTGATTGGGAACGATAAGTCCCCCCTCAGGCAGCGAGCCGACGCAGACCGACCGTCAGGGAAAGACGAAAGCCCTCTTGAGCCTTGCCCCAATCTTGCCCATCTAGCCGCGACACACGGTCGCTTACGATGCGCCCGCAGGGGACTGACGCATGACCGACAACGCGCCGCTGACCCGGACCCACCTCATTGAGGCCATGTCCAAGGGGATCAAGCCCAAGGACCAGTGGCGCATCGGCGCCGAGCACGAGAAGTTCGGCTTCGACAAGACCACCCTGGCCCGCCCCGCCTATGACGGCCCGAACGGCATCAAGGCCATGCTGGAGGGGCTGCAACGCTTCGGCTGGTCGCCCGTCGGGGAAAACGGCTTTCTGATCGGACTGGAACGCAGGAACAGCGAAGGCTTCGTCGCCTCCGTCAGCCTGGAGCCGGGCGGTCAGTTCGAGCTGTCGGGCGCGCCGCTTCTGACCATCCACGACATCTGCAACGAGACCGGCCAGCATCTGATGGAGGTCAAGCAGGTCGCCGACCAGATCGGCGTCGGCTTCCTGGGCGCCGGTTTCGACCCGCTGTGGACCCGCGAACAAGTGCCGGTCATGCCCAAGGGCCGCTATGACATCATGCGCGCCTATATGCCCAAGGTCGGCACCCTGGGTCTGGACATGATGCTGCGCACCTGCACCATTCAGGCGAACCTGGACTTCGATTCCGAAGCCGACATGGTGATGAAGTTCCGCACCTCGCTGGCGCTGCAACCCATCGCCACCGCCCTGTTCGCCTGCTCGCCGTTCACCGAGGGCCGCCCCAACGGCTTCCTGTCGGCGCGGGCCAATGTCTGGACCGACACCGACGCCGACCGCACGGGCATGCTGGGCTTCGTGTTCGAGGACGGGTTCGGCTTCGAGCGCTACGCCGACTATGCGCTAGACACGCCGATGTATTTCGCCAAGCGCGACGGCCATTATGTCGACGCCTCGGGCCAGTCGTTCCGGGATTTCCAGGCCGGCAAACTGCCCGCCCTGCCCGGCCAATATCCGACCCTGAAGGACTGGAACGACCACCTGACCACCCTCTTCCCCGAGGTGCGGCTGAAAGCCTATCTGGAAATGCGCGGCGCCGACGGCGGGCCGTGGAGCCGGATTTGCGCCCTGCCCGCCCTGTGGGCCGGGGTTCTGTACGACGCCCCGTCGCTGGCCGCCGCCTGGGACCTGGTCAAGGACTGGGACATCGCCGACCACGAACGCCTGCGCCGCGATGTGACCCGCCTGGGTCTGAAGGCCGAGGTGGCGGGCCGGTCGGTGCGCGACATCGCCATCGACCTGGTCGCCATCGCCAAACAGGGGCTGAAGAACCGCGCCAAATTCTCGGGCGGGATGGTGGACGAGCGCGGCTATCTGTCGGAACTGGAAGACATCGCCGACAGCGGCGTCACCCCGGCCGAGCGCCTGCTGGACCTGTATCACGGCGCCTGGCAGGGCGACGTGAAGCGCATCTACGCCGACTTCGCCTACTAGGGCGTGGTATAGTCCGAGCAGTCGGGCAGCGGGCTGTCCGGCCGGTATTCGCCGGCCTTGGCGTCGAAAGTGAACCGGCGGGTGCCGCTGCATTTCGGATCGCGCGCGGCGATCAGGTCGGCGGGCTTCAGCGGCGGCTTCTCCAGCGAGTCCTCGGATCGCGAGGCGCCGCGCGGATAGGCCGTCGCCGTCGTCTCATAGGTCAGGGCCGGCATCGCATCCGCCGCGTCGCTCGCGGTCAGGGTCGCAGCGAAACTGTATTCGTCATGACAGGCGCCGGCGCGCTGGGTCATGTCCTCCTCGCTGAAACAGGCGCGGATCATCAGCGAACCCTGGATCGGCACGGTCAGCACCGGCGCGGCGCCGGCCTCGCCATCGGCATCCAGCCGATAGAGCCGCAACTCGGTCGCCTGTCCCCCGCCGCCGGAATACATGGTGCGGCTCTCCATCTCGACCCCGGCCAGAAACCCGCCGTCCGCTAGCCGGATCAGGCCATTCCATGGCTTGTGATTCTCGACCTCGCCCGACGCTTCGTTCGGCGCGGCCGGCAGGGCGTCAGGCGCTCGGACAACCGGAGTGAAGACCGGCTCACCGTCACGCGTCTGCTGGTGCAGCATGACGCACAGGGCCCAGTCGGCCGAGCAGGCCCGATCCTCAGCCAGGGTCAGGGGTTGGATCCCGTCCCCTGATGGCGGTGATTGGAGCATGGCGATCGCGGCGAGGAGCAAGATCATACGCCGATCCTAACCGACACGGCGCACGACGCCATCGGCTCTTTTCGATCCTTTGCAAAGGCGAGCTTAACCGATGCGCCGTAACATGGGTCTCAGTTCGAGAGAGTGCGCAATGACCTGTTCGCCCGTTGCGGCCCTGGCCTTCCCCACAGCCGATGTCGATCTGGACACCTTCTTCGATGTGTCGCTGGATCTGCTGGTGGTGCGCGAGCTGGATGGGCGCGTGGTCAAGGCCAGCGCCTCCTGGTTCACGGTGCTGGGCTATCGCCCCGACGAGATCGAGGGCCAAGGCCTGTTGCGGCTGATCCACCCGGACGACCATGCCGCCACCCGCCACAGCATCGTCGAGGTCGAAAACCGGCGGCCCGGCGATCCGGTCCTGGGCCAGATCAACCGCTATCGCCACAAGGCCGGTCATTACGTCGCCGTCGAATGGCGCGCCCATCGTCAGGGTGACCGCATCTATGGCATCGCGCGCGATGTGACCGAAAAGGTCGCCGCCGAACGCGCCCTGCGCGAAGCCACAGCCGCCGCCGAGGCCGCCAACCGCGCCAAGTCAGACTTCCTGGCCAATATGAGCCATGAAATCCGCACGCCCCTGAACGGCGTGATCGGGATCGTCGACGCCCTGTCGCGCACCGAGTTGACGCCCGAGCAGGCCGAGATGGTCGCCCTGATCGAAAGCTCCGGCGTGACACTGGAGCGACTGGTGTCCGACATTCTGGACGTATCCAAGATCGAGGCGGGGCATCTCAATCTGGAAAGCCGACCCTTCGATCTTGACGAGGCCGTCTCCGCCCCGCTGGACGTCATGCGTTTGAAGGCCGAAGCCAAGGGATTGCGCTTCGATATTCGCCGCGACGCGGATGCGCGCGGACTGTTCGTCGGCGACAGCACGCGCATCCGTCAGGTGCTCGACAATCTGCTGTCCAACGCCATCAAGTTCACCCATCAGGGCTCGGTCGGCGTCGCCATTGCGGTAGACGAGGACTCCGACGGCCTGACCCAGTTGACGCTGCGGGTTGAGGATACGGGCGTCGGCTTCTCTTCCGACCACGCGGCCCGTCTGTTCGATCGGTTCAGCCAGGCCGACAGCACCATCACACGCCGGTTCGGCGGCACGGGACTGGGCCTGTCGATCTGTCGTTCGCTGGTCGAACTGATGGGCGGGCGGATTTCCGCAGCCTCCACGCCGGGCGTCGGCAGCCGGTTCACCGTCGAGATCCCCCTGACGCGCGCCGCATCCCTGAGCGAACATGATGCGCAGAGGCGCGCTCGCGCGGCCGAGGCCGACCGCGCCCTGGCGCCGCTGCGCGTGCTGCTGGCCGAGGATCACCCTGTCAACCAGCGGGTCGTGCAGTTGATCCTGGCGGCGCACGCCATGCAGGTCGTCACCGTCTCAGATGGCGAACAGGCCTTGGCCGCCTTCCAGTGCGAAACCTTCGACCTGATCCTGATGGATATGCAGATGCCGGGCATGGACGGCCTGACCGCCACCCGCGCCATCCGCCAGATCGAGGCCGCCCGTCCCGATCAGGACCGTACGCCGATCATCATGCTGAGCGCCAACGCCATGAGCGAGCACCGCGACCAGGCGCACGATGCCGGCGCCGACCTGCACGTCCCCAAACCCATCACCGCCGCCAGCCTGCTGGCCGGAATACAGGCAGCGACCGCGCCCTGATCCGACGTTGACAAAGTTTGCCAAGGGACCATGCTCGTTGAGAGGAGGCCGATCATGGCGACGATGAACATCTCCCTGCCCGATCCGATGAAGGCCTGGGTCGAGGAACAGGCGAAATCCGGGCGCTACGCCAACACGTCGGACGTGGTGCGCGACCTGATCCGCCGCGAGCAGGTCAAGGCCGAGAAGATCGCGCATTGGCAAAGGCTGATCGCCGAGGCCGACGCCTCCGGCGTTTCCGACCAGTCGCCACGTGAAGTGATCGAGGAACTGCGCGCGCAGTTACGTCGCGCCTCCTGATGCTCCGCCTAAGCCGCGAGGCGCGGGCGGACTTGCAGCAGGTCTATCTGCAAGGCCTCGAGCTGTTCGGGAGCCGTCAGGCCGATGACTATATCGAGGGTCTGTTCGCGAAACTGGACTTGCTTGCAGATTTTCAACGTCTTGGGGCGGCTCGACCGGCGTTGAGCGCGGACGCCCATGTGATCTTCTACAAAAGCCACGCCATTCTCTATCGAATCGACGATACGGACGTGTTCGTCCGACGCATTCGGCACGAGCTGGAAGACTGGCAGTCCGACACAACTGGCGTCGGATCGAGCGACGAACGGAGCGAACCATGACCCATTCCATCCATGTCGGCATCGGCGGCTGGACGTTCGAGCCGTGGCGGGGGGTCTTTTATCCCGAAGGCTTGGTTCAGAAGCGCGAGCTGGAATATGCGGCGTCGAAACTGACCTCGATCGAGATCAACGGCACCTATTATTCGACCTTCAAGCCCGACAGTTGGCGGAAATGGCGCGACGAGACGCCGGACGGTTTCGTCTTTTCGGTCAAGGCCAGCCGCTATTGCACCAATCGCAAGGTGTTGTCCGACGGCGCCGACAGCTTCGACAAATTCCTGAGCCAGGGCCTGGCCGAACTGGGCGACAAACTGGGCCCGATCAACTGGCAGTTCATGGGCACGAAGAAGTTCGACGCCGAGGACTTCGAGGGCTTCCTGAAGCTGTTGCCCAAGGAGAAGGACGGGGTGCGGCTGCGGCATGCGCTTGAGGTTCGCAACCCGACCTTCGCCACCGACCAGTTCTATGACCTGGCCCGCAAATACGGCGCGGCCATCGTCTATGCGGTCGATGACGAGGAGCCGACCTGGCCCCAGATCGACGAGGCGACCGCCGACTTCAGCTACGCCCGGTTGATGTCCAGCCGCGAGGATGAGCCGACCGGCATGACAGCGACCGAGTTGGTTGCGGTGGCGGATCAAGCGAAAACCTGGGCCAAACGCGGCGAGGTCTTCGCCTATTTCATTTCGGGCGCGAAGGTGCGGAACCCGGCGGCGGCCCAAGCGCTGATCGCAAAGCTGAAATAGCGGTCCGCCGTCTCGCGGACCCGTGCCGCCGCCTTATCTGAAGCCGGCTCATCGCAAAGCCTGAAGGACTACCCCATGCCGATCGCCACACGCGCTTTCGCCGCGACCGCCGCCGACAAGCCGCTGACGCCCTACAGCTTCGACCGTCGCGATCCCGGCCCCGACGACGTGCTGATCGACATCAAATACTGCGGCGTCTGCCACTCCGACCTGCACGCCGCGCGCAGCGAAAGCGGCCGTTCGACCTATCCGCTGGTGCCGGGTCATGAGATCGCGGGCTTGGTCAAGGCGGTTGGGTCGAACGTCACCCGCTTCAAGGAAGGCGACCGCGTCGGCGTCGGCTGCATGGTCGACAGCTGCCGCGAATGCGCCTCCTGCCAGGAAGGCGTCGAACAATATTGCATCCCCGGCTTCACCGGCACCTATGGCGGCAAGGACAAGAAGGGCGGCGCGTCTGAAACCATCACCCAAGGCGGCTATTCCGACTTTATCACCGTCGATCAGCATTTCGTCCTGTCCATCCCCGACAGCCTCGCGCTGGACGTCGCCGCCCCCCTGCTGTGCGCCGGCATCACGACCTATTCGCCGCTGAAGGAGTGGGGCGTGGGACCCGGTTTCAAGGTCGCGGTCATCGGCCTGGGCGGTCTGGGCCATATGGCCGTAAAGCTGGCGGCGGCGATGGGGGCGGAAGTCACCGTCCTGTCCACCTCGGACCGCAAGAAGGCCGACGCCGAGCGGATGGGCGCCAAACACTTCCTGATCAACTCCGACAAGGATGCGATGAAGGCGGCCGCCGAGAAGTTCGACCTGATCATCAACACCGTTTCGGCCACGCACGAGATCGCCAGCCACATTCAGTTGCTGGCCCGCGACGGCACCATGATCATGCTGGGGCTGACGACCGAGGGCCTGCCGGTCTTCGCCATGCCCCTGCTGTGGCGTCGCCGCCGCATCGCCGGCTCCCTGATCGGCGGCATCAAGGAGACACAGGAGATGCTGGACTTCTGCGCCGAGCACGGCATCGCCTGCGACATCGAGACCATCGCGCCGGAGCAGATCAACGACGCCTATGAGCGGATGATGAAGTCCGACGTCCGCTACCGTTTCGTCATCGATATGGAAAAGCTGGCCGCCTGATCGCCGGGACGAAGGTCAACGAAACGCGACGGAGGCATGAAACTTCCGTCGCGTCAGATTCTCGCCTTGCGCGCTTCCGCTCGCGCGCTAATCCTGAGCCGCGACAAGACCTTCTGAAGGGTCTGCACAGGGACAGGAGACGATATGGCGCGCGTAGCATTCGTGACGGGCGGGACCCGCGGCATCGGCAAGGCGATCGTTCAGCGCCTGCATGACGACGGTTTCAAGGTCGCCGCCGGCTATTCCGGCAATGACGAGGCGGCCAAGGCCATTGCGGATTCGCTGGACGTCATGGTGGTCAAGGGCAACGTCGGCAGCTTCGACGACTGCGCCCGCGCGGTGAAGGAGGTCGAGGACCAACTCGGCCCCATCGACATCCTGGTCAACAACGCCGGCATCACCCGCGACGGCTTCTTCCACAAGATGAGCCACGACCAGTGGTCCGACGTCATCCGCGTCAACATGGACAGCGTCTTCAACATGACGCGCCAGGTCATCAACGGCATGCGCGACCGGGGCCACGGCCGCATCGTCAACATCTCCTCGATCAACGGTCAGAAGGGTCAGATCGGCCAGACCAACTATTCCGCCGCCAAGGCCGGGATGATCGGCTTCACCAAGGCGCTGGCGCTGGAGAATGCGCGCAAGGGCGTGACCGTGAACTGCATCGCGCCCGGCTATATCGACACCGAAATGGTCGGCGCTATGGACCCCAAGGTGCTGGAAGGCATCATCAGCCACATCCCCGTCGGCCGCCTGGGCAAGGGCGAAGAGATCGCCGACATGGTGTCCTGGCTGGTGGGCGAGCGTGCCGGATATGTCACAGGCTGCACGCTGTCGCTGAACGGTGGTCAGTACCTGGTGGGTTGAGGCGGGCTTCGCCCAAAATCCGCCGCGCGCGGGTTTCATCAAGTCTGTCATGAAGTTGTTGGGATCGGTCAGGGCGAAAAAATCGCCACGCGTGACCGCGATGGCGGTCGCCGCCATCGCGGTCATCGGCGTGGGCGTCGTCGCGCCTGTGGTTGTCCCGACCGAAAGCCAGGCCCAGTCCCGCCGGACAGTGCCGCCGACCGCCCGCTACGTCAGCAGCAGCGGCCAGGGCTTCATTCTCGACACCTCGGGATCGCGGCCGCTGATGCGGCTGGAACGCTCGACCGAGGTCTGGGTCTTGCGGCCCACGCCCGCCCCGCGCGGCGACATCATCTATCGCAACGACAACGGCGATCAGGTGCTGCGCGTCACGCCCGACGGCGCCGTCACCTTGTATACGACCGCGACGCCCCAAGGCTCGCCCGCCTCGCGGGTCGGCGAAGCGCAGGGCCTGGCCAGCGCGGCTATGACGGGCGCTCAGCTTGTCGAATATTTCATGCGCCAGAGCTACCGCGCCAGCACGGCGATGGGCCGGCTGATCGTCATCGACGTGGATATCCAGCCCGGCTCGGAACAGATCGCCGCTGACACCGTCTCGGCCGCCAGCGACGCCATCGTGCGCATGGCGCGGTCTTCCAACCTGCGCGCCCAGGTCGAGCGGGTGCGCCGTGTTGTCGTGTCGGATCAGGGGCGTCCCGGCGTCAGCCTGGTCCAGGGCACGCTGCGGATCGTCATCGACGCCGACGCCGGCATCGCCGGCCGCCCGTCTTCGGCCCGCATCGTGCGGGTCGTGGGCGGGGACGCCCTGAACCGCTAGCCCTGGAAGCTGTCCTTGGCCGCCCGGCGCGCGGCGAACTGATCCGCATCCGTGGCGGTCAGGAACGGATTGAACCGTTTCTCCACCCCCAGCGTCGTCGGCACGGTCGGTTCGCCCCGCGCGCGCGCCGCGAAGATCGCCTCGGCATGGGCGGCGACCTCTGGCCGGTCATCCAGGCTCACGGTGAAGCGCGCGTTGGACGCCGTATATTCGTGCGCGCACCAGATCACGGTCTGGTCGGGCCAGACCTTCAGCCGCTGCAGGCTCTCGAACATCTGCTCGGGCGTGCCCTCGAACAACCGGCCGCAGCCCAGGGCGAACAGGGTGTCGCCAGTAAAGGCCAGATCGTCCGCCGGCGCATGAAATACCACATGGCCCAGCGTATGGCCGGGCGTTTCCGTCACCTCGAACCGCGTCTCGCCCACCATTACCACATCGCCGTCAGCGACCACGCGGTCCAGTGGGGCGACCTTTCGCACCTCTTCCGGCCCGACGATTTCGCAAGCCCAGTCAGCCTTCAGCCGCGCGTTGCCCTCGGTGTGATCAGGGTGCCAGTGGGTGTTCAGGATCAGGTCCAGCCGGCCCCAGCCCAGGCTTTCCAGCTCCTCCAGAATGCGCGCCGCATCGGGCGTATCGACCGCCGCGACCACGCCCGTCGCGGCGTCGCGGATCAGGAAGCCGTAGTTGTCGGCGCGGCAGGGAAACAGATGCACATCCAGGGTCATGCGCCCATCCTAGCAGCAGGGCCGCCGACAGGCCTATAGTGGGGCCATGCGGCGCAGCATCGACGAGCTTCGAACCTTCTACGGCGAGCCGACCGGGGCGCTGGCGCGACGGCTGGTGGCGCGACGGCTGGACGACGCCTGGGGCGAGGCGGCCGACTGCGACGTGCTGGGCGTCGGTTACGCCACCCCTTGGCTGGACGCCTTCGTCGGCGCGCGGCGCGTCGTCGCGGCCATGCCGGGCGGGCAAGGCGTCGAGCATTGGCCGACGGTCGGTCGCAACCGCACCCTGCTGGTGGATGATCGCCGCCTGCCCTTCCCCGCCGGAGCGTTCGACCGCATCCTGCTGGTTCACGCCCTGGAAGAGGCCGACGATCCCGCCGCCTTGCTGATGGAAGCGGTGCGCGCGCTGTCGCCGACCGGACGCATCATCCTGGCGGCGGCGGCGCGCGGCGGCCTGTGGGCGCGGGCGGACAACACCCCCTTTGGTCATGGCCGACCCTTCACCCGGCGCCAGTTGGAACGGCTGGTGCGCGATGTCGGGCTGGAACCGATGGCCTGGTCCCAGACCCTGTATGTACCGCCTTGGGGGCCGATGCTGCCGCTGGCGGAAGGGTTTGAACAGGTCGGTCGCCGGGTCTTTCCCGGAACCGCCGGGCTGATCCTGCTGGAAGCCTCGCGCCACAGCTACGCCCGCATCCGCCCCAGCGGCCATGCCCAGCGCGTCGCCGCCCCCGTCCTGGCGCCCCAACCCGCCGCCTCCGTCTCTTCGCGAGGCGAACTTCGCGACTGACGGCGAGTTGACCGTCGCCCCATCTGGCGGGGCGGGCGAAACCGCCTTATGGCGGAGGCCATGCACCGACTGATCCTGATGCGGCACGCCCAGGCCGAAGCCTCCGCCCCCTCTGGCGGCGACGAAGCCCGCCCCCTGTCCGCCGCCGGCCGCGCCGAGGCTCTGCTGATGGGTCGCGCCCTGGCCGAGCGGGGCCTGAAGCCGGACTTGGCCCTGGTGTCCACCGCCGTGCGCACCCGCCAGACCTGGGAGCAGATGCACGACGCTTTCGGCGATGTGGAAGTCCGCGACGAGGACGCCCTCTACAACGCTCCCTCCGACGTGATCCGCCGCTTCGTCGAGGCCAGCGAGGACGAGGCCGGCTGCCTGTTGATCCTGGCCCACAATCCGGGCGTCCATGTGCTGGCCGCCGAATATCTGATCGAAAGCGCCGCCTCGCCGGCGGTGGTGGACAAGCTGTCGGCCGGCTTCCCGACCGGCGCCGCCGCCCTGTTCAGCGTCGATGTCGCGGGGCGCTGCACCTACGAAGGCTTCCTGACGCCGCGGTCGCTGGGCGCGCCATCCGCATGACAGACATAGCTTACAAGATCGTCGACGCCGCCGAATGGCGCGCCGCCGTCGCCGAGGGCCGCTATGACGGCGCGCCGGTCGATCTGGCCGACGGCTACATCCACATGTCGACAGCGGCGCAACTGGCCGAAACTGCACGACGGCACTTCGCCGGGCGCAGTGATCTGTTGCTGCTGACCGTCGATCTCAGCGGGTTTGGCGACGACCTGATCTGGGAGCCGTCGCGCGGCGCCGATCTGTTCCCGCATCTCTACGCCCCCCTGCCCGTCGGCGCCGTCACGGCCTCGCGCGCCTTCTCGGTCACGGCCGATGGCGAGATGGCGTTCGAGGACAGCCGATGAGCCTGGCTGATGTGGGCGCCGCCCTGCTGCGTCGGCTCGATCCGGAGCAGGCGCATCAGTTGGCGATCAAGGGGCTGGCGCTGGCCCCATTGCCGACGCCGCCTGCGGACGATCCGATCCTGAGAACACAGCTGGCGGGGCTGGATCTGCCCAATCCGGTCGGTCTGGCCGCCGGTTTGGACAAGAACGGCGAGGCCCTGCGCGGCCTGTCGCGCCTCGGCTTCGGCTTCGTCGAATGCGGCTCGGTCACGCCCCGGCCACAGCCCGGCAATCCCAAGCCGCGTCTGTTCCGCCTCAGCGAGGACCGGGCGATCATCAACCGGATGGGGTTCAACAACGCCGGGCTCGACGCCTTCGCCAAGCGGCTGGACCAGCGCCCGACGGGCGTCGTCGTGGGCGCCAATCTGGGGGCCAACAAGGACACCGAGGACAAGGCGGCCGACTATGTCGCCGGTCTGCAACGCCTCGCCGGCCGCGCCGCCTACTTCACCGTCAATATCTCCTCGCCCAATACGCCGGGCCTGCGCGCACTTCAGGGCCGCGAGCAGTTGGACGACCTTCTGGGCCGCATCGACGCCGCCCGGCCGGCCGCCAAGCCAGACCGCATACCCGTCTTCCTGAAGATCGCGCCCGATCTGATCGCCGACGAGATCGGCATGATCGTCGAGGCGTCTCTGGCGCACCGGATCGACGGCCTGATCGTATCCAACACCACGCTGGAACGGCCCGAGACCCTGCGCTCGCCGGACGCCCGCGAGACCGGCGGCCTGTCCGGCGCGCCCATCCGTCCCTTCGCGGAAAAGGCCCTGCGCGCGGCGGCCGAGGCCGCCGCCGGTCGTCTGCCCCTGATCGCCGTCGGCGGCATCGACAGCGGCGCCGAGGCCTATGCCCGCATTCGCCTGGGGGCTTCGGCGGTCCAGATCTATTCGGCCCTGATCTACGATGGCCCCGGCCTGGTCGCCCGCATCAAGCGTGACCTGGCCGCCCGCCTTCGCGCTGACGGTTTTTCCGCAGTAACAGACTCGGTCGGCGCTCCCCGTTGACGGAGCGTTAGTGTCGACACGTCTAGGGTGACCGATGCGAGCAACCTGCGTTCGTCATTCGAGAGCCTGAATGAAATCGACCGCCGTCGATATCGCTGAAAGCAGCTGGACCGCCGCCGTTCGCCAACGCTCGGGCGCTGCGGTGCAACGGCTCGTGGCGGCGGCGGCTGTCGCCCTGGTGGTGACGCCGATGGTCGGGGTGCGGTTCACCTTCGGCTGGGTCGTGCTGTATCTGGCGGTTCAGGCCATGGAGATGGTCGTGTATCGACCGATCCTGAAGGCGCCCGGAGAGCTTTCCAGCGGCCGAAAGCTGGCCGTCCTGACCGTCGTTGCGGTCAGTTCCACCGTCTTCGCCGCCCTGTCGCTGGTGATGTGGAAGATCGGCGGCGCAATTGGCGGCGTCAGCGCAGCCCTGATGCTGAGCGCCTGCATGTTGACGGCCATGCTGAATGCAAACCGCTGTCAGGCCGTGATGATCGCCGGCCTTGCCCCTCAGACCGGCTTCCTGCTGGCTACGCCTGTCTTCGTTTACGCCCTCGACGCCCCCGGCCCGCTCGTCATGTCGGCGGCCGCTGCGGTCGTGCTGTTCACCTTCTATGTCGCTATTACCGGCCAGCGCATGGTCGAGGCCAGCGCCAACGTCGTGCGCGCCCATGCCCTGGCCGAGGAATCCCGGCTCAAGGCCGAGCGCAGCCTGGCCGACCACACCACCTTCCTGGCCGCCATCGGCCATGACCTGCGCACCCCGATCGGCGCGATCCTGGCCGGCGCCGCCGAGCTGCGCGCGCCCGACGCCCAGTCGCGCAACAGCGCCAATCTGATCACCGACGCCGGCCTGATGATGAAGGCCCTGCTGGACGACCTGCTGGACCACACCCGGATCGGCGCCGGGCGGATGACGGTCGAAGCCAAGGACTTCGACCTGCGGCAAATGCTGGCCCAGACCCTGATGCTGTGGCGCGGCGTCGCCGACGCCAAGGGGCTGAAGCTGCGCATCGAAGGCGCCTCGGCCATGCCGCGCCACGTCAAGGGTGACGTCATGCGCATCCGTCAGGTGCTGAACAACCTGCTGTCCAACGCCATGAAATTCACCGAGCAGGGCCAGATCACCCTGCGGGTCCAGGCCTGGCCCGAGGAGCCGTCGGGATACGCCCTGCTGTTCGAAATCGTGGACACGGGGCCGGGCATGACGACCGATCAACTGGCCCGCCTGTTCACCCCGTTCGACCAGACCGCCGACGGCGTCTCCGCCCGCTACGGCGGCTCGGGCCTAGGGCTGGCGATCAGCCGCAATCTGATCGATCTGATGGGGGGCCGACTGACCGTGCGCAGCGCGCCGGGTCAGGGCTCGCGCTTCACCGTCTCCCTGATCCTGCCCCGCGGCGACGAGGCCGCGCAGATCGTCGAGGTCGTCGATGAAAGCCGTCTGGACATCGCCCGCTCGCTGACGCCCTCGGTCGCGCCCACGCCCCAGCCCGCGTCCGTCGCCCCTTCGCCCGCACCTGAGCCCGAGCCGGTGGCTGCGACGCCTGCGGCCGCCGACGAGGCCGAAGACCAACCGCTGCGCCTGCTGGTCGTGGACGATCACGACATCAACCGCCGCGCGGTGCAGTTGATCCTTCAGCCGCTGGGCTGCGAGATCACGACCGCCGCCGACGGCATGATCGCGCTGGAACGCTGTCAGGAGGCGGTGTTCGACGTCATCTTCATGGATGTGCGCATGCCCGAGTTGGACGGGCGCGAGACGACGCGTCGCCTGCGCGCCGGCGGCGGACCCAACGCCGCGACCCCGGTCGTCGCCGTCACCGCCGACACCGCGCCCGAGGACGTCGCGGCCTGTCAGGCGGCAGGCATGGCCTATTTCGTCTCCAAGCCCCTGACGCCGCCCGCCCTGATCGGCGCCTTGCAGCACGTCCTGAACGACACCGACTCTCAGGCCGCGACCGAGGCCGCCTAACCCCGGACGGCCGCGATAAGGCGCGCGGCGAAATCAGGCTGTTTCATCTCGCATTCCCAGACGACGACCACGCGCCAACCTGATGCCTCCAACGCCGTTACGGCGGCGGCGTCGCGCGCGCGGTTCCGGTCGATCTTGGCGATCCAGTAATCGGCGTTGGTCTTGGCCTGGCGTGATCCACGGGCGCAATCATGGCCGTGCCAGAAGCAGCCGTGGACGAACAGGGCGACCTTGCGGCCCTTCATCACCACATCCGGGCGGCCCGGCAGAACCATGCCGCCCAGCCGATAGCCGATGCCGGCCGCACGCAGGATCCTGCGCACGGCCAGTTCCGGCGACGTATCCCGCCCCTTCACGCGACGCATCACGGCGCTGCGCTTCTCGGGGCTGAACACATCCGAGTTCACGATCAATCCACGCTTAAGTAGCGAAGCGGTAGCGTGGATTGATCCAACTTAAAGCTGCGCCAGCAGATGCTCGGCGGAGGACACCTTGAACTCGCCGCCTTGTTCGATGTTCAGCTGCTCGACCACGCCGTCCTTGACCAGCATCGAATAGCGCTGCGAGCGCTCGCCAAGGCCAAAACCCGAACCGTCCAGCACCAGACCCAGGGCGCGGGTCAGTTCGCCGTTGCCGTCGGCCAGCATGACGATGCTGTCGTCGGTGATGCCCTGGCTCTCGCCCCAGGCTTTCATGACGAAGGCGTCGTTGACCGAGATGCAGGCGACCGTATCGACGCCCTTGCCCTGGATGTCGGCCAGGTGATCCTTGAAGCCCGGCAGGTGACGCGCCGAGCAGGTGGGGGTGAAGGCGCCGGGCACGGCGAACAGGGCCACAGTCTTGCCGGCGAAGATGTCGTCGGTGCTGACGGGCTTGGGGCCCTCGGCGGTCGCTTGGGCGAGGGTTGCATTGGGGATGCGATCGCCGATCTGAATGGTCATGTCTGTCTCGCTGAGGTTTGAGGCCGGCGCGTTTGAGCGGCCGTGTGCGACACATAGACACCACGGGCGACACCGCAAGCGCCGGTTCGGCTTGCTTGCGCCGCTTTCCGGACGGATGATGCCAGGATCATGAGCGAAGCCTCCACCCTGACCGGCCGACTGCTGGTCGCCATGCCCGGGATCGACGACGCCCGGTTCGAACACGCTGTCATCCTGATCTGCGCCCACGGGCCGGATCACGCCATGGGCCTGCGGCTGGATCGTCCGGCGCCGGGCGTCGATCTGAAGACGGTTCTGGACAAGCTGGACGCGCCGGCGCCCGATCAATCCATCGGTCGCGCGGTCCTGATGGGCGGACCGGTCGAGCGCGAGCGCGGCTTCGTGCTGCATACCGACGACTGGACGGTCGGCGACGACACCCTGGCCTTTGGCGACGGTCTGGCGATGACCGGCACGCGCGAGGCGCTGGCCGCCATGACCGACGAGATCGCCGGTCCGCGCCGATCGGCCCTTCTGCTGGGCTACGCCGGCTGGGGCGAGGGGCAGTTGGAGGAAGAGTTGGCCGACAACGTCTGGCTGACCGCCGACGCCGATCTGGACTTGATTTTCGACGGCGAACACACGTCGAAATGGACACGCGCCCTGGCCCAGCTGGGCGTGGACGCGGCCATGCTGTCGAGCCAGGGCGGCCGGGCCTGAGGCCAGACCGCCCCGCTTGACGATTAGAAGCGGTAGTTCATGCCGATGCGGAACATGTGCGTTCCGAACTTGCCGTTGCTGCGCACCATGTCCGTGCCCGTCGTGTTTGGGGCCAGGACGAACGGGTTGGTGGCGGGCGCCGTGCCGCGGCCGACGCGAATGACCGGGCTATCGACGTCCAGCGAGGTGTAGAGGTATTCGCCGCTGACCGTCAGGCCGCGACCCAGGGCGTATTCCACGCCGCCGCCGGCCTGCCAGCCGTCGCCGTCATCGCCTTCGCTAGTCTCGGTGAAGCTGTTGGCCAGGTTCGACGTGCGGAAACGGTTTTCAAACTTGCCATAGGCGTAACCGCCGGTGCCGTAGATCAGCGCCGGTCCGTAGGCGTAGCCCAGCTTCAGGCGCGCGGCCGCCGTGCTCTGCAGCTCGCGCGTGAAGGTGTAGAAGGCCGGGGTGGTCGAGAAGCCGGTCACCGAGTCTTGGACATTGTTGACGCTGTATTCGGCCAGGGCGCCGACCACGAAGTTGCCGAATTGCATGTCGTAACCGGCGCGCACGCCCGCTTCGACGCCGTCGTTGTCGTCACGGCAACCGGTGCCGGGCGCGGTGCTGGTCGCCATGCCGCCGCAGAAGCCGGGGCTAAAGGCGTTGGTTCCGACCGTGGCGGGGGCGACAGGCGCGGTGGTGACCTGGTCGCCGTAGTTGCCGTCCAGATTGCGGTCGAAGCGCAGGATCTCGTCGCCGTCATCGTTCGACTGGTTGTAGCCGCCGAAGATGCCGATGTAAGGGCCAGACCAATTGGGGGCGACGGACTGGGCCAAGGCGGGGGTGGAAACCATGGCCAGGGCCAGGGCGCTGGAGGCGAGGGTCTTGATCATATGGGGAGGCTTTCGTGCCGAAAGTGCGGGCGCGACATCCCCGCTCGCCGTCACAAAAGCCGAAGGCGGCCACAGGTTCCCTTGAGTTCCCATCGCCAAATGTCGCACATCCAAAGGCTTAGGTTGAACGTAGGCCGCCCTAGCGCGTCGCCATCGACACCAGAAAAGCGATCAGCAGGACCAGGCTGACCGCCTGCCAGAACCGCACCGGATCGCGCTCGATCAGGGACAGTTGACGCGGCGGCGGGGCGGCGACGGCGCTGCCGGTTTCCAGCACATGGATCAGTTCCTCCACATCCTCGAACCGCTCGTTCGGATCGACGGCGACGGCGCGCATGATGGCCGCCTCCAGCCAGGCGGGCATATCCGGCCGGTGTCGCGTCGGCGGCGCGGGCGCCCGGTCGAAGCGCGGCGCATCGGCCGGATCCACCTCGCCCCACGGATAGGTGCGGGTGAACAGCCGGTACAGCGTCACCCCCAGGGCGAACTGATCCGTGGCGGCGTCGCCGCTCTCGCCCGCATACATTTCCGGCGCCTTGTAGCCGGCGGTGCCCGGCGCCTCGGCCTCGGCGAACTCCTCGGCCAGCCGCAATCGCGCGACGCCCAGGTCGACCAGTTTCAGCCCGCCCTGTGTCTCCAGGATCACATTGTCCGGCTTGATGTCGCGGTGCGTCACTCCCGCCCGGTGCAGGGCCGACACGGCGCGCGACAGGCGCAGCGCGACGCCGATCCCGTCGGCGATCTCGAACGGTCCTTCCTGCGCCAACCGCGCATGCAGGGTCTGTCCGGCATGGAAGGGCTGGGCGATATAGAGGCGGCTCTGACGGCCCGCATCCAGGCTCAGCACCTTGCCGACGAAGGGGCTGTCGATGCGCCGCCCGATAAAGGCCTCGCGCAGGAAGGCGGTGCGCGCCCCGCGCTCGGACACCACGGCGGGCTTGGGGAACTTCAGCACCACCGCGCCTGCGTCGCCCAAGGTGTCCCTCGCCAGGAACAGGGTCGTATAGCGCCCGTCCGCCACGATCCGCTGAAGCACGAACCCATCGACATTATCGCCCACGGCGGGCGGCGGCAGGATGGCCAAGCCTTCCGCCTCGGCCGTGATCGCCTCCCAGTCGGGCGCGCCGGTGCGGACCACGTCGATGACGATGGCGGTGGCGTTGTCGCGGGCGCCCGCCGCCTCCACCTCGGCCAAGATCGCCCTGGCGTCCGCATCGGGCGAACTGCGCCGTCCCAACAGGCCCGCGATCATCGTATCGGCCAGCACCCCATGCACCCCGTCGGTGGTCAACAGCAGACGATCGTGCGGTTCCAGCCGCACTTGCCGGACATCCAGCTTCACATCCGCCTCGATGCCCACCGCGCGATACAGCACATGGCTCAGCCCCTGCTGGGCGCGCGTGTGGTCCTCGGTCAGCCGCGTCAGAACCCCGTCGCGGAAATGCCAGGCCCGGCTGTCGCCCACATGCAGCGCCGTCGCCTCGCGCCCGCGCAGGATCAGGGCCGTGAAGGTCGTCGCCGCCCCCTCCATCGCCGGATCGATCCGCCCGCGCGAATGTAGCCAGCGGTTGAAGCCCCGCAGCGCCTTGATCCCGTTGGCGGCGATGCCGTTCAGCGGGTTCTGATCCAGATAGCCGTCGATGAAGCTGCGCGTCGTCAGCTCGGCGGCCATCCGCCCGGCCTTGGACCCCGACACCCCGTCGGCGATCACCGCCACGACCCCGTGTTCGCGCTGCTCGGCCGCCGTGCCGATGTGGACGCCGCCGAAATCCTGATTATCCGCCTTGGGCCCCTGCAAGGTCGCAAAGCCGGCGGCGATCTCCAGTCTGGCGTCGGTCATGGGCGGAACTGTCGTCGAAAGACGGCCCGCTGAACAGAGGTCTCAGAGCGCCAGAAGGGCGCGCACAGCGACATAGGCGGCGACCACCAGGATCAGGCCCGCAAACAGGATGCGCCCAAGCCGGGCGTTCGATCCCAACCGGCGCGCCAAGGGCAGGCCCGCTGCCGTCCCCGCGACGCCACCGACCGCCATGGCGGCGACCAGGCCCGGATCGACCCAACCCGACAGCGCATAGTTGCCAGCCGTCGTCGCTCCGAACGCGGCGACGCTGAGCAAAGATGTCGCCTGGGCGGTCGCCAGGCTCATGCCCGTCGACGCCATCAGGCCGGGCACGATCAGAAAGCCGCCGCCGATGCCGAAGAAGCCTGCGGCCGAGCCGACGCCGGCGCCCGCCATGCCGACACGCGGCGACATCGACCAGTTCAGCCGGGGCTCGGCCCGCGCGACCGCCGCTTTGGGGCGCAACATCGACACGCCCACCGCCGCCATGGCCACGGCGAAGATCAGCAACAGCTGATGGCCGTCGATCCTCTTGGCCAGTGACGATCCGAACCAGGCACCGGCCGCGCCCGTGATGGCGAACAGGGTGGCGCAGGGCCAGCGCACCCGCCCTGCCCTGGCGTGACCGGCCAGCGCCGTCACGGCGTTCAGCGCCACACCCGCCGCCGACACGCCGATGGCGACATGGGGATCGGCGACGCCGACGACATAAAGCAGCAGCGGCACGGCCAGAACCGACCCGCCGCCGCCGAACACGGTCAGCAGCAGGGCGACGACGCCGCCGCTGAAGGCGGTCAGGACCAGCGGGGTCAGTTCGGTCGTCATCGGATCACGCCGCTCTTGTCACGGGCCGGGTCGCGGCCCTGTTCCAGGGCATGACGGCCAGCAGCCGCGCCATGCCGCAAAAGCCCGTCGCGCCCGCGACGAACAGGCCCGCGCCGACGAAGGCTGACAGACCCCAGAAGGCCGGATGCACCAGCAGCCCCAGCGCCGCTCCGATCAGGATCAGGCCGCCCGCGACCATCTGCACCTGACGCATCAGTTCGATCGGCTTGGAACGATCGGCATGGGTGGCCAGGCCCTGCGCCTTCCAGGCATCCAGCCCGCCCTCCAGAACAAAGGCTTGGCCCGTCGTCTTGGCCGCCAGACGCTCGCAGTTGACGCCCGTCCGATTGCCGGTTCGGCAGGTGAAGATGACGTCGCGCCCGTTGGCGCTTACGGGCATGAAGGCGTCTAAGGCCGACAGCGGCGCATGGACGGCGCCGACGACATGTTCTCTGGCGAACTCATCCGGCTCGCGAATGTCGACCAGCACAGCTGTGTTCTGCTTCAGCCGGCGCGAAACCTCGGCGGGGGACAGGGGGGTCAGGACGCTCATGGGGATCATGCCTTTTCGGAAGAAACAGGGGGACAATAGATTTCGGCCAGCACGGCGATGACCTTCAGGACGGCCGGATCGGCGATGCGGTAGAAGATGGTCGTGCCGTCGCGCCGCGTGCTCACCAACGCCTCGTCGCGCAGCTTGGCCAGGTGCTGGGACAGGGCCGATTGCGACAGGCCGACCTGGGGCAGCAGTTGGCCTACGGACATCTCGCCCTCGCCCAACTGACACAGGATCATCAGCCGCTTCTCGTTGGACAGCGCGCGCAGCAACGCCGCCGCCTCGCCCGCGCTGGCCTGGAAACGCTCAAGTCCGATGGTCTGAAGGTCGATCATGGGGCGCAATATATGCGCACTTGCTAAATAAGCAATGCCTAATATATTGGATTGCGAAAGGAGCGTCCTCCATGACCCAATCCCCCGACGTCCGCGGCTTTTTCGATCCCGCGACCCACACCGTCACCTATCTGGTCAGCGACCCCGCGACGGGTCAGGCAGCGATCATCGACCCCGTCCTGGACTTCGACGCGGCTTCGGCCCGCACCTCGACGCGGTCGATCGACGCCGTCATGGCGGCGCTGCGGTTGGAAGCGCTGACCTTGGCCCTCGTGCTCGAAACCCACGCCCACGCCGACCACCTGACGGCGGCGGCGCACCTGCGTGCGACGACGGGCGTGTCGATCGGCATCGGCGGGCGGATCACCCAGGTTCAGTCCGCCTTCGGCCGCCTTTTCGGCGCCGACGACGTGCGCCCGGACGGCGCGGTTTTCGATCATCTCTATGCGGACGGCGACGCGTTTGCCCTGGGCGATCTGAAGGTCGAGGTGATCCACACGCCCGGCCACACCCCCGCCTGCGTCAGCTACCGGATCGGCGATGCGGTCTTCACCGGCGACACCCTGTTCATGCCCGACTATGGCACGGCGCGAACGGACTTTCCCGGCGGCGACGCCCGGACCCTGTATCGCTCGATCCAGCGCCTGCTGAGCCTGCCCGACGAGACCCGCGTCTTCGTCGGCCACGACTACCTGCCACAAGGCCGCACCGACTACCGGTTCGAGACCACCGTGGCCGAACAACGCGCGCACAACATCCACATCGGCGGCGGCGTATCGGAAGACGCCTTCGTCGCCATGCGAGAGGCCCGCGACGCCACCCTGGGCGCGCCGCAACTGATCCTGCCCTCGCTCCAGGTCAACATCCGCGCCGGCGACCTGCCGCCCCCCGACGCCAACGGCCAGCGCTACCTGCGCCTGCCCCTAAATGCGATCTAAGCCTTACGCCGACCGCTGCTTCAACGGCGCGGTGCCGTCGGCCAGGCTTTCGGCCAGATAGACCTCGGCCTCCTGCGCCGGCAGGGCGGGGGCATAGCCGAAGCCCTGGCCGTAGTGACATTGGGCGTCCAGCAGAAGGCGGGCCAGTTCGGCGTTCTCCACCCCCTCGGCGACGACCTCCAGCGACAGGTCGCGGCCCAGATTGACCACCGACTTGACGATCTTGGCCGAGCCCTCGTCCTTGTTCATTGTCAGAACGAAATAGCGGTCGATCTTCAGCGTATCGAACGGCAGGCGCGCCAGATAGGACAGGGACGAGAAGCCGGTGCCGAAGTCGTCCAGCGCCAGCGAGGCCCCGACGTCTTTCAGCGATTGCAGCACCTCGGCGGCGCGGGCGGTGTCGCGCATGATGTCGCCCTCGGTGACCTCCAGCTTCAGCGCGCCCTTGGGCAGGCCCGTTTCCTTGATGATGCGCGCCACGTCCTCGCACAGGTGCGGGCGCTCGATCTCGCCGACGGACAGATTGACGCTGCAGAACAGCTTGCCGGCCAGCGGATGGCGTTCGATCCATTCAGCCAACTGACGCGCCGACTGGGTCATCATCAGCAGGCCCAGGTCGTTCATCATGCCCAGGTCGGCGGTCAGACCCAGGAACTCGTCAGGCGGCACCAGACCCCGGCGCGGGTGACGCCAGCGCGCCAGGGCCTCGAAACCGGCGACGGCGCCGGTGTTCAGGTTCACGATGGGCTGGAAGAAGGGCACGATCTCGCCGCGCACGAAGGCGTTCCTCAGATCCGCCTCCAGCGCCAGACGGCTCAGGCTGTCGCTTTCAAGCGCCCGGCCATAGGCGGCCGATCCGCCACGCCCGGCGCCCTTGGCCGATTCCACCGCCAGCTCGACCCGGCGCAGCAGTTCAGCGGCGTCGGGCGCATCCGGCCCGCCCTCCACCATCACCGCCCCGATCGAGACGGTCGGATAGATGTCGAAGCCCGCGACCCGCAACGGCTGCTCCAGCGCGTCTCGAACGCGGTAGCTGGTGTGCGAGGCGGTCTTGGGGACGATGATGGCGAACTCGTCCTCGCCGATCCGCGCGGCCGAGGCGTCCTTGTTGAAGGCGGCAGCCAGACGCGAGCCCAGGGCCGACAGCACCAGGTCGGTCCGCTCATGCCCCAGCGCCTCGTTCAGACGCCTCAGCCGGTCGACGTCGCCGACCACGATCTCGTATTCGCCGGGCTGGGTCAGCACCTCGCTGACGCGGGCCAGGAAGGCGCGACGATCCAGCAGGCCCGTCAGCGTATCGCGGTCCGATCCGGCGAACTTGGTCTCCAGCGCCACGACGCCGGCGGCGCGCAGGCCGTCTTCCAGCCAGACGCCGCGCCACAGACAGGTCTCGGACCCGCGCATGCGCAGACGCACGGCGATCTCGGCGCCCTCGTCCTGGGGTTTGAGCATCCGCTCGGCCAGGCTGCGATCCTGCGGCATGGCCAGGGCGACAAATCCGGCGGCCGTGCATTCGGGCGCCAGCGGTCCCAGGCCCAGCGATCGCGTCGCGCCGGTGAACCGCAGCTCGTCCGCCGCGGGCGTCCAGACCCACAGGGCCGTTTCGGCGGCGGCCAGCGCCTCGATGGCGGTCGTGGCGTCCCAGGCCAGCGATCGGGATCGTGGTGTCACGCGTCTCGCCCTTCCAGACGGCCCCCGGCCGTCAACGCTCGTCCTCGACCAGGCCGAACAACAAATGGTCTGCCCACTCGCCGTTAATTTTCAAATAAGCGCGAGCCCGACCTTCGTTGCGAAAGCCGGATTTCTCCAGCACCCGTCGCGACCCGTGGTTGGTGGGCAGACAGGCCGCCTCCAGCCGGTGCAGCTTCAGCTTGTCGAACGCGTAGCCGACCACAGCCCGAACCCCCGCCGTCGCCACGCCCTGACAGGAAAACGGCTGGCCGATCCAGTAGCCCAGCGTCCCCGTCTCGGCGACGCCGCGCCGCACGTTCGACAGGGTCACCGCCCCCGCCAGGGTCTTGCCGTCCTGCACGAAGACGAAGAAGGGCCAGGCGTTGCCCAGCTCCATCTCGCGCGCATAGATCGACAGCCGGCGCCGGAAGGCCGCCTTGGTCAGGTCGTCCTCGGGCCAGGCCGGCTCCCACGGTTGCAGATAGTCGCGCGAGCCGTCGCGCAGCGTGGACCAGGCGGCGTAATCGGCGGCGCGCGGCGGGCGCAGCAGCACGCCGTCCCCCCGGATCACGGGCCCGGCCACATCGCTCATCCAGTCCAGAAGCGCCATCGATGGGGACTATAGCATCAAGATTCTGCTCTGAACCTTACGGTTCGGCCAAAAGTGTCGCGGTCAGCTTCAGCGCCAGATCGCGTCCGAGCCCCTCGGGCGCGCCCAGCATCGGCGTCAGGATGTCCCCGATCAGCCCGTCGGCGAAGGCCATATAGGCCGCCGTCACCACCAGGGCCTTGGCCCGCTCGGCCGCCTTGGGATCATCGGGCGCCATGGCTGCCAGCCGTTCGGCCAGATCGCGCACCACCTCGGCGAAGCTCTCGGCCCGGCCCTGCTCGCGCGCCAGCGCCAGCCAGGCCGCCATCTGAGAGGCGCCGCCCGGTCCGAAGGCGTCGAACACGACGCTCATCAGCCGCCCCGGCTCGACGCCGTCGCGCCCTTCTCCCAGGCCGGCCTCGATCCGCTGCGCCAGATCGCGCACCATCGCATCCATCAGCGCGCCCTGAAGTCCGGCCGCTGAGCCGAAATGGTGGATCAGATTGGCGTGCCCCACGCCCATCCGCTCGCCCACCGCCTTCAGCGTCACCGCCGCCGGCCCGCCCGACAGCAACAGGTCGCGCGCCGCCTCCAGCGCCTCTTCGCGCGCCACCGCCCCGCGTCGCCGCTTCATCGGACCATTAGTTGACATTGATGTCAGTTAACTCCATAATCCTCTCGAAATCGAGGAGCAGAACCATGGCGAAATCCGCCACCCCCGCCGACCTCCAGATCAAGCCGCGCGACCTGCATATCGACCGCGAGGCTCCGACGCCACGGTGGTGGCTGAACGGCGACCCGTTCGGCACCGCCGTAATGAACGCCCTCAGCCTGACCTTCCCCGACGGCGAGCGGTTCTTCATCCAGTCGGTCAAGCGGTTCGCCAAGGACGCGCCCCCGGCCCTGGCCGCCGACATCCGCGCCTTCACGGTCCAGGAGGGCGCCCACACCCGCGAACACATGGCCTTCAACGCCATCACCGAACGCGCCGGCTATGACACCGCCGAGATCGAGGCCTATGTCACCGCCCGTCTCGACATCGCCCGCGCCCGTCCGGCCCTGGCCCAGCTGGCGGCGACCATGGCGCTGGAGCATTTCACCGCCGCCTTCGCCCATCGACTGCTTGCCGATCCGGAGCTGCTGAAGGGCTCGCCCCACGACCTGGCCCGCCTGTGGCGCTGGCACTCCATTGAGGAGATCGAGCACAAGGGCGTGGCCTATGACGTCTTCCTGCACGCGACCCGGGACCTCAGTCCGCTGAAGCGCTGGCGCATCAGGCGCTGGGCCATGTTCCTGACGACGCTGCTGTTCACCCGCACGGTGCGCGAGACGACCTTCATGCTGCTGAAGCAAGACGGCATCGTCGGCTGGCAAGCGCGTCTGGGCCTGTTCCGCTGGCTGTGGCTGAAGCCGGGTCTGTATCGCCGGATGATCGGCGACTACCTGGCCTTCTACAAACCCGACTTCCACCCGTGGCAGGTCGATGACCGCGACCTGATCGCGGACGCGGAGGCCGGTTTGGCCCAACCCGCCTGATTGGCCGCCTACCCTCAAATCCGACCCCCGCGACGGAGTTTTCGCCCAAAGGCGTTACAGTGTGGGGGGACGGACGAGGAGAAGGCCATGGCTTCATCACCGACCGACGCCGCCGTCGCCCTGACGCGCCTGGGTCTCGGCGCCCGGCCTGGCGAGATCGACCGCGTCGCCGCCGATCCGCGCGGCTGGGCCATGGGCCAGATTCGGTCCCAGGGCGCGCCCCAGCCGTCTGGCCAGTTCGCCGACACCGCCGAACGCGTCGCCCAATATATCGACTATCAGAGCGACGCCGGCCTGGTCCGCCGCGACCGACGCGCCGCCGCTCCGGCGCCGGCCGAGGCCGCACCCTCCCCTGCCCCCGCTGCCGGCATGCCGGACGCGGCCGATCCGCAGGCCGTCGCCCGGCGCGAAGCCCGTCAGGCCGCCCGCCGCGACATCACCCAGGACACGGCGCAGGAGTTCCTGGCCCGCGCCCAGCTCGGCGCGACCACCGACGACGGCTTCGCCGAGCGCTGGGCCCTGTTCTGGTCGAACGCCCTGACCGTCTCGGCCGCCAAGTTCGCCAGCGGCGCCTTCGTCGGCCAGTACGAGCGCGAGGCCATCCGCCCCCATGTCTTCGGCCGGTTTGAGGATCTGGTCCTGGCCGCCGAACAGCATCCCGCCATGCTGCTGTATCTGGACCAGGCCCGCTCGGTCGGTCCTGACAGCATGGCCGGCGCGCGCCGCAACGCCGGGCTGAACGAGAACCTGGCCCGCGAGATGATGGAGTTGCACACCGTCGGCGCCGACGGCGGCTATACGCAGGGCGACGTGACCGAACTGGCCCGCGCCCTGACCGGCTGGTCCGTTCCCGCCGCCCGCGACCAGCGTCAACCGAACCGTCCGCGTCGCGCGCGCAATATGGCCGCCCAGGCCGAGCCCGGTCCCGACGGCTTCGTCTTCCGCGCCAATGTCCACGAACCCGGCGCCCGCACGGTGTTGGGCAAGACCTATCCGGCGGCGGGCCTGGCTCAGGGTCAGGCCATACTGCGTGACCTGGCCCGACATCCGGCCACGGCCAAACGCCTGTCGCGCCGTCTCGCCGCCCATTTCGTCGCCGACGATCCGCCGCCCGCTCTGGTCGCCCGATTGGAACAAGCCTGGACCCGCTCAGGCGGCGATCTGGCCCAGGTCGCCCGCGCCCTGATCGACGCGCCCGAGACCTGGACGCCTCAGCCCGCCAAGATCAAGACGCCCTACGACTTCATCGTCTCGGCCCATCGCGCGCTGGGAACGCGACCTCAGCGGATCCAGCCGTTGCGCCAGGCCCTGCTCGACATGGGCCAGCCGCCGTTCGCGCCCCTGTCGCCCGAGGGTTGGCCCGACACGGCCGCCGACTGGGCCGGTCCCGACGCCCTGGTCAAACGGCTGAACTGGTCGCGCACCGCCGCCGATCTGGCGCAAACAAGCGATCCGAATGCGGTCGCCGCCTCCGCCCTCGGCCCGCGCCTCGGCGAGCGCACCCGCCTCGCCGTCGCCCGCGCCGAAAGCCGGCCCGCGGCCCTCACCCTTCTGTTCATGTCGCCGGAGTTCCAACGCCGATGACCGCCCTCAATATCAACCGCCGCCATCTGCTGGCCGCCGCCTCCGCCGGGGTCGGCCTGGCCTTCGCCGGTCGCGTCGCCGCCCAGACCAATGGCCCCGCCAACAAGCTGGTTGTCGTCATCGCGCGGGGCGCCATGGACGGCCTGTCGGTCACCGTCCCCTACGCCGATCCGAACTACGTCCCCTTGCGCGGCGGTCTGGCCATCGCTGCGCCCGGCGAGGCGAACGGCGCCCTGGCCCTGAGCGAAGGCTTCGGCCTGCATCCGGCGCTGGCGGGCCTGCACGCCCATTATGATCAGGGTCAGATGCGGTTCGCCCCCGCCGTCGCCCTGCCCGTGCGCATCCGGTCGCACTTCGACGCCCAGGACGTGCTGGAGAACGGCGGCGAAGGTCTGCGCCAGCAATCTGACGGCTGGCTGAACCGCGCCATCGTCGCGGCCGGCGGAACGTCGCTGAAAGGCCTGTCGATTGGCGCCCAGACGCCGCTGATCCTGCGCGGCGACGCCCCCGTGTCCAGTTGGGCGCCCGGTGGTCTGGTGCGCGACGGCGACCGCATCGCCTCCCTGCTTCAGGACCTCTATGTCGAGGATCCGATGCTAGGCCAGAACCTGGCGCGCGGTCTGGCGACCGAGCAACTGGTCAGTATGGACGGCGGCGACCAACGCCTGCGTCGCAACGACGTCCAGGGCCTGGGCCAGGCCGTCGCCAAGCTGATGACCGGACCGGGGGGCGCCGACATCGTCGCCGTCTCGCTGGACGGCTGGGACACACACGCGGGTCAGAGGGCGCAGCTCCAGACCCGCCTGACCGGACTGGATCAACTGGTCACGGGCCTGAAGAACGGCTTGGGCGAGGCCTGGTCGCGCACCGCCGTAATCGTCGCCACCGAGTTCGGCCGCACCGCCCGCGCCAACGGCACCCAGGGCACTGATCACGGCACCGGCTCCTCGCTTCTGCTGGCGGGCGGGGCGGTGAAGCGCGGCGGCCCCATCGGCGACTGGCCGACCCTGACCGACAACCGCCTGTTCGAGAACCGCGACCTGGCGCCGACCCTTGATATCCGTTCGGTGTTCAAGGGCGTGTTGCGCGATCACATGGGCCTCGACCGCGCCGCCCTGGACGCCCGCGTCTTCCCCGGCAGCGCCGCCGAAGCGCCGGCCATGGATGGACTGATCTAGCCGTCACGCTTGCTTTTCGCGGCGCAACATAGCATCAGGACGCCATCACCTTGGACCCGGCCCTGTTCGCAGGCGACGGGTGGCTATCCCCGCCGCCGATCCGCTGGGAAACCGAGCCGCCTTGCAACCGAACCATCGGGCGCGGCTCATCCAGATGAAATCCTGACATGTCCATTATCGCCTCCGCGCGCCAGCAATGGCTCGCCAATCCTCGCCGCGATCTTCTGGCGGGGACCGTCGTGGCCCTGGCCCTGATCCCCGAAGCCATCGCCTTTTCGATCATCGCCGGCGTCGATCCCGCCGTCGGCCTCTACGCCAGCGTGGTCATCGCCGTGACCATCGCCTTCGTCGGCGGCCGTCCGGCCATGATCTCGGCCGCGACCGGCGCCATGGCCCTGCTGATGGTCACGCTCGTGCGCGACCACGGGCTGGAATATCTGTTCGCCGCCTCGCTACTCTGCGGCGTGTTCCAGATCGTCATCGGCCTGCTGAAGCTGGGCCGCTACATCAAATTCGTTAGCCGCAGCGTCATGACCGGCTTCGTCAACTCGCTGGCCATCCTGATCTTCCTAGCCCAGATGCCCGAGCTGATCGGCCGGGGCTGGATCACCTACGCCCTTGTCGCGGCGGCCCTGGTCGTCATCTACGGCTTCCCCCGCCTTACCAAGGCCGTGCCCTCGCCCCTGGTCGCCATCGTCGCCATCAGCGCCCTGGTGATCGTGCTGAAGCTGGATGTGCGCACCGTCGGCGACATGGGCCAGATGCCGACCAGCCTGCCGATGTTCCATCTGCCCGCCGTCCCCCTGACGTGGGAGACGCTGGTCATCATCGCCCCGATTTCGGCGACCCTGGCCTTCGTCGGCCTGCTGGAAAGCCTGCTGACCGCGAACCTAATCGACGACATCACCGACACCCCGTCGGACAAGGATCGCGAGACGCGCGGCCAGGGGATCGCCAACATCCTGTCGCCCCTGTTCGGCGGCATGGCCGGTTGCGCCATGATCGGCCAGTCGATGATCAACGTCACCTCGGGCGCACGCGGGCGTCTATCGACCCTGTGGGCCGGGCTGTTCCTGCTGTTTTTGATGCTGGCGCTTCAGACCTGGGTCGCCCAGATCCCGATGGCCGCCCTGGTCGCCGTCATGATCATGGTCTCGATCGGCACCTTTGACTGGTCGTCCGTGATGAAGCTGCGCTCCACTCCGCTTCAGTCGTCCATCGTCATGATCGCCACGACCGCGACGGTCGTGGCCACCCACGACCTGTCCAAGGGCGTCATCCTGGGCGTGCTGCTGTCGGCGATCTTCTTCATGCGCAAGGTCGGCAAGACCATCGCCGTGACCGAGGTTCCAACGCCGGAACCGGGCGTCCTGCGCTACCGCGTCTCAGGCCAGCTGTTCTTCGCCTCGGCCGATCTGTTCGCCGCCAGCTTTGAGCATCACGGCCATCCCACACGTGTCGAGATCGATCTCAGCGACGCGCATCTGTGGGATCTGACCGGCGTCGCCGCCGTGGACAAGGTCGTCTTCCGCTACCGCCGTCAGGGCGCGGACGTGCAGGTTTTGGGCATGAACGACGCCGCCCGCACCCTGGTCACGCGGGTGGGGCGGTTCGAGAAGATGCATCTGCCGGACGGGGCCGGCGCGCATTGAGCCGTCAGGCGGCGTTGGAGGTCGGTTCGAGGTCGGGCTTGGGCATCTTGCAGATGCGGTTCAGGTCGGCCCGGATCGAGCTGCCCTGGAAGTGCGAGATTTCGGCGCCCGAATAGCCCTCGCCCGACAACGCTTTGACGACATCGCCGGTGTTCAGACAATCGTTGGTCCGAGCGAGCTGGTAGGCGCGCTCCACGACGTGGGTGCGGTTCATGTTGAAAGCCTTTCGTGCCTTTCAACAACGCGCGCCAAGCTAAACCGTTCCCATTATTGGATTTTCGGCCCGACCGGCCCGCGCTTGCATCTGTCATGAATATCTGCGCACATAGAGCTCGTCGATCTCTCTGCGTAACGCCCACTCTCTCTGCGAACGCACGAGTCAAGGCCGCTCCCATTCAGACCCGACAGGCCGCAGGGACGTTCCCTCGGTCAATTTCTAACGGAGGTCTCAAAATGGCTACCGGCACTGTCAAATGGTTCAACCCGACCAAGGGTTACGGCTTCATCCAACCCGACGACGGCGGCAAGGACGTCTTCGTCCACATCTCGGCCGTCGAAGGCGCTGGCCTGCGCGGCCTGGATGAAAACCAGAAGGTTTCCTACGAGCTGGAACGCGACAAGCGTTCGGGCAAGGAATCGGCTGGCCAGCTGCAAACCATCGGCTGATTTCAGCGTCACAGCTGAACTGGCGACGGCGGCTCCTCACGGAGCCGCCGTTTTCAATTGGGGCTCATCCTATCGCCCGAAGCAGGTCCGCTCGATGAAGCCCTGCGCGGCGGCCGAGGCTTCTGAGGGATTGTGCCCACCGTCGAACTCGAGAGCCGCGAACGGCGCCTTTGCCACGCGCAGGGCCTCGACCAGGGGCGCATAGTGGTCTGCGAACGGCGCGGCCGGATCCTTGCGGCCGCCCGCGACGAAGATCGGACGGTCCGCCAGCTCGGGCGCGCGTTGGGCCAGACCGGACATGGCGGCGTCGCGCGTGATGGCGTTCATGAAGCCGTCCACGCCTTCGGGGCCGAAACGGGTCGTCTCGGGCTCGGCGGCGAAACTGTCCAGATCCGTCTTCCAGGCCGCACGATAGTCCGCATCCGTGCCCCAGCGTGCGCCGATCACGCCCATGTCGGCCGGAACCAGAGCCACGGCGCAGCGCACGCCGTGATCCGCCGCCGCGGTCTGCAACGCCACCCAGCCGCCATAGCTGACGCCGATCACGCCGATCTTCGAGGCGTCCGCTCCGCTGGTCGGATCAGTCTTCAGCCAGGCCACGGCCGCCGCCCCATCCTCGCGCGAATGCTGAAGGCTGATCGTCCCGCCGGACGTTCCCGTGCCGCGATACTGCGGCAGCAGCACGCTATAGCCGGCCTTCTGAAGATCCAGTGCGATGCGTGGGATGTTGGGTCCGGCGGGGAAACCGTTGAACAGGACGACGGCTGGACGTGCGCCCTCCCCGACCCCTTGCAGCAGCCGCGCCGACATCGTCGCATCGCCCGACGGGATGGACACCTCGCGAGGCGCTTCCTGCGCGACGGCCATACCCGGCAGCAGCGCGGCGCCCAGCGCGATCATCAAAGCCTTCATGTCATCTCGTCCCGTGTTCGGCCTCATTCCGCGGATGCGAAGCGCAAGCCCTCACGGCTCTAGTGACATGTCACACTCAACGGCACAGCTTACCGTTCGCTCATGACAGGGATTTCATGGATCGATTGAGGCGACGGCCCTACGGCTTCGTTTTGTCGATCCAGGCGGCGAAGGCGTCGGTGAAGCTTTTCAGGAAGGTCTTGGTGTCGTCCTTCTTCAGCTTGCCGTCCTCGTCCAGCAGGTCGGCGACATTGCCGATATAGGCCTCGGGCTGCTGCATGGTCGGCATGTTCAGGAACACCAGCGGCTGGCGCAGGTGGTGATTTGCGCCGAAAGCCGCGACAGCGCCGGGCGAAACGCTGACGATGGCGGCGGGCTTGCCCTGCCAGATGCTGTGGCCATAGGGGCGCGAGCCGACGTCCAGCGCGTTCTTCAGCGCGCCGGGAATGGAGCGATTGTATTCGGGCGTGACGAACAGCACCGCCTCGGTCGTCGCCACCTCCTCGCGAAACCGCTCCCAGGCCGGCGGCGGGTTATCGGTCTCCAGGTCGGGGTCATAGAGCGGCAGGTCGCCGATTTCGACCGGCTCGATCTCCAGCCCTGGCTCAGCCAGCGCCTTCAGCTCCATGCCGATGGCGCGCGAATAGGAGCCTTTGCGCAGGCTGCCGACGATCAGGGCGACGCGGACGGTCATGGAAGGTCTCCGGGCTGGACGGGTTCAAGCGCCAGCATAACCAATCCCGGCGGCGGGATGTTCCGTCAAACCGGCCGCCCGTCACCCTCCGGTTCGTCCCGAAGTCCCACGGCGCGTTCGGTCGCCAACTCCGAAAGCGGACGCTAGGCCCCGCGGCCGAAACACGCTATGAAAGTATTTTACACCACCTTTGCGCGATTTCTTTTGTCGGCATAGCGTTGAAATGCCACGACGGCATTTTGAGGGGACCGCAATGAACTTCGTCAAAGTCGCGATGATGTCAGCTGTTTTCGCTGGGTCACTCATCGTAGGGTATACGCCTCCTACTCAAGCCCAAGCGTTCGCCGGGGCAGAGTGGGTTTGCTACTATGATAGAGCGACGCTTAAGTTGTTATATTGTCAGTGGGAAACCTCTGACGCTACGGTCGACGGATCACGAAATACGAAGTAATCATCATGAAACGCTTCGCCATCGTCGCATTGTTTACAGTGGCTGGATGCACCACGAATCCCAAGGTCGCTTTCCCTCCACCGACATGCAGCGATGGCCTAGCTAATCTTAGGTTCGACCAGGGCCGAACCAATCTTGATCGAACGACGGTGTCGTCTCTCGAATGGGTCGCTCGGATAATCGCGCACTGCGACGTGACTGACTTCTCGGTCTACGGGCTGCCAAGTCCCTCAACCAGAACCGCTGAAGGCAGGCGCGCTTTGTCAGTTGCGCAAGCTTTGGAGGCGAAGAATATGCCTTCGCCAACCTACGACAGTTCGGATGACGATGCCCGCCTCCAGCCAGTCTTGGCATTCAAAGCCAAGCCTCGGTCACACTAAGAGCAGCAATGATTATTATGCAGTGCGGCTTCGACGGTTTTTCATCGCTTGGCGCTAAGCCTTAGCCGCTCGCATTATCCGCATGAGAAAGCCCCAAGCCGTCGCGCAGCCTTGGTCGCAGCGCTGGACGTCAAGCTCCGAAAGACTACCCCCCGAACAGGGCCGCCGCGAACGCTTCGCCTGCTGGTGCGGCTGACTTCGGACCCAGGACGGCGCTGGCCGCCTGGCCAGAGGCCAGCACCCGGCCGCCGACCGCGCGAACGTCCTCGATCGTCTGGGCTTCCAGTTGCTCGGTCATCGACAGGCTGGAGCGCGGGGCGCCGAAGATCAGGGTCTGGGCGGCGTTGCGCCCGGCGCGGCTCATCGGATTTTCGTCGGACATCCACAGGCCGGCCTTCATCACCGCCTTGGCCCGCGACAGCTCCTTTTCGGTGGGCCCGACCTCGGCCAGGGCCCGCACCTCGGCCGCCGAGACCTCGGCCAGTTCTTTCGCCCGATCCGCCGCCGCCCCAGCGTAGATGCCCAGCACGCCCGCATCTTCGTACGGCTCCTGATAGGCGTCGATGGCGTAGGCCAGGCCCCGCTCCTCGCGCGCGCTCTGGAACAGGCGCGAGGCCATGCCGCCGCCCAGAATCTCGCCGAACAGCCGCATGGCCGAAAGCGCCGGATCAGTCGCGGACAGGGCCGGCAGTTGGAACACCAGATTGGCCTGTTCGATCTTGCGCGTCAGCTTCGCATGGCCGCCGACGAAGGCGGCCGGCGCGGGCGCATCGGCCGGCGTCGCCACCGAATCGCCGAACCAGCGCTCGGCCAGGGCCAGCAGTTCGGTCTCTTCCACCGCGCCTGAGACCGACACCACCATCCGGTCGGGCGAATACAGCCGCGCGCGCCACGCCTCGACCGACGTCTTGTCGGCCGGCTTCAGGCTGGCGACCGAGCCCAGGATCGGCCGGCCCAGCGGTTGCTTGGCGAAGGCGCGCGTCTGCACCATCTCGAACACATGGTCGTCGGGCGTGTCGAAGGCCTCGGCGATCTCCTGGGCCACCACGTCCTTCTCGCGCTCGATCTCGGCCGGGTCGAGGGTGGGACGGAACACCAGGTCCGACAGCACCTGCATCGCCAGCGGCAGCGAGCCGTCCAGCCCTCGCACCTCGAAGCTGGTCCGCTCATAGCCGGTGGAAGCGTTGATGGTGCCGCCCTCGGCCTCGATCCGCTCGACGATCTCGCGCGCGGCCATGTCGCCGGCGCCCTTGAACACCAGATGCTCCAGCAGGTGCGACCAGCCGGACCGATCCAGCGGCTCCCACCGCGCCCCGCCCTTGACGGTGACGACGACGGCCAGGGTCTTCAGCCCCGGCATCGGATCGCAGATGACGCGGACGCCGTTGGACAGGGTGTGAAGCGTAGCGGTCAGGACTTTAGTCTTTCCTATCGCCGCGCACGCGGTGCGCGGCTGCTTGAGGACCGTCTTTCTTCATTCGACGGCGAAGCAGGGCCACATAGAAACCCGCAAGCGCGATCGCTAGTCCGAACCATGTCAGGGCGTATCCGAAATGGTTGTTGGAAAAGGCCGCAGGCGGCGCGGACGGCCTCAGCGCCGGGAACTCGGGATTGACGGCGGTGATGGCGAACACGGCCTCGGGCCGGACCGGGCCGGTGACGTTCAGCGCCTTGGCCATCGCCGCCGTGTCGCGGGCGTAGAAGCGGCCGTCGCGGGGCGCCGGGCTCATGGCACCGGGCTTGTCGAAGGTGCGGAACTCTCCGACCATCACCAGCGGCAGGGTGGTTTCGAGCACGCGCGGACGCGCCGTCACGCCGTCGCCGACAAAGCCACGATCGACCAGCAGGGTGAAATCCGCCCCCGCCGGCTTGCACGCCGAGATCAGCCGCACCCCGGCCTCGCCGTCATGGATGCTCTGAAGCTCGACGAAGGGCGCGCTGGCCAGGCCCGGACAGACGATCAACGCCTTCCTGAACTCCAGATCACCTTCCGCCAGCACCTGCTCCAGCGGCGCGGGCCGTTTCGCCGCCGCCGCATCGGCCGCCGCGATCAGCCCTTCCTTCCACTTCAGCCGCTCGACCTGCCACACGCCCAGCCCGATCAGCAGGATCAGGCCTAGCACCGTCAGCACGGTCAGGATCCAGGGGAAACGCTTCATCGCTGGTTCCGATATTGCAGCCCGATCATCAGCCCCCGCCCCGGCCGCATCAGGGCCAGCGACAGGGCGACCACCAACGGCAGCCAGACGATCAGATGCACCCACATGGGCGGATGGTATTTGATTTCGACGAACAGGGCCGAGAAGCCGACGATGAAGCCGGCGATCTGCATGATGAAGCTGGCGGGGCCGTCGCCCGTCTGGATGGTGGAATAGTCCAGACCGCAGGCCGTGCAGGCTGGAGCCACCTTCAGAAAGCCCGCGAACAACGCGCCCTGGCCACACCGGGGACAACGCCCCCGCAGCGCCCAGCGAACCGGCGTATCGGAAACGACGACGGCGCGGGACGATTCCTCGTCCCGCGCCGCTGCGATGTCTTCAGGGCCGTCTTGGATCAACCGAAGACGACATAGACGAAGGCGAACAGGAACAGCCAGACCACGTCCACGAAGTGCCAGTACCAGGCCGCCGCCTCGAAGCCGAAATGCTTCTGCGGGGTGAAGTCGCCCTTCAGCAGGCGGATCAGGCAGACCGCCAGGAAGATGGTGCCGATCAGGACGTGGAAGCCGTGGAAGCCCGTCGCCATGAAGAAGATCGAGCCGTACAGGCCCGAGTTCACGGCCTCCTCGTTGAAGAACAGCTTCTCGTGCAGGATGTGGTTGTACTCATAGGCCTGGACGCAGGTGAACAGCACGCCCAGGGCCACAGTGATGATCAGGGCGATCTTGGCGCCCTTGCGGTCGCCGACCTGGATCGCGTGGTGGGCCCAAGTGACGGTGCAGCCCGAGAGCAGCAGGGTCACGGTGTTCAGCAGCGGCAGTTGCCACGGCGACAGGACCTCGACGCCCTTCGGCGGCCAGGTCGACCAGGCCTTGGCGGTGTCGGCCCAGGTGCCGACTTCCGGCGTAAGCGCCCGCGACTCATGGAACAGGGCCATGTCGAAGAACATCCAGAAGAAGGCGACGAAGAACATCACCTCCGACGCGATGAACAGGATCATGCCGTAGCGCAGGCCCAGCGACACGACCGGCGTATGGTCGCCCGCCTTGGATTCCTTGATGACGTCCGCCCACCAGCAGAAGGCCGAGATCAGCACGCCAGCCAGACCGGCGAAGAAGACGCCCGGCTTGCCTTCGGCCAGGAAGTTGGCGGCGATCGGGCCGCCGTCCGCCGGCGCCAGGCCCTTCATCCAGATCACCGCGCCGATGAACATGATGGTCGCAGCGACCGAGGACACCAGCGGCCAGGGGCTGGGCGCCACCAGGTGGTAGTCGTGCTGCGGAGTGGCGTGGGCGTCAGCCATGAATCGCGTCTCTTCGTCGGCCAGAGTCGGTTGTTATAGCGGCTATAGCGTTCGATTTTCCCCGACGCCAGAGCCACGCCGTCTTTCCGCCTTGTTCGGGCATGCGGACGGGGCTCAGCCCTTGCGGGCCATTGGATCGGCGGGATCGTCCGGGCTGTCGGCCAATGCGCCGCCCATGCCCATTCCACCGCCGCCCATCCCTGCGCCCATGCCGCCCCCGCCCCCGCCACGGCCGCCCGTTGCGCCGGCGCCTGAGCCGCGGCCTCCGGTCGAGGACGGGCGCGTCGGGCCTTGCAAGGGAATGTCCGGTCCGGTCGGCACGGGCGCCAGGTCCAGCGCCTGGCGGATGAAGTCGCGCAGCGAAACGACCAGATCATGCGTCCGCACCGGCCGCCCGGCGACCAGTTCGCGCGCCGCCTGCTGCGCCAGCCGCACCTGGTCCTCGGTGCCCAGCAGGATGATATCCGCAAGACTGGCCTCGACCGCGTCACGGATACGCCGGGTCCGGTCCGACCCCGCCGTCGCCTCGGCGCTGAGATCCAGTCCCGCCTCGCCTTGCGAGACGTTGCGGCGGCTCAGGTCGCGCTTGTGCGTCGGATCGACGGTCAGGTCGCCGGTGAAAGATCCGCCCAGCACCTTGTAGGCGGAGATAAGGGTCTTCAGCCGTTCGTTGATCTGGCGGTTCATCCGCTCGCGCCGCTGCTGGATGGTGAACATCATCACCAGCCGGATGCCCATGCCGATCAAAGTCACGAGCGCCAGCCCGACCAGGGTCAGCAGCAGACTGTGCCAGTTGGTGAAATCCAGACCGCGCAAATCCCGTCTCCGTCTCCGCGTGCAGCATGCACCTGGAGATGAAACGCACGCCGACGCGAACGGCGCCGTGTGATCAGCCGTTCATCGCCGCGAACGCCTTCGCTGAAAAGGCCGACAGCGGCTGGGGAAGGTCGTCCAGCGCGAACCAGCCGATCTCCGACAGCTTGTCCGGCTCGGTCAGCGTCGGCTCGCCGGTGAAGTCCCGGGTGACATAGATCAGGGACACCCAGTGCTGGCCGTCGGCAGGAATGATCTCTTCGGCCAGGCACAGAAAGTCGACGGCGCCGATCTTCAGCCCGCTCTCCTCCTCGGCCTCGCGCCGCGCGGCGTCGATGGAGCGCTCCATCAGGTCGACCTTGCCGCCGACGATGTTCCAGAACCCGGCCTCGGGCGCCTTCAGCCGCTTGCACAGCAAGACCCGCCCGTCGGCGCGCTGGATCACCAGCCCGCAGCCGACGCCGGGAAAGTCCACGCCCGGCTTCAACGTCACGCCTTCGGCGCGTCCACGGACGGATAGAAGGTGTAGCTCAGGGTGATGTCGCGCGCGCCCTTGGCCTCACGGTCCGTGGCCAGTTCGGGGGCGATGAAATACTGGACCGGGAACTGGCGCGTCTCGCCCGCCGCCAGCGTCTGGTCGGTGAAACAGAAGCATTGCAGCTTCTGGAAATACGGCCCCGTCTGCTCGGGTGAGACATTGTAGCTGGCGCGCACCTGGATCGGCTTGTCCGAGGTGTTGGTCACGTCGAAATAGGCCAGGCCCGTCTCGCCGATCCGCACCCGCTGGGTCGACTGTTCGGCGCGGAAGGTCATCGGCACGCCGCGCACATTGGTGTCGAACCGCACCAGGACCGTCTCGTCCAGCACGGTGTCGGAGGCCTTGTCGGCCTTCATCGTCGTGCCGCCGAAGCCCGTGACCTGACAAAACATCCGATAGAGCGGCACCGCCGCAAACGCCGCCCCGGTCATGCCCATCACACCGAAGACGCAGATGATGGCGATCAGATTCTTGCGCCCCGCCTTCATGGTTGGGACGTCTCCACCGCCGTCGCCAGCGCGCGCTCGGCCGCCTGGTTCTGTTGCAGGCGCAGCACCGTGGTGGCGAACACCAGCACGATGAAGGCCACCAGCGCCGAGGCGATCCAGACATTGCGACGCTTGCGCGCGCGAAGTTCCTCAGGCGTCAGACGCATGGTTTTACGCTCCCAGACCGGACAGGGCCTCGACCAGCAGCGCCGAGAACAGCGCCATCAGATAGAGGATGGAAAAGGCGAACAGGTCCCGCGCCGGTTTGGCCTGGACCTTGACGTCATACAATGCGGCCTCGCGTCCCACGGCCTCGGCCTTGTCCGGCTCGTCGCCGGCGCGCGAGCGATAAAGGCGCACCGCCAAGCCGAGGAAGCCCAGGCCGCCCGCGACCGACACGACCAGATAGATGATCCCGCCCAGGCCCGCGAAGGCCGGGGCGATCGCGACCGGCACGAAGACCAGGGTGTAGAGCAGGATCTGCAACCGCGTGGACTTGGCGCCCTTGGCCACCGGCATCATCGGAATGCCCGCCTTGGCGTAATCGCCGGCCGAATACAGCGCCAGCGCCCAGCTGTGCGGCGGGGTCCACAGGAAGATGATGAGAAACAGCAGCCACGCCTGCCACGGCGCATGGCCCGTCGCCGCCGCCCAGCCGATCACGGGCGGAAAGGCGCCCGCCGCCCCGCCGATGACGATGTTCTGGGGCGTCCGGCGCTTCAGCAGCAGGGTGTAGAAGCCGGCGTAATAGACGATGGTCATGGCCAGCAGACCCGCCGCCAGCCAGTTCGCATTCATCCCCAGCAGCATGACCGAAAACAGGCTCAGGATGACGCCGAAGGCCATGGCGTCGTTCTTGCGCACACGCCCCGCCGCCACCGGCCGGCCGCGCGTGCGCCGCATCAGGGCGTCGGTCTCGCCTTCCAGCGCCATGTTCAGCGCCCCGGCCGCCCCGGCCCCCACGGCGATGCACAGTATGGCGATGGCCGCGACCAGCGGATTGACCGATCCGGGCGCGACGATCAGTCCGGTCGCGGCGGTGAACACCACCAGCGACATCACGCGCGGCTTCAGCAGCTGGAAGAAATCCTCCGGCTGGGCGGTCGAGATGGCGGGGCGGGTCTGAACTTCGGTCATCGGTGAGGGCCGCATAGCATACCCAAATGAAGAAGGCCGCCCCTTCCGACGGAAAGAGCGGCCTTCGATTTCATATCGCTGGAAAGGCTTAGTGCTCTTCCGCCTTGATGACCGGCAGTTCGTTGAACTGGTGGGCCGGGGGCGGCGAGGACAGGGTCCACTCCAGGGTCGTGGCGCCTTCGCCCCACGGATTGTCGACACCCGGACGACGACGGATCGCCGCCTCGGCCAGCATGATCAGGAAGACCAGCACGCCGACCGCCGTGATCGCATAGCCGATCGACGAGACGTGGTTCCACAGGGTGAAGGCTTCCGGATAGTCGATGTAGCGACGCGGCATGCCCTGCAGACCCAGGAAGTGCTGCGGGAAGAACACCAGGTTCACGCCCACGAACATGATCCAGAAGTGGGTCGCGCCCAGGAACTCGTTGTACTTCACCCCGAACATCTTCTCGAACCAGTAGTAGAAGCCCGCGAAGATGGCGAAGACGGCGCCCAGCGACAGCACGTAGTGGAAGTGCGCCACCACGTAATAGGTGTCGTGCAGGCTGTAATCGATGCCGGCGTTCGACAGGACCACGCCGGTCACGCCGCCGACGGTGAACAGGAAGATGAAGCCGATCGCCCAAAGCATGGGCGTCTTGAAGCTGATGGAGCCGCCCCACATGGTGGCGATCCAGCTGAAGATCTTCACGCCCGTCGGCACCGCGATGATCATGGTGGCGGCGATGAAATAAGCGCGCAGATTGATGCTCATGCCGACGGTGTACATGTGGTGCGCCCACACGATGAAGCCGACGAAGCCGATGGCCACCATGGCGTAGGCCATGGCCAGATATCCGAACACCGGCTTGCGGCTGAAGGTCGAGACGATGTGGCTGATGATGCCGAAGCCCGGCAGGATCAGGATGTACACTTCCGGGTGACCGAAGAACCAGAACAGGTGCTGGTACATGATCGGGTCGCCGCCGCCGGCGGGATCGAAGAAGTGGGTGTGGAAGTTACGGTCCGTCAGCAGCATGGTGATGGCGCCGGCCAGCACGGGCAGCGACAGCAGCAGCAGGAAGGCGGTGATCAGCACCGACCAGGCGAACAGCGGCATCCGGTGGATCGTCATGCCCGGCGCGCGCATGTTCAGGATGGTGGTGATGAAGTTGATCGCGCCCAGGATCGAGCTGGCGCCCGCGACGTGCAGGGCGAAGATGGCCAGGTCGAAGGCGGGCCCGACGTGGCCCGTGGTCGACAGCGGCGGATAGGCCGTCCAGCCCCCGCCGAAGCCCTTGCCCGGTCCGCCGTCGGTGAACATCGACAGGATCAGCAGGCACCAGGCGGCGACCAGCAGCCAGAACGAGATGTTGTTCATGCGCGGGAAGGCCATGTCCGGCGCGCCGATCATGATCGGCACGAACCAGTTGCCGAAGCCGCCGATCATGGCGGGCATGACCATGAAGAAGATCATGATCAGGGCGTGGGCCGTGACGACGGCGTTATAGCCGTGCTTGGACTGCTCCACGAGACCCAGCAGCTGGATCGACGAGCCTTCCTTGAAGATCTGGATGCCCGGCTCGGCCAGTTCCCAGCGGATCAGGCCCGACAGGGCGCCGCCCACGATGCCCGCCATGATGGCGAACATCAGATACAGGGTGCCGATGTCCTTGTGGTTGGTCGACAGGAACCAGCGGGTGAAGAAGCCCAGCTTGTGGTCGTGATGGTGGTCGTCGTGAGCGTGACCGATTTGGGTCGCGTCGCGGGTTACGGTAGCGTCAGCCATGTGTCTCTGTTCGCCTCTTACTGGGCGGCCGGCGCGGCGGACGCCGCGGCGGGAACGGGTTGGTCGGCGGTGGCGCCGACGGGGGCGGCGACCGGGGTCGCGGCGTCGGCGGCGGGCGCAGGCGCGGCTGCGGCCGGAGCCGCGGCGGGCGCGGCGACCTTGGGCGTCATCGAACCGCCCTTGGAGGCGATCCACTGTTCGAACTGGGCCTGGGTCACGACCCGGATCTCCAGCGGCATGAAGGCGTGGTCGACGCCGCACAGTTCCGAGCACTGACCATAGAAGACGCCGGTGCGCTCGGCCTTGAACCAGGTGGTGTTGATGCGGCCGGGAACGGCGTCGGTCTTCAGGCCGAACGCCGGCAGGGCGACGGCGTGGATGACGTCCGAGGCGGTGATGACCAGCTGGACCGTCTTGCCGACCGGCACGACCATCGGCTCGGTCGCGGCCAGGCGATAGGGCACGCCCTTGGCCTTGGCTTCCTCTTCCGGGAGCATGTTGGAGATATATTCCGCGACGCCCTGGTCCGGATACTCATAGGCCCAATTCCACTGGTTGCCGGTCACCTTCACCGTCAGGTCCGGCGACGGCATGTCGTGATAGGCGAACAGCAGGCGGAACGAAAACAGGGAGATGAAGACCAGGATCAGCACGGGCAGCACGGTCCAGATGATCTCGATCGTGGTGTTGTGGCTCCAGCGCGCGGGCGTCGGATTGGCCTTCTTGTTGTAGCGGAACACGATCCACGCCAGCAGGCCCAGCACCAGCAGGGTGATGGCCGTGATGATCGGCATCAGGATCACGTCGTGGAAGAAGTGCGCATCATGCTTCAGCGGCGACGCCGCCGGTTGCAGCGTGATGCCGCCCGGGGTCGGTTGACCCATCAGGTCCTGCGCCCACGTCGGCGCCGCAGCGAACATCGCCAGTCCGGCGCCCAGAACGATGGAGGACGCGCAAGTCGCGGCCTTCTTCAACGTCCCTTGGGCTCGCTTGCCCATCCCCATATGAGACTTCCCCATAAAACCGTTATGCAGCAGATACTTGCGAATGGCTCGCAAGAGATCACGCTGGCGCGATTCCCACGCCCGGCGTTCTCGGTCACCTATCGGATCGCTTTCGGCTTGCCAAGCGATCAACGGCGCTCAGGCCGCAAAGCCGCCTTAAGCCGGCCTCGATTAAATCGCTGTCATGTTTCGATAGCTACCTTGCGTCACAAGATACCTTGCCGTAGTCAATGGTCATCAACGGGAGAGGCGAGGTGCCAGAAACTATCGAGATACAGCTGAAGAAGGGCGTGTTGGGGCTTTGCGTCCTGGCCCTTCTGAACCGGGCGGACAGCTACGCCTACGAGATCGCCAGCCGCCTGTCGGACGCGATCGATATGGGGGAAGGCACGATCTACCCCCTGATGCGTCGCATGCAGTCCGAAGGACAGGTCGAGACCTATCTGGTCGAATCCTCCGCCGGGCCGTCACGCAAATACTATCGACTGACCGAAGCGGGCCGGGGGGCCCTCGCCGCCCAGACTGCCGAATGGTCCGCCTTCACCAAGGCCGTCGACGCCATCGTGGCGAACGACGCCGATCAGGGAGCCGCTCAATGACGCGCGCCGAATTCATCGATCGTCTGAAGGAAGGCCTCGTCGGCCTGCCCACCACGACCGCCAACGACATCATCGCCGACTATCAGACCCACTTCGACGACGGCATCGCCGCCGGCCGCACCGAGGCCGAGGTGGCCTCCGCGCTCGGCGATCCGGTCCGCCTGGCTCGCGAACTGAAGGCCGAGGCCGGCATCCAGCGCTGGCATCAGGAGAAGAACCCCTCCGCCGCCGCCGGCGCCGTCTTCGCGGTCCTGGGCCTGGGGGCGCTGGACATCCTGATCCTCCTGCCCCTGCTGATGGGCGTGATCGGTACCGTGTTCGGCTTCTTCATCGCCGCCATCGGACTGTTCATCGCAGGCGGCGTGATCATGGTGGCCGGCCCCTTCGCCGGCTTCCCCGGCGGGCCGTTCGCGGCGATCCTGATGGGGCTGGGCCTGATGGCCGGCGCCGTCTTCATCGGCGCACTCCTGACCATCTTCACCATCTGGCTGGTCAACGGCGTCGTCTGGTTCGCCCGCCTGCACTACCGCCTGCTGAAGCCGGCGCTTGAGCCGACCAGCGTTCAATCCACCTCGACCTCGGGAGTCTCGGCATGATCCGCACCCTGTTCATCATCGCCGGCGCCGCCCTGGTGCTGTGCCTGGTCACCGTCGGCGGCGCGCTGGCGATCGGCGGCCACGACCTCCAGCGCCACGGCTGGGCTTGGACCATCAAGGACCAGGACGGCGAGACCATCCGCTTCGAGCGGGTCAAGGGCGGCGGGACCGACGACCTCGGCCCGCTCACCACCCGCACCCTGCCTTGGACCGGCGGCGAGACCCTGACCGTCGATTCCAGCATCGACGTCGACTATGTCCAGGGTGACGCCAACACCGTCGTCATCACCGGGCCCAAGGGTCTGACCGACCGTGTCCGTCTGGTCGATGGCCGTCTCGATCTGGGCGACGGCGACGAGCGGGTCGTGTTCGGCTGGAGCAACGGCAACTTCTCCGCCCGCTCCGAACGCGACGAACTGAAGGTCGTCATCACCGCGCCCAAGGTGAACCGCTTCAACGCCAAGGGCTCGGGCGACCTGCAGATCACCGGCTATGACCAGCCTTCGCTGACGGTCGACATCGCCGGTTCGGCCGAGGTCACCGCCTCGGGTCGCACCGACGAGCTGAAGCTGGACATCGCCGGCTCGGGCGATGCGTCCCTCGGCGACCTGGCGACCCGCGACGCCTGGGTGGACATCGCCGGCTCGGGCGATGCCCGCATCGCCCCGACCGGCGACGTCAAGGTCGCCATCGCCGGCTCCGGCGACGTGGCCCTGGCCACCCGCCCCGCCAACCTGAACAGCACCGTCTCCGGCTCCGGCGACGTCTATCAGGACTGACGGTCGCGCCGATCACCGTGGAAAGGGGCTGGACCCTCCAGCCCCTTTTTCTGTGCGCCCGCTTTGGAAACGGGGAGCGGCGCCTTCACCCCTCGGGCCCTACGCGCTAAGTCAGCCGCATGACTTTCGCTCCCCTCCCCGACGCCGGCGCCAACTGGGTCGATCGGCATGCGCCGGAGGGGCTGAAGCCGTGGTTGAAGCTGGGGCGGTTCGACCGGCCCATCGGCATCTGGCTGCTGCTGCTGCCCGGCTGGCAGGGGATCGCCCTGGCCCTGGCGCAATATCGGCAGGCGCCGGGTCTCTACGATCTGTGGCTGTTCGTTGGTTTCGGCATCGGCGCCTGCCTGATGCGAGCGGCGGGATGCGCCTTCAACGACATCGTCGATCGGGATTTCGACGCCCAGGTCGCCCGCACCGCCCAGAGACCCATCCCGTCCGGCCGCATCTCGGTCAAACAGGCCTGGGCTTTCGTCGTCGCGTGCAGCCTGATCAGCCTTTTGGTCCTGCTCACCCTGCCGACTGTGGCCATCTTGCTGGGCGTCGGATCGCTGGCCCTGGTCGCGGCCTATCCCTTCATGAAGCGGATCACCTGGTGGCCCCAGGCCTGGCTGGGCCTGACGTTCAACTGGGGCGCCCTGATGGGGTTCGCCGCCGCCCTGCCCTTGGCGGCGGCCGCCTTGCTGCTGCCCGCCGATCTCGCTGGCGAGTTCCGGCCCTTCCTGTGGTCCCCGGCGAGCGACAGCGGCCATGCGATCGCCCTGACGTGGCAGGCCTATCTCCCCGCCGTCCTGCTGTGGATCGGCGGCGTCTTCTGGACCCTGGGCTACGACACGATCTACGCCCTGCAAGACATCGAGGACGACGCCATGATCGGCGTTAAATCCTCGGCCCGCCGACTGGCCTCGGCCGTGCGGCCCGGCGTTGCGGTCTTCTATGGTCTGGCGGTCGCGCTCGCTGTCTTGACGGGCCTGTCCGCAAATCTCGGTCCAATGTTCTGGCTCGGACTGCTGATCTATGCCGCCCATCTGGGTCGTCAGGTCATGCGGCTCGACCGCAACGACGGCGCGCTGGCGCTGAAACTGTTCAAGTCCAATCGCGAGGCCGGCCTGATCCTGCTGGCCGCTATCGCCCTTGGCTCAATCTCCCTGTGATCCCCCCGATGATGGAGTTTCCCATGTCGCGCACCGCCCGCATCCTGCTGTTGTCCGCCGCCGTCGCCGCCACGCTTTCCGCATCTCTGGCCGCCTGCCAGCGCAAGGAAGACAAGGCCCAGGCGCCGGCCGCGCCGGCCGCGGCCGCTGCACCGGCCATGTCGAACACCCCCGTCGGCTATGACAGCAAGACCCCCTATGCCGCCGTCAAGCTGACCCTGCCCCCGGCGATCAAGACCACGCCCGCCCTGCACGCTGCCGTCTATGCCGACACGGTGCGCGACCTGAAGCAGTTCGAGGAAGGCGCCCAGGCCGATCTCAGCGAGGCCGGCGGCGGCCCGAACCCTTATGAAAAGACCATCGCCTTCGCGCCGGGCGCCGAGACTGGCAAGCTGGTCAGCCTGGCCCGCACCGATTTCGAGTTCACCGGCGGCGCCCATCCCAACACCAGTTTCGACGCCGTGATCTGGGACAAGACGACCAACAAGCGGCTGGGCTTCGCCGACCTGTTCCGACCGGGCGCCGACCTGTCGGTTCTGGACAAGGCCCTGTGCGCCGCCGCCAACGCCGCCAAACAGGCCCGTTCGCCGGGCTCGGAGGCCGCGACCCTGGACGGCAAGATGTGGACCTGCCCCAAGGCCGTCTCGACGCCCTTCGTCCTGACGCCGGGCGCGACGCCGGGCAAGGCGGGCGGCGTGACCTTCTTGCTGGGGCCCTATCAGATCGGCCCCTATTCGGACGGCCCCTACTGGATCGCCCTGCCGCAGAGCGTCTTCCGCGCCCTGCTCAACCCCGCCTACGCCGACCAGTTCGACGGCGTCCCGGTCAAGGCCGGCGACGTGACGCCGAAAAACGGCTGAACCAATCCTCCCCCGTTTGCGGGGGAGGATCTTCAAGGCTCACTTCGCCAGAAACGCGTCGATCAGTTCGGCGAACCGCTCGGGCTGATCGGCCATGATGAAGTGTCGCGAGCCGTCGACGCGGATCAGGGTCACGCCGGGCAAGGCCGCATACTCTCGCGTCCACATCGCATCGGCCATCGCCGCCGGCGCCCCGCCGTCTGCGTCGGCGGCGTAAAGCGCCGTCACCGGCGTCGTCATGTCCGCCAGCCCCGGCCGCGCATCCGTGGTCATCACATCCTTCATGGCCGAGGCCATCGCGTGACGATCGGTCGCCAACGACCAGGCCAAGATGCGCGCCTGTTCCGACGGGGTGCGCGACAGCGCCTGCGCCGTCGCCTCCTGCTGAGTGCGGAAGCTCGCCGCGTCCGCCAACAGGATCATGCCCGCCGCCTGATCCGCGAACGGTCGGGCGCTTTCGGCCGTCGCGGTTGGCCCGAACATGGCGCTGTAGAAGGGCAGCGAGTCGACCGTCATCACCCGCCCGACCAGATCCGGCTGCTGCTGCGCCAGCAGAAGTCCGCTCAGACCGCCCATCGAATGGCCGATCACCGCCGGCCGATCCAGCCGCGCCTGACGGATATAGCGCGCCAGTTCATCCACCTCGGGCTGGATGAAGGCGCCGTCGCCGTGCGTCCAAGGTTCGCCGGCGAAACCCACCAACTGCACGAGATGAACGCGGTGCGTCGCCTTCAGCCGATCCGCTGTCGCTCGCCACACTTCGCGCGAAGACGCCAGTCCGGGGATCAGGATGACGTCGGGGCCATGGCCCACCACCTCGACCGACAGCCGGTCGGAGACGAAGGGCGCGGCGGAGGAAGCCACAGGTGGCGCGGCTTGGGCTCGGACCTGATCGCTGGCCACGGCGCAGGCGATCACGACGCCCAGGATGACGGCAAGGCGCGATGGGGCGAAGACGCCCCGGCAAGGGCGAATGACGTTCGACATCACAGTCTCCAATTGTAAGGTTATTCTGACTTTTCGGTCAGCCCGCGTGCGGGTTTTCAAAGATTTCTTCGACCGGCCGCGCGAATACGGCGGCGATCCGATAAGCGAGGTCCAGCGATGGATCGTGCCGCTCTGTCTCCAGGGCGATCACCGCCTGACGCGAGACCCCCAGCGTCTGACCCATCTGTTCCTGGGTCCAGCCGCGCTCGACGCGTAGAAGCTTCAGACGGTTCTTCATCGGCTGCTCCGGATGAAGGGCGAAACGACGCCGTACAGGCCCCAGAAGACCGGAACGATCAGCCAGGTCTGCATATGCGGCGCGCCGGCGAAACTCTCGCCAAAGCCCCAGAAGGTGGCGACGGCCATGGCCAGTCCTGCGGCGACGATGAACTGTTTGGCCGTCACGCCGCGCACGAACTCGTCGCTCTCGCGCATCAGCGCCAGGGTCGCCCAGATCTGGCCGATCACTGGCCCGGACACCGCCGCCGCCAGGACCCAGGCCGCCGGCTTGCCCATCAGATCGTCGAAGGCGTCGGTCGTCATCATCGCGACGCAGATCGCGACGTAAGGCACGGAGAAGGCCATCGTGCGAATGATGTAGCGTCGATGCGCAGGCGTTCCGGTCTTCCAGGCGGTGAACATGTCGGCTCTCCTTGTGTAAGGACAACCTGACACCGACCGGATGTCATGTCAACCTGACTTTTTGTCAGGCGCGCCCAACATTTTTGCGTTGCTTTTCCAGACGCGCGTCAGACGCTAGACTTACCGCATGTCCGCCGCCCCGCGCATCGCCCCGTCGGCCTTGTTCACACCGCAGGAGTGGAAGCCATTTCAGATGCGCTCGGCCTGGGCCGGCCCGCTGCTGGTGGTCCACTGCTGGGCGGTGATCGCCCTGGCTGTTCTCGCCGGCGTGCTGGCCCCATGGCTGATCCCGCTGTGCATTATGGTCGTCGGCACACGTCAGCTGGGTCTAGCCATTCTGATGCACGAAGCGGCGCATGGCGGCCTGTCGAAGTCGAACCGCCTGAACGATTTTCTCGGCCATTGGCTATGCGCCGTGCCGATCGGCGCCAGCCTTAAGGCCTATCGCCCCTATCACCTGACGCATCATCGCTTCGCCCAGCAGGCGGAGGATCCCGATCTGATGCTGTCGGCGCCTTTTCCCGTCAGCCCGGCCTCGCTGCGCCGCAAGCTGATCCGCGACCTGACAGGCCAGACCTTCTTCAAGCAGCGGGTGCTGCTGCCTGTAGCCCAAGCGCACGCGCGCTCAAGCAGCCCAAGGGGCGATAGCGCAAAAGGAATGAGCGACAGCGCCCATGATTACGAGTCGATCGTGACGGGCCGATCCGTCCTGCCTTTCCTCGCCTTCAACGTGGTCCTGCTGGCGGGCTTCATCGCCGCCGGCGTCTGGTGGGCCTTTTTCGTGTTGTGGCTGCTGCCGATGGCGACGTGGTTTCCGATGGTGACGCGCCTGCGAAACATCGCCGAACACGCCTGCGTCGAGGGTTCGTCGGCCGACCCCTTTCGCGCCGCTCGCACCACCAAGGCCAGCCTGTGGGAACGCGCCTTCATGGCACCCTACTGGGTCAACTTCCACGCCGAGCACCACCTGTTCATGCATGTGCCCTGCTGGAAGCTGCCGCGCCTCCACCGCGCCATCCATGCGAAGCCGCAAGCCGAGGCAATGGAGGTCGCGCCCGGCTATGCCAGCGTGCTGAAGGCTGTTACGCGCCAGCCGGAATGACCTTCCTCGATCCCGCCGCCTTCATCCGTGACAACACGCGGCTCCAGCCCGTGCCGCATGCGCCGGAGATTTCGCTGTGGCTGGCCGACGAGATCACGCCCATCTGGCGGCTGACGGAAGAAGAGCTCGGCGAAATGGGCGTGCCGCCGCCCTTCTGGGCCTTCGCCTGGGCCGGCGGTCAGGCATTGAGCCGATATCTGATGGATCATCCGCATGAGGTCGTCGGCAAGCGCGTGCTGGACTTCGCCGCCGGTTCGGGCCTGGTCGGCGTGGCGGCGATGAAGGCGGGGGCGACCCATGTCCTGTGCGCCGACATCGATCCCTTCTGCCAGGCCGCCGTCGCCGCCAATGCGACGGCGAACGGCGTGATGCTGGACTTCACCCAGGCCAATCTGCTGGACGCCGCCCCGCCGGATGTGGATGTCATCTGCGCGGGCGACATCTGCTACGAGCGTCCGATGACCGACGCCGTTTTGGCCTGGCTGGCCCAGTCCCGCGCGAGGGGCACGCGGGTCCTGATCGGCGATCCGGGACGCACATATTTCCCGCGCACGGGCCTGGATTTTCTGGCCGAGTACCGCGTCCCGACCTCGCGCGAGTTGGAGGACCAGGAGATCAAGCGGTCCTCTGTTTGGGCGATGCCTTAGGCGGCGGCCCTCCTTTAAGCGGCGGCCTGCCCCTCGTGGCGGCCTTCGGCGAATTCCTCGATCATCTTGGCGTTGAAGGCCGGAATGTCGTCGGGGCAGCGGCTGGTCACCAGGCCCTGATCCACCACCACCACCTCATTGATCACGTTGGCCCCGGCGTTCTTCAGGTCGGTGCGGATGCTTTCGAACGACGTCATCGTGCGCCCCTCGACCACGCCCGCCTCGATCAGCAGCCACGGCGCGTGACAGATGGCGGCGACCGGCTTGCCGGCGTCGAAGAAGGCCCGAACGAACTTCACGGCGTCCTGGTCCGCCCGCAGCAGGTCCGGGTTGGCGACGCCGCCGGGCAGCAGCAGGGCGGAATAGGTCGAGGCATCGACCGCCGCCACGGCCTTGTCGGCCGTGACCTTGTCGCCCGGCGTCAGATGGTCAAAGCCCTGGAACTCGCCCGCCTTTAGCGACACGATCTCGACCACCGCGCCCGCATCCTTCAGCGCCTTCATCGGTTCATTCAGTTCGACCAGCTCGACGCCATCGGTCGCCAGGATGGCGACGGTCCTGCCGGAAAGGGATTGGGCCATGAGGAATGCTCCGTTCGTAAAGGGGGTTCGGCGCGATGAACCCACGGCGGCTCAAAGGGTTGCGGCTCCGCTTGGCGGCGATGGCGCGCGTCCCCACATCGTGTCCATGCGATCGCTCCTGACCCTGACCGCCCTGTTGGCCGCTGCCGCCACGCCGGCGTTGGCCCAGACCTATCCGCAGGCCGGCCAACCCTACAGCGCTTATCCGGGCGGCGTCCCCGCCGCCATCGCCGACCAGCACCGTTATGAGAACGACCGCCTGCGTTCTCAGGCGCAGTCGAACGCGGACCAGGCGCGTCAACAGCAGATCGAGACCCAGCTTCGCCTGCGCGCCATCGAAGGCGCACGCGAACCGAGCGTCACCCAGCCCTTGCCGCCCCGTCCGCTCTACAGCCCCGAGCAGGAGCGGACCTTGCGCCAGTCCGCCGCGGAACGCCGCCAGCAGACAGCCCAGGGCATGAGCCAGATCGACAACTGGCTTGATCGTCCGAACTGACGCATCCCTTCCCTTGCACCCGCGTTCCTGCCTAGCTTAACCAGGATCAGGCGGAGGATAGGGCATGCGCTGGCAAGGTGGACGGACAGGCGGCGGCGTCGAGGATCGACGGGGTCTCGGCGGCGGAGCCATCGCCGGCGGCGGTCTGGGCGTCGGTGTTCTGGCCATTATCGGCTATCTGGTCTTCGGAATCGATCCTTCGACCACGACTCAACTCGCCAGCCAGTTCGGCGGCGTAGGCGCCGAACAGCAGCAGGGCCAGGTCGGCACGCCCGAGGATCAGGCCGGTCGCTTCGTCGATGTCATCGGCGCCAATATCAACGATGTCTGGGCGCAGAAGCTGAACGGCTATCAACCGCCGAAGGTCGTGATCTACGAACAGGGCACATCGACCGGCTGCGGCTTCGGCCAGTCGGCCATGGGTCCCTTCTACTGCCCGACCGACAAGACCGTCTATCTGGACCTCGGCTTCTGGCAGGAGATGGAGAACAAGCTCGGGGCCTCAGGCGCCGACTTCGCCCGCGCCTATGTCATCGCCCACGAGTTCGGCCACCACGTCCAGACCCTGACCGGCACCTCCGATCAGGTTCGCCAGGCCCAGCAGCGCGCCTCCGGTCAGGCCGAAGCCAACCAGTATTCCGTCGCGCTGGAGCTTCAAGCCGACTGCTACGCCGGCGTCTGGGCCCGGAACGCCTCGGCCGTTTCGAACGGTCAGGTCGCCCTGGATGCTGGCGAGTTCGAGGAAGGCATGAAGACCGCCCAGGCCATCGGCGACGACACCCTGCAACGGCGCAGCGGCGGCCGCGTCTCTCCCGAAAGCTTCACCCATGGCTCTTCTGCGCAGCGGGTGGAATGGCTGCAGCGCGGCTATCAGTCGGGCGATCCGGCCTCCTGCGACACCTTCAGCGGCGCCTGATCGCCGCTCCCCCTCAGAACGATTGATTGACTGACGATGCACGACCGCGCCGGCACGACCGCACGCCCCGAAGACCTGATCGATCTCGACGCCCTGCTCGGCGCCTATGAGACGACCCGGCCCGACATGGGCGATCCGCAGCAGCGGGTTGTGTTCGGCACCTCGGGCCACCGCGGCTCCAGCCTGGACGGCGCCTTCAACCAGGCCCACATCCTCGCCATCGCCCAGGCGATCGCCGAATACCGCGCAGCCCAGGGCGTCGACGGCCCGCTGTTTCTTGGTCGCGACACACACGGCCTGTCTGAGCCCGCCTTCCGCACGACGCTGGAGGTGTTGATCGCCAATGGGGTCGAGGTGCTGATCGACGCCCGCGACGGCTTCACCCCCACGCCGGCCGTGTCGCACGCCATCCTGACCTACAACCGCACGAATAGCCGGCATGCGGACGGCGTCCTGATCACGCCTTCGCACAATCCGCCCCGCGACGGCGGCATCAAATACAATCCCCCCTCCGGCGGCCCGGCCGGGGGCGAGGCCACATCCGCCATCGCCGCCCGCGCCAACCAGCTGATCGAAGGCGGCCTGACCGAGGTCCGTCGCGTCCCCTTCGCCCAGGCGCATGCGGCGGCGGGCCGGTTCGACTACCTGTCCGCCTATATCGACGACCTGCCCAACGTGCTGGACCTGGACGCCATCCGCAACGCCGGCGTCCGTATCGGCGCCGATCCTCTTGGCGGCGCGGCCGTGGCCTACTGGGGCGAGATCGCTGAGCGCCACCGACTGGACCTGACTGTCGTCAATGACGCCGTCGATCCGCGCTGGGCCTTCATGCCGCTGGACGCCGACGGCAAGATCCGCATGGACTGCTCATCGCCCAGCGCCATGGCCGGTCTTATCGGCATGATGAAGGGCGGCTCGGCCTATGACGTCGCCTTCGGCAACGACGCCGACGCGGATCGACACGGCATCGTCACGCCCGACGCGGGCCTGATGAACCCCAACCATTTCCTGGCCGCCGCCATCGCCTATCTGTTCGCCAACCGACCCGGCTGGGACGCGGACGTGGCGGTGGGCAAGACCCTGGTCTCGTCGTCCATGATCGACCGCGTCGTCGCCGGCCTGGGTCGCCGCCTGCTGGAAGTTCCCGTCGGCTTCAAACACTTCGTACCCGGCCTCTTGGACGGAACCGTCGGTTTCGGCGGCGAGGAATCGGCCGGGGCCTCCTTCCTGCGTCACGACGGCACGGTGTGGACGACGGACAAGGACGGCATCCTCCTGTGTCTGCTGGCCGCCGAAATCCAGGCCCGCACGGGCCAGAGCGCCAGCCAACTCTACGCCGGCCTGACCGACCAGTACGGCGCCCCCGCCTACGCTCGCATCGATGCTCCGGCCAATCGGTCGGAAAAGGCCCGGCTTGCCGCGCTCAGCCCCTCGGATGTGTCCGCGACCACCCTGGCTGGTCAGCCGATCACCGACATTCTGACGAAAGCCCCCGGCAACGGCGAAGCTATCGGCGGGCTGAAGGTCGTCACCGCCGACGCCTGGTTCGCCGCCCGTCCCTCGGGCACCGAGGACGTCTACAAGATCTACGCCGAATCGTTCCTCGGCCCCGACCATCTGGCGACCGTTCAGGCCGAGGCCAGGGCCGTGGTGGCGACAGCTCTGGCAAGCTGAAGTCGGTGTGTGTCCGCCGTTTCGAGATTTTCGCGGACTATTTCCAGTTCTACGTTTTGCGACGAGACCTACGTCACCGACACCGCCGCCCTGTGGAGCTCGGACAGCGACCCCATGCTGGCCGTCGGCCCCGACCTGATCGCGATCGGCACGGTTCGCAACATGCTGGTCCCGGTCGAACTTGAAATCCTGACCACAGCGCCGACGCCCGACGCGGACGCCTGGGACCAGATCCGCGACTGCGGCCTGCGCCTGGCCAGCGGCGCGCTGATTGTGTTCGGCTGCACGGACGATCCGGATCAGGCAGAGCGGATCGCTGTGCCTGCCGGCGACTATGCGGCCCGCATTTCGCACGGCGGACTGAACACCCTGTCCGAAGACGGGCTTGACGGCGACGACCGCTATCGCATCCAGCTCTGGCCGGGCGCGGTTGGGCCGATCACAGTGCTCAAGCCCCGACCGTGATCTCCATCGGCCGTTCGACGAACAGGCCGGGCCCGCCCAGGTCCAGCGCAAGACGCCGGTTCTCGAACGCGGCCATGCCGACCAGGGCCTTGGGGAAGCCCGGCACGGCGACGTCGTCATAGATGGCGACCGTCGCCTGACGATAGAGTTCGTCGCCGATGGTCAGGGTGCGCACGACGACCGTCTCGGCGCGCACCGTGCCGCCCAGGACGATGCTCTGGCCCGGCGTGCGTTCGCGTCCATCCAGCAGGCCAGCGGCCTCGGCCGTCTCGCGCGTCACGGCCAGCACGGCCGAGGCGCCGGTGTCGATCACCGCATTGACCGTCGCCCCTTCCAAGGTGATGCCCGCCTGCAGCGCCTTGCCGGACCGTGTCACTGGCACGGGCTTCAGCGACGACGACGGCGTCCAGCCCTCGCGCGGCAGGAACCGGACCCGATGCTCCGCCGTGTCCAGCTCCAGCACCAGTTCGCGCAACACGTCCTGCCCCAGGATCAGCGCCGCACCCAATCCCTGATCGCTAGCCAGCGGCCCCAGGCCGAGGATCGCCGCCCGCAATCCGGTCAGCCGCAAGCCGCCGATCGCCACATCCAGCGTCGTCCCGCGTCCGACCTGGGCGTCGCCGCCGACGCCGTAAGCCACCATCGGGATGTTGAAGACATTGGTCAGCCCCAGCCGCTCGACCAGCGACCGGTCGATGACGGAATACTGCGCCCCCGAATCGATCAGGGCCCGCACCGGCTGTCCGTTCACCGTCACCTCAACCGTTGGGGTCGGCGCGCGCGGTTCGGCATAAGGCAGCCAGCCGCTGGAGCCGTTCGCCGCGAAGGCGACCGTCGGCCCGCGCCAGACCACATGGTCGCGCAGCCACCAGGCCCCGCCTGCGCCGCCGGCGACCAGCCCCAGCCGGATCAGAAGATCGCGTCGTCTCATGCTCCTGACATGGACCGTCGCAGCGATCCGCGCCAGCGGGGCGATGTCGCAACCCCTCTTGCAGGACCGACGACATTGCCCCTGAAACGGCAAAAATGTGCGCCTAAACCGCCACTGCAACGTCCCGACGCGGATAGTCGGGCCACAGTCCGCGAAAACCCGACAAAATCATCCAGAAAGCGGGTGACGCCGCCGCCCCGTCTGGCTACGACCATCGGCGTCATGAGCACCTCCAGCGCCCGCTACGTCTCGACCCGAGGCCAATCGCCCGAAACCGATTTCTCCGACGCCCTGCTGCGCGGCATCGCCCCCGACGGCGGCCTCTATATGCCGACCGCCTGGCCCGGTCTGTCGCCCGAAGCCTGGACGGGAACGGCCGATTACAAAGCGATCGCGCTGCAAGCCATCGCCCCCTTCATCGGCGACGCCCTGCCCGCCGGCGCGCTGGACCGCGCGCTGGGCCGACTGACCGCCGGGTTCGACCATCCGCTGGTCACGCCTCTGGTCGAACTGGAGCCGGGCCTGTTCGTGCTGGAGCTGTTCCACGGCCCGACCGCCGCCTTCAAGGATCTGGCGATGCAGCTGGTCGCCAACCTGACGGACGAGGCGCTGGCCGCCTCGGGCGAGCGTCTGACCATTCTGACCGCCACCTCAGGCGACACCGGCGCCGCCGCCGTGCGCGCCTTCGCCGGCGCCAAGTCCGTAGATCTGGTCGTGCTTCACCCGCTGGACCGCGTCTCGCCGGTTCAGCGCAGACAGATGACGACGGTCGAGGCCGACAATGTCCTGAACCTGGCCGTGCGTGGTGATTTCGACGACTGCCAGCGTCTGGTGAAGGGCCTGCTGGCCGACAAGGCCCTGCGCGAACGCGGCCGCCTGTCTTCGGTCAATTCGATCAACTGGGCGCGGCTGGCCGGCCAGATCCCCTACTATGTCTCCGCCACGGCCCAGCTGGGCGAGGCCGCGACCTTCGTCGTGCCGACCGGCAACTTCGGCGACGCCTTCGCCGGCATCGCGGCCACGAAGATGGGCCTACCGTCGAACGGCTTCGTCGCGGCGGTAAACCAGAACGACGCCCTGGCCCGCGCCCTGAATGACGGCCTGTATTCGCGCCGTCCGGCGGTCGAAAGCGGCAGCGTCTCCATGGATGTGCAGGCGCCGTCCAACTTCGAGCGGCTGGTGTTCGAGGCGACGGGCCGCGACGCCGAGGCGGCGCGCGCGGTGTTCGAGACCTTCGCCCGCGACGGCGCCGTCGCATTCGATTCGGACCTGCTGACCGCCCTGCGCGACCAGGTCTCGGCGGTCTCCATCGACGAGGATGAGACGCGCGCCGAGATCGCCCACGCCTTTGAGGCCTGGGGCCGCGTCGTGTGCCCGCACACGGCCGTGGCGCTGGCCGCCGCGCGTCGGCAGGACCGCTTGAGAGGCCCCGTCGTCGCCCTGTCCACCGCCCATCCGTCCAAGTTCGGCGACTTCGTTTCGAACGTCCTGGGCTTCCAACCCGAACCCGCAAACGTCATCGCCGCCCTGGGCGACAAGCCCGAGCGGTTGACGATCGTCGATGGGACGATGGAAGCGGCGCGTGACGCCATCCATCGCTGGGCGACAGCGCTTTAACCAAGCCTATGCACGGCCCCTTAGGTTGCGATGCGCCAAATGCGTAACACAACCACGGGACGAGCCATGATCCGTACGGACAAGAAGGCCTTCGGCATCGCCGCAGCGTTTGCAGCCGCCTTTTATTTCTTCTGTCTGAAGAACGGCATGCTGTTCCTTCCGGTTTTGTTCAAGACCTATGACAAGCTGGTCATTTGGCTCGTGCTGGGTGCGTCCGGCTATACCATCCTGTTCGCCGCAGCCCATTTCGCCATGCGCCGCTTGAAGTCCGGCGGGCGGGGATCACATGCCTTTGCAGGCAGCGTATCTCTGGCGATCATATTCATACTGCTTGATCTGACGGCCTCGATCGAAGCCTTCCAACAAGGCTACGGATTGATGCGTGTGATCGCACCAGCCATCTTTGGCGCGATTTTCGGCTTCCTGTACGCCTATCGCGCCGGCTGGGATCAACCGGACGACATAGAGGGTCTGGCCGACAAGGTTACATCGACGTCTGCGGACCGCTCTTCGCCAGCCTTGGTCGAAACTGGCGTGACCACATATTTCAACGGCCCTGTGCGGGTGCGAACATCGGTGCCGATAATGTTTCTAGCGGCGCTGTTCGGGTCAGTTCTGGCCGGTATTGCTAGCGTTCTCAGCAAAGCGGGATGGGAGGCGTTAGCATTTCCCGAACGAGCAATGCGCCCGGTATTGCAGCAGGGCGCAAATGCGATAGCAGCCTATTCGCTCGAGGCGACGATGCTCGGCATCATCACGATCCTGCCCATGACGGTCATGATCTGCGCTTGCCACTATGCGCTGCGCGGGCTGGGGAAGACCAATCCGGCATGGTTCTTCGTGGCTGGCCTAGCAGCGCCGATCCTGTTTACCGTTTTCACGCTTGGCATGTTTCTGATCATTGGCCTTTCGCTTATCATCCCAACGGGAATAGCGATGGTCATTTACAGACACATGGCTGGCCTAGAACCTCGTCCTGTTCGCGAGGATATCATCGCCAACAATCAGACCAATCTGGTTGGGGCCGACCATCCGCGCAGACGCTTTGGTCGCGTCATTCGGTAGGCCAGCCCCGTAGAAGTCTTAGCGACGACCGCCGCCGGTGAGGGCGCGCAGCAGAAGCAGGCCGACGCCCGCGACCGAGAGGGTCGTGACCAGCGGACGCTTGCGCGCCTCGGCAGCGACGGTGCGGGCCTTGTCGCGGTAGTCGACGGGGACCTTCTCGACCAGGCGATCGACCGAGTCCATGGCCTTGCCGAAGGTTTCCAACGAGCGGCCCTTGGCGTCGTTATAGGCGCCTTCGACCTGCAGCTTCTGGTCGCCAACCAGCTTGCCGACGCCTTTTTGGAACTTGCCTTGCGCCTGCGAGGCGGCGCCGTTGATGGTTTCGTCAGTCATGATCTTCGTCCTCGGGGAGCGGCGGACTTCGCCGTTGCACCATCAAAATCCCGGCCAAGCTTTCGGTTCCAGCGACGAAGCCGCGCAGGCGCCTCAGGCCGGTTCGGTCGCGCGCCAATGGTCCATCCGACGCAGGAAAACCGCCGGATCCTTGGGCGTCACCAGATTGGCGGGATCGTGGAAAATGCGGTCGTGCAGCCGCGTCACGGTGAACCGCAGGGCCGCCGCTTCGCCCAGACGCGGCAAGGCCTCCCGCTCGGCGGCGTTCAGCGGCCGCACGGACTCATAGCCGCGTTGGAAGGCCGTCAGGGCGTCCGGCATGGGACGCCCCTCGGCGTCGAAACCCCAGGCGGACAGAGCGATGGCGAGGTCGTAGGCAAAGGCGCCGCTGCAGCCGAAATAGAAGTCGATCACCGCCGAGACGGCGCCGTCCTGGAACAGCACATTGTCGGGGAAATAGTCGGCATGGATCGCTCCGCCCGGCAGATCGCCCGTAAAGGGATCGCCCAACCGCGCCAGGGAGGCGTTCACCTGATCCAGGAGACGTCGATCCTCGCCCGAGGCCCCTTGGGCGCAGCGATCGGCGAGCCGACGCCACATGGCCGGCCCGACCGGATTGACGCGCTTCAGATCAAAATCAGCCGCCGTCAGATGAAGCCGCGCCAGAACCGCGCCCGCCGCCGCATGATCGGCCGATGACGGCGTGCGCAGCCAGGCGCCGGTCTTCCATTCGATCACCGCCGCCGCCCGGCCGTTGAGCCGTCCAAGCCAGCCGCCCTTCCGGTCCTCGATCGGCGTCGGACAAGGAAAACCGCGCGCCGCCAGATGCGCCGTCAGCCCCAGACAAAAGGGCAGCGACGCCTCGTCCGTCCGCCCCTCGAACAGGGTCAGCACAAATCGGCCGCGCGTCGTGTCCAGTCGATAGTTGGTGTTCTCCACCCCCTCGGCGATGGCCGTCAGTTCGACCACCTCGCCGATGTCGTAGCCGGCCAGAAACGCCTCGGCGTCGACGATGGAAACGGGGGTGAAGACGGCCATGGGCTTAGTTTAGGCCCGCATCGGCGCGCCGTGCACGCACGATCTCGGCCAAGTCCGCCATGATGCTCTCGGTCGTGGCCCAACGCCCCGCGCCCCGGCCCCGGCAGCGCCACACGCGACCGTCGGCGCCGTAGACCTTCAACGCATTGCCCTCGCCGCGCAGGGTCGAGAACAGCGGATCGCCATGGTCGGCGTTCAGCGACACAGACGGGCGGATCACCCCGTCCTTCAGATGGGCGGCGCCGATCTGGCGCACCCCGCCTGCGGCCGAGGTCGCCTCGGTCAGGTGATCGCGCGGCACGTCGCCGTCGGGCGAACGGCCGAACGCTTCGTGGCACAGCAGCCGCACCTTGGCCGCCGCATCCAGACCTTCCAGATCCGAGGACGGGTCCTCCTCCGCAAAGCCCGCCGCGCGGGCGTCGGCCAAGGCTTCGTTGAAGGCCGCCCCGTCGCCCAGCCGCTCCAGCATGAAGTTGACCGTGCCGTTCAGCACCGCCTCGAAACCGACCACCTCGCCGGCCGCGCGGGCCGCGCGGACCGTCTCGATCATCGGCGATCCGCCCCCGACCGAGGCCGACCAGAAGATGCGCCGTCCATTGGCTTTCGCCAGTTCTTGCAGGCCGCCCGGATCGCGACTGACCGCCTGTTTGTTGGCGCTGGCGACATCGCAGCCGGCCTCGAGCGCAGCGCGGATCACCGCATGGCCCGCCTCGCCTTCCGACAGGGCCTCCAGCACGATGTCGGGCTTCTTGGCCCACACGTCCGCCGGGTTGGAGGTGAACAATGAGGCCGGACAGTCGACGTCGCGGGCCTTTCTCGGGTTGCGCACCAGCACGCCCACGACCTCGTAGCGGGGATCATCGAGCAGCTTGGCCAGCACGCCGCCGCCGACCACGCCGCATCCGGCGACCGCGACCTTCAGCGGCGGCAGGGCGGGCGCCGGGCCGGGCGGCGCCGACTTGTCGCCGATGACCGTGCCGTCGGCGCGGTCCAGGGCCGCCACCTCAATCTCGACTCCGCGGCTTTCGCCCAGGTCGATGGCGTCGTGCTGGACCAGCGCCCCGCCCAGCTTGCGCGCCACGTCCCACGACGCGCGGCGATAGCGCAGAGCCGGGGCCGTCTTGTCATTGGGGTCGTGGTCGTAGAGGCCGTCCACATCCTTGACCAGCCGCACCTTCTTCAGCCCCAGCTCAGCGGCCAGGAAAACCGCCGTCAGGTCCGATCCGCCTCGGCCCAGCAAGGCCACCTTGCCGTCCGGCCGCACCGCGCCGAACCCGGGCACCACCACCACCTCGTGCCGGTCCAGCGCCTGTTTCAGATGGTCAGGACGCAGGCCGCACGGGCGCGAATGCTCCGGCTCGCCCTCCGCCACGATGCCCAGTTCGCGGACCGACAGGGCGCAGGCGTCCAGGCCGATCCGGTCGCAGGCGATGGCCACAAGGGCCGCCGACTTTTCCTCGCCCAGGGCCACATAGCCCGGCAGCAGGTCGTTGGAATGGGCCAGGCCCAGCGCCCTCGCCTCGCCCAGCAGCCGGTCCGTCGCCCCGCCGAAGGCCGAGACCACCGCCACGACCTTTCGGCCCGCCCGCACGTGGCCATAGACGGCCGAGGCGACCAGCGGCGCTTCGGCCGGGCTGCGCAGGATGGACGAGCCGAACTTCAGCACCACCACCTCGGGCCCAACCAAGTCGGGCGCAGGCTGACTGCTGGGGTCGAGGCTTTCGGATTTTTCTACGACGGCGAGTTGGGCGGACATCGGGGTTCTCGGGAAAGGTCGGGATGGGGTGGGGTGAAAAGAAAAACCCCGCCTGGCGGACCGGGCGGGGTTCGGGTTCTGCGGTTGCCGGGGTTCGGCGCGCTAAACTCGTCCCGCCCGTTCGGGCATGGTGGTGGTGGTGCCGGTGGTACCGCCGATAATCGTGCCGCCGAGAGTCATGCCGAAACGCGTCGCGGCGAGGCCGGCGACGGTCGAAACTTCGGCGATGAGCGAGCGCTGTTGCACAGGGCAGGTCCGGTTGAAATCTGAGCCTAGGGTGATCGGACGACCCTGACTCTGTCAAGTCGCATTGGATGATTTTTTCACGACAAGGCTATTACTGTGCGTTTTCACCCCCATCGAGTCGACCCATGTCGCCAATGAGGTTGAATTTTTCGCTTGACCGGCGCCGCCCGGATCATCAACGTAAAGTCACTCATCAAGACCAGCCGAGGGATTAGGCCCTTTGACGCTGGGGCAACCATCGGGTCTCACAGCTCGAAACGGTGCCAACTCCTGCGGGGTCCTTCGGGGTCGCGAGAGATGAGTGGAGCATCGACGAGACGACGCTCCACGCTCTGTCACCGCATCGAGACTTGCTGAGCGAGAACGATGCGGAACGACGATGACACTGGCCGAAACCACCCTGCTCGAAGACCCCGACTGTCGCCGCGCGACAGCCCTTACTCCTGTCCGCGAACCGACGCGTGAGCGCGGCGGCGCCCGCGACGTCATCGTTCCCATTCCCGCCGACTTCCGCCTCGCCTCGGGCGAAAAGCTGAACCAGCCCAACATCGTCGGCCGCCTACACGGGCGGATCGGCGCCCCTGTCGTCGTGGTCGCCGGCGGCATCTCGGCCGGACGCTTCGTCCACCGAACGGAGACCAACGGCCTGGGCTGGTGGTCCGGCGCCGTTTCGGTGCGGGGCCCCATCGACCTGAGCCGGCTTCAGGTCTTGGCCGTCGATTTCGCCCCCGGCGCCGAGTTCCTGGATGCGCCCGTCACCATCACCACCCAGGATCAGGCCCGCCTGCTGGCCCTGGTGCTGAACCATCTGAAGATCGAGCGCGTCGCCGCCTTCGTCGGCTGCTCCTATGGCGGCATGGTCGGCCTGGCCTTCGCCGAACTGTTCCCCGACTGGGCCGAGCAGTTGATCATCGTGTCGGCCGCCCACCGCGCCCATCCCCAGGCCACCGCCTGGCGCGGTATCCAGCGCCGCATCCTGCAGTTCGCCGTCGCCGCCGGCCGTCCCGAGGAAGGCGTCGCCCTGGCGCGCGAACTGGCCATGACCACCTATCGCACGGCCGAGGAATTCGACAACCGCTTCGACACCACCGCGCCCACGGCTGTCGGCGGCGCGTATCCCGTCTGCGACTATCTGACGGCGCGGGGCCAGGCTTACCGCACCCACACCACCCCGGCCCGCTGGCTGTCGATGTCCGATTCTCTGGATCGCCACAGCGTGACGCCGGAAGCCATCACGACCCCCGTCACCCTGATCGGCTTCACCTCCGACCGGCTGGTGCCGATCGACGACATCCGCGAACTGGCCGCGCGGTTGCCGACCCTGTGGCGCTTCGTCGAGGCGCCCTCCCTGTATGGCCACGACGCCTTTCTGAAGGAGGACGCCTTCGTCGGCGACATCCTCCGCGCCGCCTTGAAGGATATCAAAGCATGACTTCCAGCCCCGCCAATCCGCACACCATCGCCGCCCGAACGGGCGTGGATACGGACACGGCCCATGGCGCGGTCATGCCGCCGCTGTATCTGTCGTCCAACTATTCCTTCGCCGGCTTCGACCAGAAGCGGAAATACGACTACAGCCGGTCGGGCAATCCGACCCGCGACGTGCTGGCCGAGACCCTGACCGAGCTGGAAGGCGGCGCCGGATGCGTGATTACCGCCACCGGCATGGCCGCGGTCGATCTGCCGCTGACCCTGCTGGAGCCGGGCGACCTGTTGATCGCGCCGCACGACTGCTACGGCGGCACCTGTCGCCTGTTGAACGCCCGCGCCCGAAAGGGGCATTTCGAACTGCTGCTGGTCGATCAGGGTGATCCCGTCGCCTTCGAGGCCGCCCTGGCCCTGAAGCCCAAGCTGGTGCTGGTCGAGACCCCGTCCAACCCCCTGCTGCGTCTGGTCGATGTCGCCGGCATCTGCACCCGCGCCCATGCGGCGGGCGCCAAGGTCGTGTGCGACAACACCTTCCTGTCGCCGGCGCTGCAGAACCCGATCAAGCTGGGCGCCGACTTCGTGGTGCACTCGACGACCAAGTTCATCAACGGCCATTCCGACGTGGTCGGCGGCGCCGTCATCTCGGCCGACGCCGAGGATCACCAGACCCTGGCCTGGTGGGCCAACTGCACCGGCGTGACCGGCTCGCCCTTCGACGCCTATCTGACCCTGCGCGGCGTGCGCACCCTGTTCGCGCGCATCGAGCGGCAACAGGCCACAGCCGGCAAGATCGCCGAAAAGCTGGCCGCCCACCCGGCGGTCAAGGCCGTCCACTATCCGGGCCTGAAGTCCCACCCCAACCACGCCCTGGTCGCGGCCCAGCAGGCCGGCCCCGGCGCCATGCTCAGCTTCGAACTGCAGGGCGGTACGGACGCCGTGCGCGATCTGGTCGAGACGCTGGAAATCTTCACCCTGGCGGAATCGCTGGGCGGCGTCGAAAGCCTGATCGCCCACCCCGCCACCATGACCCACGCCGCCATGACGCCGGAACAGCGCGCGACGGCCGGCATTGGCGACGGCCTGGTGCGCCTGTCGGTTGGTCTGGAGCATGTCGAGGATCTGATCGCCGACCTGTTCCCGGCGCTGGACGCCCTCGTGCCCGCAACCGCCGCGGCCGCATAACTTTTTGCTTGCAGGAGGGGCCGAACCGGGGCAAATGCGCCGCCCCGGCCGCGGTCCCTTCGTCTATCGGTTAGGACGTCAGGTTTTCAACCTGAAAAGAGGGGTTCGACTCCCCTAGGGACTGCCACCGGCGGCGCCTTTTCAGCGCCCTTCCCGGACATCGTCGAGCGAACGCTCCGACCCCGGATTAAGATTTCGGTAACTATTTTGTCCGGAAACGGGCAGTAAGTCTTTCGATTCACGGACTTTTTTCGGACGCAGTCAGGAACTATCCACAGGGACTGTGGTTAACCCATCGTTAGCTCGGCGCAGAAGCGCCTCTCCCTCCTGCACCGAGATCCTAATGTTTATCGCCATCGCCCGCCCGGCGGTGGAGCCCAAAGGCCCCGACGCCGTCGCCGTCCCCGGCTCTCCCGCCATCGCCGAACTGTCGCCCCGCGCCCTGCATGCGCGCCTTCTCCAGAACGCCGCCCTGCGCCGCCTGCGCGGACTGGAGCGCCGCAGAGAGCAGCGTCTCGAAGACGCCGACTATTGGCTGCATGCCGCACCGATCGCCGTCCGGAAAGCCAGCGCCCTGCGCGAAGAGCGCAGCTTCTCGCCGATCCCCTGAGGGTGGCCGCACACCTCTGGATACATTCACCGGTGATTGGGGGTTGATTTACCGACCCTCGGTATCCGACAAAAGCGGATGGGCGAAGTCGGATCGGCGCTGACATCTGCGAAGGCGATCCTGGTCACGGGCGGCGCGGGCTATATCGGCGCCCATGTGTGTGAGGCCTTGGCGGCCGCCGGCTATCGGCCCGTTACCTACGACAATCTGTCGACTGGCCGTCGTCGGTTCGTGCGCTGGGGGCCGCTGGTCGAGGGCGATGTCTGGGACGCGGACAAGGTGCGCCACACCCTGATCGCCCACGACATCTGCGCCGTCATGCATTTCGCCGGCTCGTCCGTGGTCCCTGAATCGGTGCGCGCACCATTGGACTACTACCGCAACAATGTCGGGGGTCTGTTCGGCCTGTTGGGCGGGATGCGGGAAGCGGGCGTGAACCGGCTGGTCTTTTCCAGCACCTGCGCCGTCTATGGCGATCCCGGCGAAAATCCGATCACCGAGGCGACGCCGCTGGCGCCCGTCACCCCCTATGGCCGCTCCAAACTGGGCTGCGAACAGATCCTGTCGGACGCCAGCGCCGCGCACGGGCTGAATGTGATCGCGCTGCGTTATTTCAACGCCAGCGGCGCCTCGGCGTCAGGCCTGATCGGCGAAGATCGGCCGGTCGAGACCCATCTGATCCCGCGCGCCATGATGGCCCTACGCGGCCAGATCGACGATTTCGCCGTTCATGGGACCGATTATCCGACGCCCGACGGCACGGCGGTGCGCGACTATGTCCACGTGTGCGACCTGGCTCACGGCCACCTCGCCGCGTTGATCGAGTTGCTCGGCGACCGACGCGGCTTCTTCGCCTGCAATCTGGGCGCCGGTCGCGGCCATTCGGTGCAGCAGGTGCTTGAGGCTATCACGAACCATAGCGGCCTCCGCCTGCCCGACGCAGCCGGAGCGCGCCGCGCGGGCGACCCGTCGCATCTTGTGTCGGACATCACCTTGGCCCGTCAGGCCCTGGGCTTTGCGCCACGCCAGTCGGACCTGGCCTCCATCGTCGCCAGCGCCTGGGCCTGGCACAGCCGGCTCAGCGCAATTCGGGCATCCGGCGGCGCAGCGAGGCTTTCAGCTTTTCGAACTTCTGCCCCGCCGACTTGGGCCTTACCCGCCGACGCAGCTCCAGCCCTCCACCCCACAGCGCATGGACCGGCGCTTCAAGATGCGGATGGCGATCATGCTGATGGACGATGGGGCTGACGCTGGCGTCGGGATTGACGACCTTGCCGCCTTCGAACCTCAGGGTCTCGCCGGGCGTCAGGCCCAAGGTCGCCACGCGTTCATAGTTGGGGCGCACGCTCATCGCCGTCAGACCCAGATGGATCGCCATGTTGAAGGCCGCCTGATCGGCGCCGAACGCCCCGCCGATCTCGGATCGCGGCGTCGCCGCCAGCGACAGGATCAGTCGCGACAGGCGCGAGACCTCGGCGCGCGGACCGACGATGGTGCCGACGCACAGACAGGCCTTGTCAGCCAGCTGCCGCGCCTGAGCCTCGCCGAACAGGGCGCGCAGATACTTCATATTGAAGGCATGATCGGCCAGCGGCGTCTCGGCCTCGACATAGGCCTCAAGGCCCTTGGGCGCCGGATCGAAGGGCGGCGCCTGGAAGATCACATCGCGCACGTCGCAGGCCAGGGCGGCGCCGGGTCGGTCGCCCAGCAGTCCGGCGAAGGCCACGAACCGCTGCATCACCGGATGCGGCGCCCATCCGCGCCAGACCGGTGCATCGACGGCGGTCACCCGATGTTGGGCCAGAAAGGCGCGCAAAGCCGGTTCAGCGTCGACCACCAGGGCTGCCGGACCATCGAACACGGCCCGCAGCGACAGGACGAAGGGCGCGATGTCGGCCGCGTCGTATCCGGTGGCGTAGCCGACAACGACATCGCCGTCCGGCAGGGGCGTAAACCGGCGAGCGACCTCGAACGCCTCGGCCAGCCAGTCCAGATAGTCCGACCGAACCGCCCCCTGTTTCATGGCGTCAGCGGTCGCCCATCAGATCGGCGAACCGGTCGAACAGATACAGGCTGTCGGTCGGTCCGGGCGAGGCCTCGGGGTGGTGCTGGACGCTGAAGATCGGCTTGTCCTTGACCGCGATGCCGCAGTTGGTGCCGTCGAACAGGCTGACGTGGGTTTCGGTCACGGCGTCGGGCAGGCTGTCGCGATCGACGGTGAAGCCGTGGTTCATCGACACGATCTCGACCTTGCCGGTGGTCAGATCCTTGACCGGATGGTTGGCGCCGTGGTGGCCCTGATCCATCTTCACCGTCTTGGCGCCGAGCGCCAAGGCCAGCATCTGGTGGCCCAGGCAGATGCCCATCAACGGCTTGCCGCTGGCGACCAGCTTCTGGATTTCAGGCACGGCGTATTCGCCCGTGGCGGCTGGATCGCCCGGACCGTTCGACAGGACCACGCCGTCGGGATTGCGGGCCAGAACCTCTTCCGCCGTCGTCGTCGCCGGGACCACGGTGATGCGCGCGCCGGTCGAGGCCAGGGCCCGCAAGATGTTGCGCTTCACGCCGTAGTCGATGACGACCACGTCCTTGCGGCCTTCGGTCTTGGTGTGCCCTTCCGGCCAGTCCCACAGACCCTCGTTCCATTCGAACGCCTGCAGCGTCGAGGCGGGCTTGGCCAGGTCCAGACCGACCAGCCCGGTCCAGCCCTTGGCCTGGGCGACCAGGGCCTCAAGGTCGAAATTTCCGTCCGGGTCGTGCGCGATGACGGCGTGGGGCGCGCCCTTGTCGCGGATGATCTTGGTCAGGGCACGGGTGTCGACGCCAGCCAGACCCACGACGCCGCGCCGCTTCATCCAGTCGTCGAAACTGGCGTCCGAGCGATAGTTGGCCGGATCGGTCGGAACGTCGCGGAAGATGGCGCCGCGCGCCGAGGTGTCGGACCCGCCGCCCATCTGTTCGATGTCTTCGACATTGGTCCCCACATTGCCGACGTGTGGGAAGGTGAAGGCCAGGATCTGGCTCATGTAGGACGGGTCGGTCAGGATTTCCTGATAGCCGGTCATGGCGGTGTTGAAGACCACCTCGCCCAAGGCCGAGCCGACGGCGCCCACGCCGATGCCCTGCAGGATCGTGCCGTCCGCGAGCGCGAGAACGCCGGTGGCGCCCGGAAGAATCTTCGTCGTCATGGGCGCGCTCCTAAAATCGAATCCGGCCGATACGAAGGCCGAAGGCAAACGGCGGCGTCGTTAAGCCCTGCCGCCTGCCCCGTCAACGTGGCGCGCGTCACCGCCCGTCGGTGATCGACGCCGGACCGATCAGCTGGAACGTCGCCTTGGCCCCGCCCTGGGCGTGCGGCGCCAGCCAAACGTCGAACAGACCGGGCTCGATGCGCCAAGTCTCGGCCGCGCCGATGAAGCCCAGTTGGCGGGCGTTCAGGGTGAAGGTCACCTTCGTGCTCTGGCCCGGCTTCAGCGACACGCGCTTGAAGTCCTTCAGCAAACGGCCAGGCTGGGTCAGGCTGGCGACCCGGTCGTGGATATAGAGCTGCACCAGCTCCTCGGCCGGATGCGGCCCGGTGTTGGTCACGGTCACGGCCAGGTCCAGCGTGCCGGCCCAGGCCAGCTGGTCGCTCTCCATCTCGACCGGCCCATAGCTGATCGCGCCATAGGTCAGGCCGTAGCCGAAGGGATAAAGCGCCGTATTGGTCGTCTCGCGATAGCGGGCCTTGTATTCCTCGCTCGCCAGATCGGGATTGGCCGGGCGGCCGGTGGTCTTGCGGTCGTAGGAATAGGGCTGCTGGCCCGACTTGTGCGGGAAGCTGACCGGCAGGCGCGCCGACGGGCCATGATCGCCGAACAGGACGTCGGCGACGGCATGGCCCATCTGTTCGCCCAGGAACCAGGTCACGACGATGGCCTGGGCGTTCTTCACATTGCCTTCCAGCGCAAGCGCCCGGCCGTTCCTCAGCAGGATGACCATGGGCTTGCCCAGCGCCGCCATGGCGTCGACCAGGGCGACCTGCGGCGCGGGCACCACGATCTCGGTGCGCGACTGGGCTTCGCCCGACATGTTTGTCGCCTCGCCGATGGCCAGGACGATGACTTCGGCGTCGCGGGCGGCGGCGATAGCCTGCTCGATCCCGCCGTCCAGCGGCGTCTCGACGCCCGAACCGCGTGCGATGGTCAGGTTTTGCGGATCGCTCATCGCCGCGCGGAAGCCCGCCTCCAGCGAAACGCGTCGCTCGGGCGCGCCCCAGATGGTCCACGGCCCCCAGACATTGTCCACGTCGTCGGCGAACGGGCCGACCAGGGCGATCTTCTGGCTCTTCTTCAGCGGCAGCAGGCCGTTGTCATTCTTCAGCAGCACGACCGACTTGCGGCCCGCCTCGCGCGACAGCTCGACGTGCTCGCGCGACCCGACCACCGCCTTTTCACGCACCGGATCGGTGCCGCGGTAGGGGTCGTCGAACAGGCCCAGCGCCGCCTTGGTGTTCAGGACGCGGCGCACCGCCTCGTCCAGCCGCGCCATCGACACCTCGCCCGAGGCGACGAGGCTGGGCAGATGTTCCAGATACAGACCCGACACCATCGACACATCGACCCCGGCGTTGAAGGCCAGGCGGGCGGCGTCGCGGCCGTCCTCGGCGAAGCCGTGGGCCACCAGCTCCTGCTCGGAGGTGTAGTCGGAAACGACGAAGCCCTCGAAGCCCCATTCGCCGCGCAGGATGTCGGTGAGCAAGCGTCGGCTGCCCGACGCCGGCACGCCGTTGACGTCGTTGAAGGCGCTCATGATCGACAGGGCGCCGGCGTCCACCGACGCCTTGAACGGCGGCAGGAAGACCCCGCGCAGGGTCTGCTCGCTCATGTCGGTGGTGTTGTACTCGACCCCGCCGACGGCGGCGGAATAGGCGGCCATGTGTTTGGCGGTGGCCAGGACCGCGTCACGATCGTCCAGACCCTTTTCGCCCTGGAAGCCGCGCACGCGGGCGGCGGCCAGCAGATTGTTCAGCAGTACGTCCTCGCCCGCGCCCTCGACGTTGCGGCCCCAGCGCTGGTCGCGCGCCACGTCTACCATGGGGGCATAGGTCTGGTGAACCGCCGACGCCGCCGTCTCGACCGCCGCGGCCCGCGCCGTGCGCCGCGCCAGTTCGGTATCGAAGGCCGCCGCCTCGGCCAGGGGCACGGGGAAGATGGTCGACAGGCCGTGGATCACGTCCGCCGCGAACAGCAGCGGGATCTTCAGCCGGCTCTCTTCCATCGCCACGCGCTGGATGCGACGGCCCGCCTCGGCGCCGATGCCGTTGAACAGGCTGCCGACCTTGCCTTCGCGGATCAGGGCCGTGACGCGCGCGGGATCGCCCGTGCCGTCCAGCGGGTTCACCGCTGTCGGCATCCAGCGGAACGGATCGGCCAGCAGGTTCAGCTGGCCCGCCTTCTCCTCGACCGTCATGGCCGCGATCAGATCCTCGACCTTCTGGCGGTGACGGGCGACGGTGCGGGACGCTTGGGCGGAAACAGGCATGGGGAACACTCCGGCGCCCATCAGGGCCAAAAGCCCCAGGCCAGACAAGAAATTTCTACGGGAAGCCGCAGGCTTG
>Ga0308158_10000418_pt1 | contig 72099 bp, 65 predicted proteins | sample PhyBR2_FD_201038 | JGI IMG/M metagenome (GOLD analysis project Ga0308158, IMG submission 201038) | Phyllosphere microbial communities from UC Gill Tract Community Farm, Albany, California, United States - DLSLB.R2 | ecosystem: Host-associated > Plants > Phyllosphere > Unclassified | place: USA... | reverse complement strand
CGCGAGTTGCATCTGCGTTACCGCTTCAACGGCGCGTGGCTCGACCAGTGGCAGGGGCAGCCGGGCGTCGCCCTGCCGCAGGCGGCCGAGGTCACGATCGTGCGCGACGACGGCATGATCTATCGCCAGCTGTTCCTGGTCGGCACCGGCTATGTCGGTACGGCCGTGATGCCCCAGCCCGGTCCGTCTCCCAGCCCGACGCCGACACCCAATGGCTAGACCGCTGCCGCCAGCGGGCGAGCGCGGGGCCGCGCTGCTGACCGTCCTGATCCTGGTTGCCGTGATCGCGGTGCTGGCCGCCACCGCGCTGGAAAAGCTGCGCCTGTCGACCCGGCTGGGCGGCAATGCGGTCGCGATCGAGCAGGCGCGCGGTTTCGCCTATGCGGCCGAGGCGCTGGCGATCATCCGCATCGGCGACCTGCTGGAACGCGCCCAGGGCAAGGTGTCGCTGCTCGGCGGATGGAGTGATCGGCCCTTCGCATTGCCGCTGGGCGATATCGCGGGCGGGGGCAGCGCGGTCGCGCGGGTGACGGACGGGGGCAATTGCTTCAACCTCAACGGCCTGGTGCAGGACCTGCCCGGCCAGCCCGGCATGCTGGTCGGCAATGCGGTCGAGGTCGCGCATTTCGCCAAGCTGATGCGGCTGCTGAACGTGCCCGGCCAGGTCGCGCAGCAGGTCGCGACCGCCGCGTCCGACTGGATCGACAGCGACCAGAACCCGCAAGGGGGCGGCGCGGAGGACCCCATCTATCTGGCGCGCGATCCGTCCTATCGGACCGGCGGCGCGATGATGGCGGATGTCAGCGAGCTGCGCATGGTCAGCGGCGTCACACCCGAGCTTTATGCCCAGCTTCGCCCCTGGCTCTGCACCTTGCCCGAGGCGAAGCCGACGAGCGTCAACATCAACACGCTGGCCCCCGAACAGGCGCCCCTGATCGCCATGGCGCAGGTCGATACGATTTCGCCCCCCGCCATCGCCCAGGCCCTTTTGCGCCGCCCGCCGCAAGGCTATGCCGACGCCGGTGCCTTCTGGGCGCAGATACCGGGGGCGAGCGGGGGCGGCGGCGTGGCGGTGACGACGCGCTGGTTCAACTTGCGGATCGATGTCGGTCTGGGCAGCGTGACGGTGCAGGAGCGCGCGCTGGTCGACGCCACGCGACAGCCGCCGCGCCTGGTGGCACGGATTTGGGGGGAAGAGTGATGAGTGCGACCAACCTCCTGTTCCTGCCGCCGGGCGAGGGCGGCGACTATCGCTGGATGCGGATCGAGGACGAGCGCGTCGCCGCCGCCGGAGACGGCCTGCCGCAGGGTGATGGCGAGATCATCGCGGTCGCGCCCGCCGATGCGGTGTCGCTGCACTGGGCCGAGATTCCCGCCCGCTCGACCGCACAGGCCACCGCCGCCGCGCGCCTGCTCGCCGCCGAGGTGAGCGCCGCGCCGATGGACGAACTGCACGTCGCGGTCGGGGAGGACGAGGCAGGCAGCCGCCCGATCGGCATCGTCAATCGCGGGGCGATGGCGGGATGGCTGGCACGGCTCGGCGCGGCGGGGGTCGATCCGGTCGCGGTCGTGCCCGCCCCGCTGCTGCTGCCGCGTCCTGACGAGGGGTATGTCCGGGGTGATCTGGCCGGGCAGGGCGTGGTGCGCGGGCGCGCCTCGGGCTTTGCCGACGAGCCGGGCTTGACCGAGATCGTCACGGGTGACGCGCCGCTCGACGATCTGGATGATGCGGCGGTCGCGGCTGCGCTGGGCGCGGTGGCGGCGGTGCCCGCGCTCGACCTGCGGCAGGGAATTTTTGCGCGGCGGCGGGGCTTTTCGATCGACTGGCGGCTGGTCAAGCGGCTGGCATGGCTGGGCGTCGCCATCGTCGTCGCCACGCTGGCGATCGATTTCGTGCGCTGGACCAAATACAGTTTCGCCGCCGACGCGACCGAGGCGAAGATCGAGCAGGTCGCCCGCACCGCCCTGCCGCGCGGCGAGACGTTGGTCGATGCCGATCGCCAGCTGACCGAGCGACTGTCGGGGTTGCGCGGGCCGGGCCAGGGGTTCAGCCGGACGGCGGCGGCGGTGTTCGCGGCCGTGCGCGCGGTGCCCGGCACCGAGCTGACCGCCCTCGACTTTCAACCCAGCGGCGACATCCGTTTGGGTGTCGCGGTCGATCGCGAGGCGCTGGCCACCGACCTGAAGCGCGCGATCGAGGCGGAGGGCTTTACCGTTCAGCCCAGCACCTTCGTCGCGGCGAACGGCCGAATCACGGGAGAATTCACGGTGCGCGCACGATGAAGGCGCTGAAACTCTGGTTCGATGGGCGCAGCCTTCGTGAGAAGCGGCTGCTGCTGGTCATGGGGGCACTACTGGTCGTGACGCTCCTCTGGGGCGGCCTGTTGCGCCCGCTGGACGACGGCCTGTCGAGTGCGCGCGAGCGTCATGCCGATGCGGTGATCCGGCTGGGCGAGGCGCAAGCCATCGCGGCCGAGCTGAACCAGCGTCGCCGCCGTCCGCCGGCCCTTTCGGGCACGCTGGCCGACACGGTGCGGCTGTCGGCGGAGCAGGCGGGCTTCAGCCTTTCGGCGCTGACCGAGGACGGCCCCGGCCGGGTGCGCGCGCAGATCGCCTCGGCGCGGCCATCCGCGCTGACGCCGTGGCTGGCACGGCTGGAGCGGGGCGGCGTGCTGGTCGAGCAGGCGACCTTGACCGACAATGGCGACCGGACGGTGGGCGTCGCCCTTATCCTGCGGACGCGGGTGTCGTGATGCGGTTGCGGATGACCACGCGGCCCTTGGTGTTGTTCGTCGCCATGCTGGCCGTGGCGCTGATCGTCTTCCTGCCGATGCGTCTGGCGTTGGGCATGACGGGGCTCGCCGATAAAGGGCTGAGCGCGCGGCGGGTCGGCGGCACCATCTGGGGCGGCAGCCTGATCGAGGCGCGGTTCGGCGCAGTGGCGCTCGGCGATCTGCGCGTGTCGTTGTCGCCGCTCGCCCTGCTGGTCGGGCGGGCGAAGCTGGCGTTCGAGGGAGCGGGCGCCGATGGCCGTCCGATCGCCGGGTCCGCGACGGTCAGCCGTCACGCCATGGGCATCGATGGCGTCACCGCGACCCTGCCCGCCGCGACGCTGTTCGCGCCTTTGCCTGTCACGACGCTGGCGCTGGAGGATGTGACCGTCCGCTTCCGCGACGGCGTGTGCGAGGAAGCGGCGGGCCGCGTCCGTGCGACCGTGACGGGCGAGGCGGGCGGGTTGCCGCTGCCACCGACGATGATGGGCACCGCGCGGTGCGAGGCGGGCGCGCTCCTCCTGCCGATGACGGGGCAGGGTGGTGCGGAGGGCGTCAACCTGCGCATCCGTCCCGATGGCCGCTACACCGCCGATCTGGTCCTGACGCCCGGCGATCCGGCGGCGGCGGCGAAGTTGGAGCAGCTGGGTTTCGTGGCCGGGACAGGGGGCGGATACCGACTTTCCGCAGAAGGACGATTTTGACCGCTTGACGAAAGCGGGTGATCCCGTTTAGGGGCGCAAGCCTTCGCGGCGACCGTAGTTCAATTGGTTAGAGCGCCGGCTTGTGATGCCGGAAGTTGCGGGTTCAAGTCCCGTCGGTCGCCCCATTCTTCTCCGGCCATATCCTGGCCACGGCACCGGCCCCTTTCGCGCCCGTGTCCCCCCTCAATCCTCACCGATAGGGTGGCCGGGTCGAAAGTCTCGGTCCGGTTCCGCTTTTGTCGGACCGAAGGACGAGCATGACGGACTGGGGCTTTCCCGATTTCGACGCGCATGAAGGCGTACACCTGTTCACCGATCCCGCTTCGGGTCTGCAGGCGGTCATCGCCGTGCACTCGACGCATCTCGGCCCGGCGGCGGGCGGCGCGCGCTTCTGGCACTATGCCACGCCCGCGCTGGCCATCACCGATGCGCTGCGCCTGTCGCGCGGCATGAGCTACAAGAACGCGATGGCGGGTCTGGCGCTGGGCGGCGGCAAGGGCGTGGTCTTAGCGGCGAAGCCCGGTGACGTCATCACCACCGCGCAGCTCGAAGCGTTCGGCCGTGCGGTCGAGTCGCTCGGCGGTCGTTACGTGACGGCCGAAGACGTCGGCATGTCCGAGGAGCGGATGAAGGTCATTGCGACCCAGACCCGCTATGTCTCCGGCCTGCCGGTGGCGAGTGGTGCGGCGGGCGGCGACCCCGGCCCCTACACCGCGCACGGCGTCTATCTGGGCGTGAAGGCCGCCGCCAAGCGCGGGCTGGGCGCGACCGACATGAAGGGCGTGCGCGTCGCGATCCAGGGCGTCGGCTCGGTCGGCGGTGGCCTCGCCAAGCTGCTGGCGAAGGACGGTGCGGTCCTGACCATCGCCGACGTCAACCAGGCGCGGGCGGAACAGATGGCGGCGGAACTGGGCGCCAGCGTGGCCCCGGCCGACGAGATCCTGTTCGCCGATGTCGATCTGGTCAGCCCCAATGCGCTGGGCGCGGTCTTGACCGCCGATTCGATCCAGCGCCTGAAGGCCAAGGTCGTCGCGGGTGGCGCGAACAACCAGCTGGCGACCCGCGAGGACGGCGCGCGCGTGGCGGAGGCGGGCATCCTCTATGCGCCCGATTACGTCATCAATGCAGGCGGCATCATCAATGTCGGCCTGGAATATCTGGGCCAGGGCGACGAGGCCGAGGTCATGGCACGCATCGCCAAGATCCCCGAGCGTCTGGAACAGGTGTGGCAGCGTTCGGCGGAAACGGGTCATCCGGCGTCGGACGTGGCGGACGAAATCGCGCAAGGCCTGATCGGGCGCTGATTCGATCCTCCCCGGCACGGGGAGGTGGCAGCCCGAAGGGCTGACGGAGGGGGGCTTCCATAAATGACGTCCTCGGTGGCGCTCCCCCCTCCACCACCGCTTCGCGGCGGTCCCCCTCCCCGTGCCGGGGAGGATCTCACTCACACCGATCGAAAATCCCGCACCCAAAGCCGGTTGACGAACCGGCCTTCCACGCCCATTTGCCAATCGGATCGAAATCATCCGATTGGGAGATCATGCGCCTTTCCAGCCTAGCCGATTATGCGGTCGTGATGATGACCGCCGCCGCACGCGAAGGCGTGGGCGGGCGGAGCAATGCGACCCTGCTGGCCGGGCAGACGGGCGTGCCGCTCCCCACCGCACAGAAGCTGGTGAGCCGCCTCGCCGCCGCTGGCCTGATCGAGAGTGCGCGCGGCACCGGTGGCGGCATACGCCTCGCTCGCGGGGCCGATACGATCAGCCTGGCCGACATCATCGAAGCCGTGGACGGCCCGATCGCGCTGACCGCCTGTGTCGAGGGGGCGGCGCATGATTGCAGCCTCGAACTCCAATGCCGCGTTCGCCCGCATTGGCATGTCGTCAATCAGGCGGTACGCGCCGCCTTTTCCGGGGTGACGCTCGCGACGCTCGCCGCCGATCCTGTTGAATCGCAAGTGATGGACGCGTCCCCGCGTCCGGGGGTATTCGCCTGATGGCCACGAAGAACGCAGAGGCGCTTGCCGCCGCCAACAAGAAATATGAGTGGGGCTTCGCCACCGAGATCGAGCAGGACTTCGCGCCCAAGGGGCTGAGCGAGGATACGGTCCGCTATATCTCGGCCAAGAAGGGCGAGCCCGAATGGATGCTCGACTGGCGGTTGAAGGCGTTTCGCCTGTGGCAGACGCTGGACACGCCGGACTGGGCCAAGCTCAACATCCCGCCGATCGATTATCAGGACGCGTATTATTACGCCGAGCCGAAGCAGAAGAAGACGATCGCGTCGCTGGACGAGCTCGATCCCGAAATCCGCCGGACCTACGAAAAGCTGGGCATCCCCATCGCCGAGCAGGAAGTGCTGGCGGGCGTCGAGGGTGCGCGCAGGGTCGCGGTCGACGCGGTGTTCGACAGCGTCTCGGTCGCGACCACCTTCCGCAAGGAGCTGGAAGCGGCGGGGGTGATCTTCCGCTCGATCTCCGAGGCGATCAAGGAATATCCCGATCTGGTCCGTAAGTGGCTGGGCAAGGTCGTGCCGCAGCGGGATAATTACTTCGCGACGCTCAACTCGGCGGTCTTCTCGGACGGCACCTTCGTCTACATCCCCGAGGGCGTACGCTGCCCGATGGAGCTGTCGACCTATTTCCGCATCAACGCGGAGAATACCGGCCAGTTCGAGCGCACGCTGATCGTCGCGGACAAGGGGGCCTATGTCTCCTATCTCGAAGGCTGCACCGCGCCGATGCGCGACGAGAACCAGCTGCACGCGGCGGTCGTCGAGCTGGTCGCGCTGGACGATGCCGAGATCAAATATTCGACCGTCCAGAACTGGTATCCGGGCGACGAGAATGGCGTCGGCGGCATCTACAACTTCGTCACCAAGCGTGCGCTCTGCCAGGGTAAGAACAGCAAGGTGTCGTGGACTCAGGTCGAAACCGGCTCGGCGGTGACGTGGAAATACCCGTCCTGCGTGCTGGCGGGCGACGGCTCGGTGGGCGAGTTCTACTCGGTGGCGGTCACGAACAACCGCCAGCAGGCCGATACCGGCACCAAGATGATCCATCTCGGCAAGAACACGCGGTCCACCATCGTGTCGAAGGGGATTTCGGCTGGGCGTTCGGACAACACCTATCGCGGGCTGGTTCGTGTGGCCGCGACCGCCGAGAATGTCCGCAACTTCACCCAGTGCGACAGCCTGTTGCTGGGCGACCAGTGCGGCGCGCACACCGTCCCCTATATCGAGGTGAAGAACCCCAGCGCGCAGATCGAGCATGAGGCGACGACCAGCAAGATCAGCGAGGACCAGCTATTCTATGCGATGTCGCGCGGGCTGGATCAGGAAGCGGCCGTCGCGCTGATCGTCAACGGTTTTGCGCGGGAAGTCTTGCAGCAACTCCCGATGGAGTTCGCGGTCGAGGCGCAGAAGCTGCTGGGGATTTCACTGGAGGGGTCTGTCGGGTGACACTGACGCCGCGCGACGACGCCCGACGCCACGACACCCCTCCCCTTCAGGGGAGGGGCCGGGGGTGGGGCGTGTCCGCAGGGGCGCTCGACCGTTTGTCGGGCTATGCTCGCACGATGCGTCGTGAACCGACCGAGCCGGAAAAACGGCTCTGGGCGCGTCTTTCGCGGTCGCAACTAGGCGGTTTCAAATTCCGTCGGCAGGCCGTGATCGGCAGCTATATCGCCGACTTTCTCTGCCCGGCAGCGGGCTTGATCGTTGAGGTCGATGGCGAAACCCATGCCGATGCGCAGCGGGATGTTCGGCGCGATGCGGCACTTACGGAATTGGGTTTTAGGGGCGTTCACATCGGCAATACCGATGTGATGCACAATATCGAGGGTGTATTGGCGCACCTGCTCGGCACGCTGCAAGCGGTGCCCGCGCGGCGGGCGCCCCACCCCAACCCCTCCCCTGAAGGGGAGGGGCTGACGAGGATATGACAATGCTGAAAATTGAAAACCTCCACGCCGAAATCGACGGCAAGCCGATCCTCAAGGGCCTGACGCTCGAGGTGAATGCAGGCGAAGTCCATGCGATCATGGGGCCGAACGGCGCGGGCAAGTCGACGCTGGGCTATGTGCTGGGCGGGCGTCCGGGTTACGAAGTGACCGAGGGTTCGGTGACGTTTGACGGCGTCGACCTGCTCGAGCTGGAGCCGAACGAGCGCGCTGCGGCGGGCCTGTTCCTGGGCTTCCAGTATCCGGTCGAGATTCCCGGCGTCTCCAACGTCCAGTTCCTGCGCGAGAGCCTGAACGCGCAGCGCGGCCAGCGCGACGAAAAGCCGCTGTCGGGTGGCGAATTCCTGAAGCTCGCCCGCGCGCAGGCCGATGGGCTGGGGCTGAACCAGGACATGCTCAAGCGTCCGGTCAATGTCGGCTTCTCGGGCGGCGAGAAGAAGCGCAACGAGATGGTCCAGATGGGCATCCTGAACCCCAAGTTCGCGATCCTGGACGAGACGGACTCCGGCCTCGACATCGACGCATTGCGAATCGTCGGCGACGGCATCAACCGGATCATGCGCGCGCCCGACAAGGCGGTGCTGCTCATCACCCATTATCAGCGGCTGCTCGACTATGTGCAGCCCGACCGGGTACACGTGCTGGCCGATGGCCGCATCGTGCGTTCGGGCGGCCCCGAACTCGCGCTCGAACTGGAGCGTGAAGGCTATGTGGGCGTCGAGGGAGCGGCGGCGTGACGACCACGCTGGAACTCCCCTCGACGCGGCAAGAGGCGTGGCGCTGGGCGGATATCGACGCGCTTCGCCGCGCGGCCGAGAGCGAGCGGGCGGTGCCGGTGGCGGGGGCGGATCGCTTCCTCGACCTTCCCGGCGCGCGGCTGCTGTTCGTGGACGGTGTGCTGGATGAAAGCGCCAGCAACCTCGGCCCGGTGCAGCTGACCCAAATCGACGCCAGCGGCCATCCACTGGGACGGCAGGCGCTGGGGCGCGGCTGGTCGCTGCGGCTGGAGCGTGATGCGGTCGCCGAGCCGGTGCAGATCGTCCATGTCGCCAGCGGCGCGGCCAACCATCTGCCCGCCGAGATCGTGCTGGCCGAGGATGCGGCGGCGCAGGTCTATGAGACCTATGTCGGGCGCGGCTGGACCAACCGGCTGACGCGGGTGAAACTGGCGGCATCGGCGCGGCTGATGCGCGCGGTGCGGTTGTTGCAGGATGACGGCTTCGTGTCGTTGCGTGAGGAAGCCGAGCTGGGTGAGGGCGCGAGCCTGACTGCGACCTTCCTCGCGGCAGGCACCATGGGCGTGCGGATCGACGGCGGGATCACCCAGACCGGCGACGGCGCCTATGCCGAGTTCGGCGGCGCGCTGCTGACCAAGGGCGAGTTGAAGCAGGAGTGCGCGGTGGCCCTCCGCCATGCCGCGCTGAACGGGCAGAGCCATCAGCTGTGGCGCGCGGTGGCCGCCGATCGCAGCCAGGCGAGCCTCGCCGCACGGGTCGAGGTCGCACGCCATGCGCAGAAGACCGATGGCGAGCAGTCGCTTCGCGGCCTGCTGCTCCAGCGGACGGCGACGGTGAATTTGAAGCCCGAGCTGGAAATCTTCGCCGACGACGTGAAGTGTGCGCACGGCGCGACGGTGGGCGAGCTGGACGCCAAGGCACTGTTCTACATGCAGAGCCGTGGCATCCCGAAGCCCCGCGCACAGGCGCTGCTGACGCGGGCCTTCGTGGCGGATGCGATCGACCGGATCGGCAACGAGGTGGTGCGCGACGCCTTTGCGGCGGACGCGGACGCCTGGCTGGAGGCGGCGCTTTGACGAGCGCCGCGCCTCTCGACCGGGTGGCGGATTTCCCGGCGATCCCGGACGGCTGGGCCTATCTCGACACCGCGGCAACCGCTCAGAAGCCGCAGGCCGTGATCGACGCGATCACCCGCGCCTATGACACGAGCTATGCCACCGTGCATCGCGGCGTCTATCAGCGTTCGGCCGATATGACGGTGGCCTATGAGAAGGCGCGCGAGGCGACGGCGCGGTTCATCGGCGCGGGGTCGGCGAACGAGATCGTCTTCACGCGCGGCGCGACCGAGGGGATCAATCTGGTCGCGCAATGCTGGGCCGCGACCAACCTGAAGGCGGGCGACCGTATCCTGCTGTCGATGCTGGAGCACCACTCCAATATCGTGCCGTGGCAGATGGTCGCCGAGCGGCTGGGCGTCGCGATCGACGTGCTGCCGCTGACCCACGATCACCGCATCGACCTCGAAGCGATGGCGCGGATGCTGACCCCCGCGCACAAGCTGGTGGCGCTGGGCCATGTGTCGAACGTGCTGGGTTCGGTCCTCGACGGACGTCGCGCGGCCGATCTGGCGCATGGTGTGGGCGCGAAAATCCTGCTCGACGGCTGCCAGGCGGTGCCGCGTATCGCGGTCGATATGAAGACGCTGGATTGTGACTTCTACGTCTTTTCGGGCCACAAGCTTTACGGTCCGACCGGCATCGGCGTGCTGTGGGCTCGGCCCGAATTGCTGCAGGCGATGCCGCCCTATCAGGGTGGCGGGTCGATGATCGACCGGGTGAGCTTCGAGAAGACCACCTATGCCCCCCCGCCCGGCCGGTTCGAGGCGGGGACGCCGCATATCGTCGGCGCGCTGGGGCTTCATGCCGCGATCGACTATGTGTCGGCCATCGGGCTGGATGCGATCCATGCGCATGAGGCGGCGCTGGTGATGCAAGCGCGCGAGGGGCTGTCGGCGATCAACTCTGTGCGATTGCTGGGGCCGGAAGACTCGGCGGGAATCGTCAGTTTCGCGGTCGAGGGGGTTCATCCCCATGATATCGGCACCATATTGGACGAGAGCCGGGTGGCGATCCGCGCAGGCCATCACTGCGCCCAGCCGCTGATGGACGCGCTCGGTCTGCCCGCCACCGCGCGGGCGAGCTTCGGCGTGTATAACGGACCTGATGACGTCGCGGCGCTGGTGGATGGCGTCCGGCGGGTCACGAGGATTTTCGGATGAGCGATTATAGAATCGAAGAGGTCGACAGCGTGGCGCAGCCGCCCAAGGCGCGTGTGCAGGATGTCGTCGAGGCACCGGCGGCGGAAGCTGGGGCGGAGCGCCAGCGCGACTATCTGTCCGGTTTCCTCTCGCAAAAGCCGACCGCCGACGATCCGACCCAGCCGGGCGGCGCGCTGTATGACGGGATCATCGACGCGCTGAAGGATATTTTCGACCCCGAAATCCCGGTCAACATCTATGACCTGGGGCTGATCTACGGCGTCGAAGTGACCGAGGGCGGCCATGCGGTCGTCACCATGACGCTGACCACGCCGCATTGCCCGGTCGCCGAGTCGATGCCGGGCGAGGTCGAACTGCGCGTCTCGGCGGTGCCGGGGATCGCGACGGCGGACGTCAACCTTGTCTGGGATCCGCCCTGGGACCCGCAGAAGATGTCGGACGACGCCAAGCTCGAACTGGGGATGCTCTGACCATGGCCACCACCCTGCGCCCGCGTCCCGCCGCGCTGAACCTGACACCCTCTGCCGAGGCGCGGATCGCCGAGCTGATGGCGCGCGCGCCGGAGGGGGCGATCGGGGTGAAGCTGTCCACCCCGCGCCGGGGGTGTTCGGGGTTGGCCTATTCGGTCGATTACGTGACCGAGGCCAAGGCGTTCGACGAGAAGATCGACACACCGGGCGGCACCTTGTTCGTCGATGGCGGATCGATCCTGTACCTGATCGGATCGACCATGGATTGGGTCGAGGACGACTTCACCGCGGGGTTCGTGTTCCAGAACCCCAACGCCAAGGGCGCGTGCGGGTGCGGAGAGAGCTTTACGGTTTAACGGGGGGGCGGTGGCCATTCCTTCGACTTCGCTCAGGCTGAACGGAGGTTGGGGGTAAGGGGCTTTTGACACCTGTTCCCCGGCGAAGGCCGGGGTCCAGTTTCTTCCCGGTTGAGATTGCGGGGCGCCGCCATGTGGGAGGCAAAGGTCCCTGCCGACGAAACCGCATCGTAACTCGATCCCGGCCTCCACCGGGTTACAGCCGTGGCCTAAACCCGGTGGTCCAGCTTCAGGCTGGCGCCGTCCCACTCCACCGCCAGGTCGCGATAATCCCCGACCATCGCATGGGCGATATCCATCGTCCCCCGATGCGTTTCCGCAATCACCACTACCGTCATCCCCGCCGCTTCGGCCGCAGCGATCCCGGCGGGGGCGTCCTCGAAGGCCAGGCATTCCTCTGGCGCGACGCCCAGCCGTTTCGCGCCCAGCAGGAAGCCGTCGGGCGCGGGCTTGCTCCGCTCCGCATCCTCCGCCGTCACGAACACGCCGGGTAAAGGCAACCCCGCCGCCTTCAGCCGCACCTCCGCCAGCCGCCTCGGTGCGGAGGTCACGATCGCCCAGCGATCGGGGGGCAGGGCGGCCAGGAATGCCGCCGCGCCGCCGATCGGCACCACATCGTCGACGTCCAGCATCTCCGCCTCGGTCAGCGCATGCGCCTCGGCCACCGGATCGATACCGGGCAGGTTCAGCCGCCGGATCGTCTCGACCGACTGGACGCCGTGGATGGTCGGCAGGAACGCTTCCACGTCCAGCCCCTGCCGCTTCGCCCAGACGGTCCAGGCACGCTCGGCCGACGCGATGGAACTCAGGATCGTCCCGTCCATGTCGAACAGGAAGCCGCCAAAGGCGCGTATCGGCAGGGGTGTGGACATGCCGTTCAGTTGGCCTGGAACACGCCGCAGGCGATGCGGCCGCCGCTATTGCCGCTGGGGTCGGTCTTCAGATCGTCGGCGGCGGCGTGGATCACGATCGCCGAGCCGTCGGCATCCAGCAGACCCGCCATGGTCGCGCCCGGCAACACCACACCCAGCGTCCCGCGTCCGTCATTGCCGACGGTCATGTTGGGCATGTCGCCCTCATGCGGCCCCTGCGGGTTCATGCTGCCATGCTGGCGCTGCGTCGGGTTCCAGTGGCCGCCCGCGGTGGTGAAGTCCGGCGCGTCGCAGCGGCCGACGGTGTGGACATGGACGCCGTGCATGCCCGCCGGCACGTTCATCGCGTCGAGGGTGATGCGCAGTCCCCCGGCGACTTCGGTCGCGGTGGCGCGGCCCGCATCCCCACCGGTGCCGGTCCGCAGGCTCGCGGTCGCGCTGGCGCCGTTCGGGGTGGGAGAGCCCGTTTCCATCTTTGTCTGGTCGCAGGCCCCCAGGCCCAGCGCGGCGGTGCCGATGGCCAACAGCGTGAGATATTTCATGACGCAAGCTCCCTGTTCGATACGCATAGTTGCGGCGTGTTACCCGCTGGTTTCAAGCGGCCAACGCATCACGGGTTCATAGGATGCGCCGCAATGGCCCAGATGGCTTTGGTAGAGGACCAGATGGCCCATGGTGAAAGGCTCGCTGGACAGGCCCGCATGGACCGCACGCCACCCTTCGATCTCGGGTGCGCGTCCCGCCGAGCCGGGCAGGCGGGCCAGCGTGACATGCGGCAGATAGGCGCGCGCCTCGGGCGACAGCCCGGCGCGGACGCAGGCCTGGTCGACCTTGCGATGGAGATGGGCCAGCGCGTCGTGCGGCGTGACGCCCGCCCAGAGCGTGTCGACCCGCCCCTTGCGATCGAACGTGCCGACGCCGGAAATCCGCACCATGGGGGCGGGGGCGCGAACCTGGCCCAGCGCGGCGGCGATATCCTCCGCCACCGGGCGGTCCACCTCGCGGATAAAGCGCAGGGTCAGGTGTAGCTGGTCGTCATCCTGCCAGCGGGCCTGGGGAACGCCGTCCATCGCATCGGCGAGCAGGTCGCGAATGGCGGGCGGTGGGCGGAGCGCGACGAACAGACGAACCATGACAAAATATGTCTATCGCATTCCGTCGCGTTCGCGGGAACCTCCTCCGCTTGAAAAGCGTCCCCAACAGAGCGATATTTGGCCTAACCGGCATATGGCCGGGCAAAGGAGCAATAGTTCACCATGGCAAACTGGTCTGATCCACGGCCGAGCGCCGCGCCGTTCGGTACCACAGCCACCACGGGCTCGACCGCCTATGATGCGGGTCTGCGTTCGTACATGCTGTCCGTCTACAACTACATGACGTCGGGCGTGCTGCTGACGGGTATCGTCGCGCTGCTCTTCGCATGGGGTGGTCGCGACAGCATGGCCGCGCAGGTCTTCCTGAACGGCGGCGCGCTTCGCTACGTCATCATGTTCGCGCCGCTGGGCTTCGTGTTCGCGCTGAGCATGGGCGTGAACCGCATGAAGACTTCGACGATGCAGCTGCTCTTCTGGGCGTTTGCGGTCGTCATGGGTCTGTCGCTGTCGACCATCTTCCTGGTGTATAGCGGCGGTTCGATCGCGGGCGCGTTCTTCGCCACCGCGGCGGGCTTCGCGGCGCTGAGCCTCTATGGCTACACCACCAAGCGTGACCTGTCGGCGTTCGGCACCTTCCTGATCATCGGCCTGGTCGGCCTGATCGTCGCCAGCGTCATCAACATCTTCCTCCAGTCGGGGACGATGGGCCTGGTCATCAGCTTCGTCGGCGTTCTGCTGTTCGCCGGCCTGACCGCCTATGACACGCAGCGTACCAAGTCGATGTATTACGAGGTGCGCGGCACGTCGATGCAGGACCGGGTGGTCATCATGTCGGCGCTGAGCCTGTATCTCGACTTCATCAACATGTTCATGTTCATCCTGCGTCTGACCGGCTCCAGCCGCGACTGATCGGGTCGACAGAACAGATCCAGAAGGCCCGGCGGCATATCCGCCGGGCCTTTTTTCATGCGAAGGGGATGCGGCTCATGCGCCTGTCGATCGACGTGACGCTCGACTATGTTCTGAAGCAACCGGCCGATATCCTGCTCCAGATCGAGGTGGCGGCGACGCCCGACCAGCGGCTGGAGCATCAGTCGCTGACCATCTGGTCCGATCATCCGGTCGCGGCGGTGCGCGGCGAGGATGGAATCGGGCAACGTTGCTGGGTGCGCGCCGATCACGGCCTGCTCGCCCGCTATGAAGCGGTGGTCGCGGTCGAACGGCCGGTCGTCCGGCTGGAGCGGCTGGCGGCGACCCCGGCGCGCGGGCTGCCCGGTGAGCTGATCCCCTATATGCTGCCCAGCCGTTACTGCGAGTCCGACCGGCTGGAGGGCTTCGTCCGCCAGCGTTTCGGGGGGCTGTCGGGCGGAGCGATGGCGGCGGCGCTGGCCGATTGGGTGGCGACGCGCATGACCTATCAGTCGGGCGGGTCGAGCGGCGTCACGACCGCGCTCGATACCTTCGGATCGCGCAGCGGGGTGTGCCGCGACTATACCCATTTGCTGGTCGCGCTGGCCCGTGCGGCGGAAATTCCGGCGCGCTGTGTCGCCGCCTATGCGCCCGGCGTCGATCCGCCCGACTTCCATGCGGTGGCCGAACTGTGGCTGGAGGGCGGCTGGCATCTGGTCGACGCGACCGGCATGGCGCAGGCCGACGAGATCGCGCGGGTGTGCGTCGGCCGCGATGCGACCGACATCGCCTTCATGACGGTGTTCGGCGAGGCGCAGCTTTGCGATCAACGGGTGAAGGTGCGGCGGTTGGACGGATCGGCGCAGGAACGCTTGTCCGATCTGGCTCGTTGATCCGGTCCACTATGATGGGGAAGTGACATGAACGACAGCATCGACGATCGCGCGCTGGACAGCGTCTCGGTCGCGCCGGGCGGCGAGCAGGCCGAGCAGGGCAACCGCCCGCGTCCCCCCGAACAGGATGCCGGGCAGGATCCCGCCATCACCGAGGACCTGCAGAAGAACCCGCAGGATGTCGACGCCCAGCTCGACGAGAGCCTGGACGAATCGATGGACGCCAGTGATCCGCCCTCGATCACCCAGCCCGGCCGCGATGGCCCGGCCGAGTCGTCGGGTTATACCGAAGAGGATCGCTGACCCGCACCGCATGACCGGGGGCGAGGGCCAGACATGGGCCTCTCCCCGGCTTCTTCCCTATGAAAATCACCCGCCGTTGCGCGCTCGCAACAAACTTGCCGAATATGTCGGGGTTCGGCGTATCCCGGAAAATTGATTGCTCCTATGGCGGTTCGTCGCAATCTATGTTGCGGCGCGGTGCTTTTCATGTTCGTCTGGCCCGGCTCGTTCAGCGTTGCGTTAACCAAATGCGCGCATGATGATCGGGTCAGTTTCGATTGGGCGGGGTGATGATATGGGATCGAGGAGCAGACCGGCCGAAGGCGCGATGACCTTGGCGGAAATGAAGGAATTTGCAGGCTTTGCGGCGGCGACGCAGCGTTATATCCGCCGGTCGCTCGATATCGGGCTGGACCGTGAGGATGCGATGACGCGCTGGTCGCGTGACGTGGTCGAGGCGGCGAGCATCCGCGCCCAGGCCCGGCTGTACCGCAACCTGCCGGAAATCCGGCACCTGATCCCGGTCGATAGCGGCCTGGAGTCGCTGGAGCCGTTCATGGCGCCGTTCGTCACGATCGCGGCCTTCGACCTGGGGCAGGGGCGGCTGACCAGCTTCTCGGCTTTCCGGTTCCTCTATGAGCGGCTGGTCGGGGCCGAGGTGCGCCCATGGCTGCCTTCGGTGTTCTGCGCGGCGGCGGCCCTGCCGCATCTGCATCCCGAATTGCGGCGGCAGCTGCTCCAGTCGATCAGCGAAGCGGCAGCGACCGCGGCGGGCTGGTCGAGCCGTCAGCCCGCCTTCTTCCCGCACTGGGTCGAGAAGGTCGACACGAACGGCACGTCGCTGGCCAACTGATGCCGCGCGATGGCGGGGCCGGGGGGCGCCGCCATCGTCCGCTTGTTCCTTACCGGCAGGCACGCCAGCCCATCGACCCGCGATAGGCCTGATCGAGATGGAAATGGTCGGCATGCGCGGCATTGTAATCCGGCGATAACGTGGTCGCGAACAGGTCGCAGGCCTGGTCGCGGACCCGGCGCAGGAACTGCCCCTTCGCCCCCTGGTCCTTCCAGTCGCGCAGCACGCTGATCCGCCGCCCATCCTTCAGGCGAAAGGCCGCGATATCAACCGCATTGGCGCGGGCGTGCTCGCTCCAGTCGCTGGTACTGCGGCCGCTGATCCGGCGGCAATTATAGCTGCCCAGATGATCGATCGCGACGACCTCGCTGCCCAGCAGTTCGCGTGCGGCGGGCTGGACCGCATCCCATTCCCATAAGGCCAGCGAGGCCGCGACCGGGCAGGACATGCCCAGTGTTGCGGGGCGATAGCCGATGGCCCTTGCCCCGCCCGCCGTAAAGCGCACCGCATCGTCATAGCCGCATTGCGCGCCGTCCGACCGGGCGGGCAGCGCGGTGTAGCGGATACCCGCCCGGTCTAGCAGCCCGAGGCACTGCGTCCTGTCCTGGGTCAGCGCGGTCAGCTTGCGCCCGGTGAACATTCCTACCGGCTGGCCCAGATCGAGCGGCATCCAGGGCACGTCCTGAGGGTGACGCCGTGCCCAGCCCCATAGCAGCAGCGCGAGCATCGCCATGGCGACGATCCCGATGAGTACGGTCGTCCATCGCCGGACAGCCCGCATCAGCCGCGTCTTGCGCTGGCGACGGGTTCCGCCGTGATCGGATAACCCAGATCGTCGGGGATGCACAGAAATGGCACGCCGTCACGCTCCACCTGAAAAGGAATGATCCGTCGGATCGGCCAGGCCCCCGCGTCAGCGGTGGCCGAAGCGAAATCGCGGTAGAGCGCCAATCGTTCCAGCGTCCGGCGCGTGGGGAAAATGATGCGGATCGCACCGCTGTCCGCCTGGGTCAGCGCGTCGCGGGCGGTCATCCAGAGCGCGCCGACCGTTTCCGAACCGTCGATCGCCGGACTGGACGCCTCCCGCGCGACCGCCGCCAAATAGAAACGGGCATCGAAGCGTCGGACCGGCACATGTTCGGGGCACCAGCGGGCAAAGGGGGTCAGCGCCTGTGGGGCGATCGTCAGGTCATGATCGGCAAGGGCCTCGGCAAAGGATCGTCCCGCCGCCATGGTCGCGCGCAGGCGGGGCAGGGTCGTCGCATCGGGGGAGGGCGACAGGCCTACGCCCAGGCCCACCTCCTCGATCGTCTCCCGGATCGCGGCGATGCGGGCGGCGGTTTCGTCCCGGTCGGGGGACTCGGCGGGGACCAGCGCATGATCGCCCGGATCGACCCGCCCGCCCGGAAACACCATCGCACCGCCCAGAAAGGCCAGTGTCGCACCACGCTCTACCATCAGGATTTCGGGATACGCTTCGGGGCCTGTGCCTTCGCGCATCAGGATCAGCGTGGCGGCGGGAATCGGATCGGGGATCATCGCATGGACAACGCACCAAAGGCGTTCGCGAGTGTCGGCGATGGAAGGGAAGGCGGGGTGGTGGAGCTGAGGGGAATCGAACCCCTGACCTCTGCAGTGCGATTGCAGCGCTCTCCCATCTGAGCTACAGCCCCGCCCCGTAACCCGACCATGGTCGGGAGCGACGCCATTAACCCGTGATTCGGGGCGACGCAACACCGCTTTGACGGGCGGGCTCAAAAAAATTGGCCTGCTTTCGGCCTTTCGCATCACTCCGTCCGTCGCGGCTGGCACGTCGCCAACGGAACATGTCTTGACGTGCCTCATTGAAACACCCGGAAGGCACGGCCCGCCGGACGAGCGGCGTCGGCCCCCGCAGGATCGAATTTCAGGAGGGTTTAGGATGGCTTACGACCGCTATTCCCGCGACGCCAATCGTGGCGACCGCGACTTCGACTATGGCCGGGACTACGGCTCGGGGCGCGACTACACCTATTCCAGCGCCCGCGACTATGAAGCGGCAGGCGCGTATGACGACGACCGGAACGACAGCCGCAACGACAGCCGTCGTGGCTATGGCGCGCGCGATTACGGCAATCAGGGCTATGGCCGTCAGGGTTATGACCGCGACAGCTACAACGCGTCGCGCCAGGATTTCGGCGGCCGCCAGAATGAAGGCCGTTACGGTGAAGGCCGTTCGGGCCAATACGGTGCCTATCGCGGCGGCGAGAATCGTTATGACCGCGACACCGGCCGTGAAGGCTATCGCAGCGCGTCGAGCTATGGCGATTCGTCGCGTGGCTATGGCTATACCGGCGACCGTTATGGCCGCGACGACCGCCAGGGGCGCAGTGATTATGGTCGCTCGGACTATGGCCGTTCGGACTATGGTCGCCAGCAGCCGTCGGGTCGCGACTATGGTCGCCAGCCGCAGGGCTATGACTATGAGGATCGCGGCTTCTTCGCGCGCGCCGGGGACGAGGTCCGCTCGTGGTTCGGCGACGAGGAAGCGGAGCGTCGCCGTGAGGCGGACGCGCGCATGGACGAGCGCTATTACGCCCAGCAGGACCATGACTATAACCACTGGCGCTCGGGCCAGATCGCCGCGCTCGACCGCGATTATGACGAATATCGCAGCGAGAACCGCACCAAGTTCCAGAACGAATTCTCGAGCTGGCGCACCGAGCGCGAAGGCCAGCGCGGCCTTCTGCCCAAGGTGAAGGAGCATCAGGAAGTCGTCGGTTCGGACGGCAGCCATGTCGGCACCGTCGACAAGGTGCGCGGCGACCGCATCCTGCTGACCAAGAACGACAAGGATGCGGGCGGCCAGCACCACTCGATCCCGTCGCGCTGGCTGAAGTCCGTCGAGGACAAGGTCACGTTGACCAAGACCGCCGAGGAAGCCAAGGCCCAGTGGCGCGATGAGGAAAATGCGCGCGCCATGTTCGGCGACAACACCCGTGAAAACGACCGCTACGGTCAGGCCAATCGCTACGGCCAGACCGGCATGGGCGGCCAATCGAGCGGTTACGGCCAGAGTGCGACCGGTACGACCAGCTCGGCACAGAATAACAGCAGCACGACGGGTACGACGTCGGCCACCGGCACCACGACCGGCACCGGCACGACCACCAGCGCCACGTCGGGCAGCACTTCGGACACCAGCCGGGGTTATTGATAAAGAAAAACGTCACTGACTGGTGACTTTTCTTGGAGGGCTCGGGTGGACATCACCCGGGCCTTTTCCCATGTCCGATCCAGATGATGAAAAGGATATGATGATGAAGGCTTGGACCCTGGCGGCCCGCCCCAAGGGCACGCCCGTTGACGGTGATTTCGCGCTGGTGGAGCGCGACCTGCCCGCCCTGAACGAGGGCGAGGTGCGGATCGTCAATCGCTGGCTGTCGGTCGACCCCTATATGCGCGGGCGGATGAACGACACGAAGAGCTATGTCCCGCCCTTCCAGCTCGGCGAGCCGATGCAGGGCGGCGCGATCGGCGAAGTGGTCGAAAGCCGCGCCGACGGCATCGCGGTCGGCATGATGGTCAGCCATATGGCGGGCTGGCGCGACGAGGCGGTTCTTCCGGCCGCGCATGTCCAGCCGTTGCCCGATCTGGGCGTCGACCCGCAGGCCTATCTGGGCCAGTTCGGCATGCCGGGCATGACCGCCTATTACGGCCTGCTCCAGGTGGCCGAGGCCAAGCCGGGCGACACGGTGTTCGTCTCGGCAGCGGCCGGTGCGGTCGGCTCGACGGTCGTCCAGATCGCCAAGGCCAAGGGCATGACCATCATCGGCTCGGCCGGTGGCGCGGAAAAATGCGATTGGGTTCGCTCGCTCGGCGCGGATGCGGTGATCGATTACAAGTCGGGCCAGTCGGTGGTCGACGCGCTGGGTGAAGCGGCGCCCGATGGCATCGACGTCTATTTCGACAATGTCGGCGGCGATCATCTGGATGCCGCGCTGGCCCATGCCAAGCCCAATGCGCGCTTTGCGATCTGCGGCATGATCGACGTCTATAACGACGCCAAGCCGACGAGCCTGAAATATCTCGCGCGGCTGATCGGCAACCGCGTGCGGATTCAGGGCTTCATCGTCAGCGACTTCAAGGATCAGCCGGGATTCTATCGCGACATGGCCGGGATGCTGAAGGACGGCCAGCTCAAGCGCGAGGAGACGGTGTTCGAGGGACTGGACCGGACGCCCGAGGCGTTCCTGGCGCTGTTCACCGGCGGTAACAAGGGCAAGATGCTGGTGAAGCTGTAAGGGGCGGGGCGCGGAGGATAGTCTCGGTGAGACCTCCGGTCCTCCCCCCGGCCCCCTCCCGCCTGCGGGAGGGGGTGCATCTGCGGCGGGGTTCCGCGCTATGCAGATCGGAGACAATTGCCGGATAAATACACCGAAATCGCCGCCGCATCCTGTTTCACTCCCCTCCCGCAGGCGGGAGGGGCTGGGGGAGGGAAAGGCCACAAGCGACGGGCTAGGTGAGACTCCTGACCCTCCCCCCCTCCCGCTTGCGGGAGGGGGAGCATGGGGTGGCGGTGTATTGGCTGATATCGGTCGATGGCGGGGTCTGGCTCTTTCCCGAAATCGCCGCCGCGTCCTGTCTCACTCCCCTCCCGCAGGCGGGAGGGGCTGGGGGAGCGAAAGGCCACAAGCGACGGGCTCGGTGAGACTCCTGACCCTCCCCCCGGCCCCCTCCCGCTTGCGGGAGGGGGAGCATGGGGTGGCGATGTATCAGCTGATATCGGTCGATGGCGGGGTCTGGCTCTTTCCCGAAATCGCCGCCGCATCCTGTCTCACTCCCCTCCCGCAGGCGGGAGGGGCTGGGGAGGGAAAGGCCACGAGCGACGGGCTCGGTGAGACTCCTGACCCTCCCCCCACCCCCCTCCCGCTTGCGGGAGGGGGAGCATGGGGTGGCGTAGTATGGCTTGATATCGATCGATAGCCGGGACTGGTTCGTTCCCGAAATCGCCGCCGCATCCTGTCTCACTCCCCTGCCGCAGGCGGGAGGGGCTGGGGGAGGGGGAGGGAAAGGCCACAAGCGACGGGCTCGGTGAGACTCCTGACCCTCCCCCCACCCCTCCCGCTTGCGGGAGGGGGAGCATTTCACTCGCTCAGATCGTGCCCGAAAACGTATCGCACTGCGCCGGATCGCCCGTCTCCATGCCCCGCCGCAGCCAGCGCATCCGCTGTTCGGAGGTGCCGTGCGTGAAGCTGTCCGGCACCACCCGGCCCGTGGCTTCGCGCTGCAGCGTGTCGTCGCCGATGGCGCGGGCGGCGGTCATGCCTTCCTCGACATCGCCGGGCTCCAGCCGGTCGCGGTTCTTCGCGGCCCAGACGCCCGCATAACAGTCCGCCTGCAACTCCAGCCGCACCGACAGGGCATTGCCCTCGGCCTGACCCGCCGCCTGCTGCGCCTGGCGCACCTTGTCCGACGTGCCGAGCAACGTCTGGATATGATGGCCGAACTCATGCGCGACGACATAATAGCGCGCGAAATCGCCCTTCGCACCGAAGCGGCTGGCCAGCTCGTTGAAGAAATTTGTGTCGAGATAGATTTTGCGATCGGTCGGGCAATAGAAGGGGCCGACCGCCGACTGCGCCACGCCGCAACCCGACTGGACGCTGTTCGCATCGGGCTTGAAGAAGCGCAGGCCGGGTGCCTGGAAACGCTGCCCCGACTCCGCGAAGATCTTTTCCCAGGTGTTGTCGGCACTGCTAAACGCGCGGCAGGTGTCGCGGCGCTCGGGCGAGGCCTCGCAAATCTGGCGGACGCTCTGGCCGGAGGTCGAGTCCGCAGACCGCGTGACCGGGGCATTGCCGCCGCCGCCACCGCCGGTGAGCAGGCCAAGCGGGTTCATGCCGACCACCGCCAGGATGATGAGCACGACGACGATGCCGCCGCATCCGAAGCGGCTGCCGATCAGCGGCAACAGGCCGAACAGCAATCCGCCGCCACCCCCACCGAAGCCGCCGCCCGACTGCGCCTCGCCGACATCGATATTGTTGTCATAATCGTCGAGCCGCATCGTCTCACCCCTTTGTCATAATGCCCGCCTATGCGGGTCTTCGGCGAGAGGTTGAACCCGCAAAGCCTTCCGGCGGTTGCACGGGTCGGAATTGGACCGCATGATGCGGTGCATAGCACGGGAGAATGGCATGTTCCTGAAGGGCAAGACGGCGGTGATCTCGGGTTCCACCTCGGGCATCGGGCTGGCCTATGCCAAGGCGCTGGCGGCGGAGGGCGCGGCGGTCGTGCTCAACGGTTTCGGCGAGGCGGACGCGATCGAGGCGAACCGTGCCGCGCTGGAAGAGGCCAGCGGGGCGGCGGCGCTGTACGACCCCGCCGACATGACCCGGCCCGACCAGATCGAGGCGATGATCGATCGCGCGGCGGCCGAGACGGGTTCGGTCGACATCGTCATCAACAATGCCGGTATCCAGCACGTCGCCCCGATCACCGAGTTCCCGGTCGAGAAATGGGATGCGATCATCGCGATCAACCTGTCCTCGGCCTGGCACATGATGCGCGCGGCGATCCCGCACATGCGTGCCAAGGGCTGGGGCCGGATCATCACCACCGCCTCGGCGCACAGCCTGGTCGCCAGCCCCAACAAGTCGGCCTATGTCGCGGCCAAGCATGGCGTGGTCGGCATCACCAAGACCGTGGCGCTGGAGGTCGCGACCGATGGCATCACGGCCAATTGCATCTCGCCCGGCTATGTCTGGACGCCTTTGGTCGAAAACCAGATTCCCGACACGATGAAGGCGCGGGGCCTCAGCCGCGAGCAGGTGATCGACGATGTGCTGCTGAAGGCGCAGCCGACCAAGGAATTCGTCACCATCGAACAGGTCGCGGCGCTCGCGCTGTTCCTGTGCCGTGATGAAGCCAGGTCGATCACCGGCGCCAACCTGTCGGTCGATGGCGGCTGGACCGCGCAATGAGGTGGCCGCTGGTCCTGCTCGGCACGGCGCTGGCGGCGGGCGGCATGGCGGCCGCGCAGGCGCAGCGGGTCGAGGAGGCCAATGACTGGCGGCTGGCGGCGACCGAGGATGACCGTATCCGCCTGCGCGGATGGCGCAGCGCCTGGGTCAGGGGGCTGGCCCAGGCGCGGGCGGGCGGGGCGACGGCCGAGATCGCCGCGCTGGGGCAGCTCGCCGATCCCGACTATTCGATCGCGGACCCCAAGCTGCCCGATGGCGATTATCGCTGCCGGACGATCAAGCTGGGGTCGCAGGGGCGCGCGACGCTGACCTATGTCGCCTATCCCTATTTTCGCTGCCGGGTGGCGGGTGGCGGGCAGCAGCTGGCCAAGATCGACGGGTCGCAGCGGCTGACCGGGCGCATCTATTCCGATACCGATGCACGCAGCATCTTCCTGGGCACGATGATCCTGGGGGACGAGGAACGCTCCTACGCCTATGGCCGCGACCGGGCGCGCGACATGGCGGGCGTGGTCGAGCGGGTCGATGCGACCCATTGGCGCATCGCCTTTCCCTTCCCGGCTTATGAATCGGTGGTCGACTTACTCGAACTGGAGCCGGTCGCGCCCTGAACCGGGGCGGGGGTCGGCGAGACCGGCGCGGCAGGCAGCGGCGGCAGCGAGGCGAGATAGGCCTTGCCGTGCAGGCCCAGGACCGTGACCCGGTCGGCATTGGCCTGCGCCACCGCCTTCAGATAGGAACGCGGCTTCTTCATCAGTTCGGGGCGGTCGAGTCCGACCAGTCCCAGCCGCCGGGCGGCCTCTTGCACGAAATGCACGCAATTGCGGTCGTTCAGATTATAATGCGAGTCGCCCGTCTTCTCGTCCCAAGCCGCGACCAGCGCCAATATGTCACCATATTGCGCATCGGTCATGACATAGGAAAACTGCGCATCGCTGGTCGAGATGTAGAAGGGCTTGGAGATGTCCAGCCGCCCCTTGACCGTGCCCATCAGAATGGCTGGTGACACGGACCGGGCGGTGAAACCATAATTGGCGTCTACCGGCTGGCCGGTCGCGTCCACCGTGCCGCGCAATGAGAAAAAGGCATGGGGAAAGCTGTTGCCCAGCTCATGGCTCCAGAAGGTGATCGTGACCGCCGCCTGCGCGGGCAGCGCGCAACCGAATGTCAGGGCCAAGGCCATTGCGAGTCGCAGGAACATCGTCATGACCGCCCTCATAACCCATGTTGCGGGGTCGCCACAGCCGCATTCTCCTGCTTCTCGGGCCGGATATAGATGGACGACAGGCTGGGCACGGCGAGTCGCAGGTCGTCCTCCAGCCCCTCGATCATCGTCTCTGCCGCACCCATGGGAAGGCTGTCGACGAAATCGGCGCTGATCGCGGCGAAGATGCTGTCGGGCGCGGTGTGGATCGTGCGGACATGATTGACATGGGTGATCCAGGGCCGCGCGGCGACGATGCCGCGGATCGTCTCGACCACCTCGGGGTCGGCGCGCTCGCCGATCAGCAGTCCCTTGGATTCCCGGGCGAGCAGGATCGCGACCAGCCCCAGCACCAGCCCGATCAGGATCGAGGCGATCCCGTCGATCCGGGCATCGCCCGTCTCGTGCGACAACCAGACGCCGAGCGCCGCGATGACCAGGCCCGCCAGCGCCGCCGAATCCTCGAACAGGACGATGAAGCCCGGCGGGTCCTTGGAATCGTGGATGGCGCGCCACCAGCCGCTCTTACCCTTGGTGCGGGAGAACTCGCGCACGGCGATGGTCCAGCTGGCGCCTTCGAGCGCGAAGGCGATGGCGAGCACGATATAGTTGACCGTCGGATCGCGCAGCGGCTCGGGCGATCGGATGTGCAGCCAGCCCTCATAGATCGAGATGCCGGAGCCGAGCGCGAAGATCAGGATGGCGACGACGAACGCCCAGAAATACAGCTCTCGCCCATAGCCGAAGGGATGGATCGCATCCGGCCCGCGCTTGGCGCGCTTCTGGCCGTAGAGCAGCAGGACCTGGTTGCCGCTGTCGACCACCGAATGCACGCCCTCGGTCAGCATCGAGGAGGAGCCGGTGATCCCGGCCGCGACGAACTTGGCGACGCCGATCGCCAGATTGGCCGCCAGCGCGCCGTACAGGACGATATTCTCGCGAATGCGGGCGGTCAGGCCGGTGTCGGGCATGGCCGGTACAGCGTGTGATGGGGTCGGTTGTTCCGTGGAGTCTACACAGGGGTGGTGGCAGTGCATCTGTCCCAACCCCCGTTCAGCCTGAGCGCAGTCGAAGGCCAAGGGATTCTCGGCGAAGGTTCGGGCGTGCACTTCGACTTCGGCGCGATGCGCCGAAGTTTATCCTGAGCGGTTGGCTTGCCAGCCAGCCGAAGGGTTCAGTGCGAACGGAGGTTGGGGCTTGTGTCCCACCCCCGTTCACGAGCCGTCACCTCAGGACGCGATCCGCCCCAGCCGGTGGTAGAGATGGGCGAACTTGATCGAGCGGGGGTCATCGGCGACCCGCTTGATGTGTTCGGCAATGGCTTCCTTCATCAGCGCGAAGTCCTCGGTGGAGAAGACGGCGCGGCTGCGTTGCGGTTCGGTCGGCATGGCATATTCTCCTTCGCAATGGGTCAGGCGGCCTGGACGAACTGGGCGGCCTCGGTGGATTCGGCGAGCGCGGTGGTCGAGCTGTCGCCGCCCGCCGCGATCTGCGCGATCAGGTCGAAATAGCCGGTCCCCACCTCGCGCTGGTGGCGGGTCGCGGTATAGCCATTGGCCTCGGCGGCGAACTCGGCCTGTTGCAGTTCGGAATAGGCGGCCATGCCGCGATCCCGATATCCGCGCGCCAGCTCGAACATGCCGTAATTGAGCTGGTGGAACCCGGCGAGCGTGACGAACTGGAACTTGTACCCCATCGCGCCAATCTCGCGCTGGAAGCGGGCGATGTCGTCGCGGTCCAGATTGGCCTCCCAGTTGAAGCTGGGCGAGCAATTATAGGCCAGCATCTTGTTCGGATGCTCGCGCCGGATCGCCTCGGCAAAGCGGCGGGCATCCGCCAGATTGGGCTTGGACGTCTCCCACCACAACAGGTCGGCATGGGGCGCGAAGGCCAGGCCGCGCTTGATGCAATGATCGACCCCGGTGCCCGGCTTCAGGCGGAAAAAGCCCTCCGCCGTCCGCTCGCCGGTCAGGAAGTCATGGTCGCGCTCGTCCACGTCGGACGTGATGAGCCGCGCGCTCTCGGCATCGGTGCGGGCGCAGATGACCGTCGGCACGCCCGCCACATCCGCCGCCAGCCGCGCCGCGTCCAGGTTGCGGATATGCGCCTGTGTGGGGATGAGCACCTTGCCGCCCAGATGGCCGCACTTCTTCTCCGAGGCCAGCTGATCCTCGAAATGCACGCCCGCCGCACCCGCCGCGATATAGGCCTTCATGATCTCATGGCAGTTGAGCGGCCCCCCGAACCCGGCTTCGGCATCGGCGACGATGGGCGCGAACCAGTCGCGCGTCGTAGCCCCTTCGGCATGTTCGATCTGGTCGGCGCGGGTCAGCGTCGCGTTGATCCTGCGCGCCAGCTCCGGCCCGGCATTGGCGGGGTAGAGCGACTGGTCGGGATACATCTGCCCGGCGGTGTTGGCATCCGCCGCAACCTGCCAGCCCGAGAGGTAGATGGCCTTCAGCCCGGCGCGGACCATCTGCATCGCCTGATTGCCCGACAGCGCGCCCAGCGCGGGGACATAATCCTCGGTCTGGAGCAATTCCCACAGCTTCAGCGCGCCGCGTCGGGCCAGCGTATGCTCGACCGTGATCGATCCGCGCAGCCGTGCGACATCGGCGGGGGTGTAGGGACGGGCGATGCCGTCGAACCGCCCGGCGGGGGCGGGGATCAGATCCTGAAAGCTCGGCATCGCATCATCCTTTACAGTTTGACTGTTCTTGACCGCGAGATTGCCGCGAGGTTGACCGAAACATAAGGGATGGCGCGCGTATGACCGCGTCGCGCCGTCGCCAATGCCGCTGACATGACCTGTCGACTTGTAAAGAATTGACATGGTCCCAGGCGCGGCGCAGCCTGGGCCGCAAGGAGAGCGGCGATGAGCGGAGCCAAGGTGATTGCGGGCCATGCCGTGCGGCGGCTGCGGCGGCAGACCGGCCTGTCCCAAGCGGCGATGGCGGAGATGCTGGAGATTTCGCCCAGCTATCTGAACCTGATCGAGCGCAACCAGCGGCCCGTGTCGGCCGCGCTGCTGGTGCGGTTGGTGGAGACGTTCGACTTCGATCCGCGCGCGCTGACCAGCGGCGCGCCGGGCGGCGGCGCGGCGGCGATGCGGCGGCGGCTGGCCGATCCGCTGTTCGCCGATCTGGAGATCGACCGCGCCGAACTGGAGGAATGGCTGGCAGCCGCGCCGGGCGGGGCGGAGGCGTTCGCGCGTGCCTTCGACCGGCTGGCCGGGGCTGGTGGTGGAGGAGCAGAGGCTCCGGCAGCCCCCGAGCCGACCGTGACCGTTCGGCGCGAGATCGAGCGGTGGCGCAATCATTTCCCCGATCTGGACGCCGCCGCCGAGGGACTGGCCGACGAACTGCGCATGGGCGCGGGCGATCTCTATGCCACGCTGGCCGAACGGCTGCGAGTCCGCCATGCGCTGACCATCCGCATCCTGCCGATCGACATATTGCCAGAGCTGCTGACCCGGTTGGACCTCCATGCGCGCCAGTTGCAGCTTTCCGAGATGCTCGACGGCCCGGCACGGGTCTTTGCCCTGGCGACTCAACTCGCCCAGCTGGAGGCGCGTGCCGAGATCGAGGCGCTGGCGCGCGGCGCGGCCTTTGGCGACCGGCTCGCCGAGCGGTTGTTCCGGCGCTATCTACACCGCTATTTCGCGGCGGCGCTGGTCATGCCCTATGCCCGTTTCCTGCGCGCGTGCGAGGCGACCGGCTATGATCTGGACATATTGGCGCGGCGCTTCGGCGTGTCGCACGAGCAACTGGCGCACCGGCTGACGACGCTGGGGCGGGTCGGAGCGCGCGGGCTGCCCTTTTTCCTGATGCGGATCGACCGGGCGGGGCAGGTGTCCAAGCGCTATGCCGGGGCGGCGAACCCGGTCCTGGTCGAGGCTGAGGGACGCTGCCCGCTCTGGCAGGCCTTTGCCGCCTTCGAGCGGATGGGGGAGGCCCTGTTCCAGCTGGTCGAGATGCCGGACGGCAGCCGCTTTGCGACGATCACGCGCGCGCAGGAGCGGGCGGGGCGTGACGCCTCCGGGGTGCGGGCGCGCTTCGCCATCGTCCTGGGCCTGGAGGCGGGGCTGGCGGGGCAGGTCGCCGCGGCGCGCGGCCATCCGCTGACCGAGGCGGCGACACCGATCGGACCGGGGTGCCGCCAATGTTCGCGTCCCGCCTGTCCGCAACGATCCTTGCCGATGGGCGGCCGGGTGTTGGCTATCACCGAGCGGGACCGGGCGATCAACATGCTGGTCTTTGCGCAGGACTGAGCCGGAAGAGAGCAGGTACGTGGCGATTGCTTAACCTGTTTTAAGAGGAAGCCCTATACGCCAGTGACCATGATCTGGCTTCGTCGTCGCATTCAGTCCCTGGAATTTCGCTTTGCGACGATGCTGACCGTCGTGCTGGGCATCAGTCTGGCGCTGGGGAGTCGCGGACTTCTGTTGAACAACCAGTTGCTTGGGATGGTCCGGTCGACCCATGAGATTGCGTCCCTGCTGGACGAGCATGACAAAAGGGATGCGCGCCTTCGCGATTTCCGAATCCAGGTCGGCGATTTGACGCGCCAGTTGGAAAGGGGGCAAGCCGTGCCTGCCGAGCGCTGGCAGGGGCTGGATGCCGCAGCGCGGACGTGGCTGGCGGAGCCGTTGGTCCGCCATGACGGGATGCCGCGCCCCATCCGTTCGGCCCAGCTGGCGGCGGTGTCGTCGGAACGCCGCTTCCTGCGCACGGCGCGCCGCGTGATCGGCGGGGCGGCGGTCGACACGGCCCTGATGAAGCGGACCATGCCGCTGTTCATCGCCAGGCTGCACGACATGGAGCGTCATCGCGAGCTGGTACACGAACGACTCGGCCGCCGCCTTACCTGGCAAACGCGCGAGGTCGAGGCGCTGGCGAAGCGGGTGCTGACCCGGATGATGCTGGCCGGACTGCTCCTCGTGATCCTGGCTGGCGGGCTGATCCTCTGGCTTCGTATCCGGGTCATGCGGCCGCTGATGGATATCGTCGCGGGGATGCGCGCGATGAGCAAGGGCCAGTCGCTGAAGCCGTTGTCAGTGCATCGTCGCGACGAACTCGGCGAGCTGGCACGGGGCATGGATATGCTGGCCCGCGCCGCCGAGGAGCGCGAGCGTATCCAGCGGCAGGTCGAATATCTCGCGCATCACGATCCGCTGACCGGGCTGGCCAACCGCATCGTTTTTGCCGACCGGCTGGATGCCGCATTGCAGGCGGGGCGCAGGATCGCGTTGCTGGCGATCGATCTCGATGGGTTCAAGGGGGTCAACGACACGCTCGGCCATGCGGCTGGCGACATCCTGCTCAAGCGTGCCAGCGACCTGCTGGCGGTGTCGGTGGGCAACGGCGACACGGTCGCGCGCATCGGTGGCGATGAGTTCGCGATCATCCACCGTCTGTCCGCCGACGAGGAGGATGCCGAGGCGCTGGTCCGCCGCATCTATGCCGTCATTGCCGAGGACCCCGTAAGCCCGTCGGTGCGGATGAGCATCGGCGTTGCGCTGTCGCCCCGCCACGGGCTGGAGGCCGACGAGCTTCAGGCCTGCGCCGACATCGCGCTCTATCGTGCCAAGGCCGATGGTCGCCACTGCGCCCGCCATTACGACATGGCGATGGACGAGGAGCGGCGGCAGCGCCACTGGCTGGCGCATGAACTGCACGAGGCCGTCACGCGCGGCGAACTGCACCTGGTCTATCAGCCGATCGCCGATTGCGCGTCGCGCGGGATCATCGGACAGGAAGCGCTGGCGCGTTGGGATCATCCGGTGCTGGGGCCGGTCAGCCCGGACGTGTTCATCGGCCTGGCCGAGGAAAGCGGCCTGATCGGCGAGATCGGGCAGCGTCTGTTTGTCGATGCGCTGGCCACCGCGCGCACCTGGCCCGCCGAATGGATTCTGGCGATCAACCTGTCGCCGGTGCAGCTTCGCGAACCGAACCTCGCCCGGCGGATGCTGGCCGCCACCGCGTCCCAGGGCATCGATCCTCGCCGGATCGAGGTGGAAGTGACCGAAGGCGTGCTGATCGACAATCGCGAAGCCACCACCGCCAATCTGGCGGCACTGCGGGCCGCGGGCGTGGGAATCGTAATGGACGATTTCGGCACCGGTTACGCCTCGCTCAGCAGCCTCCAGCAATTTCCCTTCGACAAGATCAAGATCGACCGCAGCTTCATCCAGGCGATGGACGAGGATGGCCCGGCCCTGTCGATCGTTCGCGCCTCGATCGGGCTGGGACGCAGCCTGAACATCCCGATCGTCGCGGAGGGGCTGGAAACCGAAGCGCAATATCGGATGCTGTGCGATCTGGGATGCGACCAGGTGCAGGGTTATCTGATCGGTCGCCCGATGGCGCACTTGGCCAAGGCGGCATGATCCGCAGCCGGGGCGGCTATGCCGGTCGTCAGCTGACGCATTCCCGGATCATGCGGATGATGTCGTGGCCTGTATAGGGCTTGGGTATGAACTGGACCCCGGCGGGCAGATCGGCAGCGACATGGCGTTGTTCGCCCGACGTGACGATGATCGACATATGGGGATGCGACTGATGGGCTTTTTCCGCCAGTGCTGCCCCGTCGATCGAACCGGGCATCGCGACGTCGGTGAACATCGCGCAGATTTCGGGATGGCGATCGAGTGCGATCAGCGCCTCGTCCGCGCTGCCCGCCTGGATCACCACATAGCCGGCATCCTCGAATGCGAATTGCGCGTGCATCAGCAGAAGCGGCTGGTCGTCGACGATCAAAATGGTCGGAGGCTTCATATAATTTGTATCAATTCTGCAATGCGGCGTCTGTTCCGGATTCGGTGTCATTCGGCGTTCATGGGAGCGTCAGGCGCCACTGTCCGTGAGCCGGGCCAGCTGCGCCTCCGACAGGGACAGGCGCATGGCGGGCGTCAGCTCGGACAGCTGCTTCACGCTGGTCGCGCTGGCGATGGGCGCGGTGACGCCGGGTTGCGCCATCAGCCAGGCGAGCGCGACCTGGGCCGGGGTGGCCCCGGTCTCCTCCGCCACCGCGTCCAGCGCCGCCAGCACCGCGGCCCCCTTGCCATGCAGCAGCTCGCCCATCTTCGCGCCGCGCACGCTTTGCGACAGGTCGGCGTCGCTGCGGTACTTGCCGGTCAGGAACCCGGCGGCGAGCCCGTAATAGGGGACGACGCCGACATTCTCCGTCACGCAGTAATCCTGTAACTCGCCCTCGAACTTGTGGCGGCTGACCAGATTATATTCGGGCTGCAGGACATGATAGCGCGGCAGCCCGGCGTCGCTCGCGGCTTCGTTCGCCGATTTCAGCCGCGCGGCGTGGAAGTTGGATGCGCCGATCACCCGCACCTTGCCCGCCTCGACCAGTCTGGCAAAGGCCTCCATGACCGCCTCCTGCGGCTGGTCCTCGTCGTCCTGGTGCGCGAAATAGAGGTCGAGCCGGTCGGTGCCGAGCCGCTTGAGCGACGCTTCTGCCGCCGCCGTGATCCGGGCGGGGGCCAGTTTCTCACCGCCTTCGCCGGGCAGCATCCCGACCTTCGTCGCGATCAGCACCCGGTCGCGTTTGCCGCTGGCCTTCAGCCAGTGGCCGATCATCGCCTCGGATTCGCCGCCCTGATGCCCGTCGACCCAGGCGGAATAGACATCCGCCGTATCGATCATCACGCCGCCCTGATCGACAAAGGCGTCGAGCACGGCAAAGCTGGCCGCGCGGTCGGCCGTCCAGCCAAAGACATTGCCGCCCAGCACCAGGGGCGCGATCATAAGGTCGGTCGAGCCCAGGCGGCGAAGCGGCATGTCGGTCATGGCGTATCAGCTTTCGTTTTCGATGGGATTTTCCTCCCCAACGCCCGAAGGTGCCATCGCGTTCAGATCGACCGCATTGGCGTCGAGCATCGCGGCGGCATCGTTCAGCTGGTCATTCTCCGCCGCGCTCAACCCCTGCGGCTGGTCGTGGGAGGAGCAGGCGGGCAGCGCCAGCAGCGCGGCGGTCATCAGGATGCGGATCATGGGTGCCATCATGCCAAAAGCCGGGGGCGGTGGGGAAGGGGGGAACCCGGCGGCGGGGGGCGTGCGTTGTCGCGGCCTGATTTTCGCTTATGAGGTCAATGCCATGTCCGCTCCCTTGCCTGCCCATCTGCTCGCGCCGTTCAAAATGGGTCTGGTCGGCGGCCAGCGCGCGATGACGCCGCTCGCCGCTGTGTCGATCGCGGCGGCGCGCGGGCAGTTGCCGGTGGGCAAGGGCGTGCTCCGCTGGCTGGCCAACCCCGTCGTCGCGGCGGGCACGCTGGCCCTCGCGATCGGCGAGATGGCGGGCGACAAGCAGAAGACCGCGCCGGATCGCATCGTCCCCATAGGCCTGGTCGCCCGTTTCACGACCTCGGCCATTGCGGGCGCGGCGCTGGCCAGCCCGAAGCATCGCTGGCTGGGCGCCGCGATCGGCGGCGTGACGGCGGTCGTCGCGTCCTATCCCGGCTGGCGCGGGCGGATGGCGGCGCTGGGCCGCTACGGCCAGACCAAGACGGGCTTTGCCGAGGATGCGGCGGTTCTGGCCGGTGCCATCGGCGTCGTGCGAGGACGCGCAGCGGCCTGAGGCCATGCAGCCTCCGATCAGAAGGCGGGTTTGGGTGGCTGGATGCCGGTATATTGGACCGACACCATCTTCCATTCCCGGCCGACCCGTTGCTCGACATAGGTCACGCGCACGCTGCGCGTGACCGTGCCGCCATTGGGACTGGGCAGCGTATAGTCGACCGAGCCGATGACGATCGCACTGTCACCATGTCGGCGCACGTCCTGCGTCTGAAAGCTCATGGGTGGCACTTGGCTCGCCTTTTCGGGCGCGTAGAAGGTGAGGACTTCCGGTCGCCGGTCGATCTCGCCCCGCGGCGAGACCTCGATATAGTCCGCCGCCAACAGGCCATCGAGTGCCTTCGCATCGAAGCGGTTGCGCGCGTCGTTGAACGACTGGACGAGCTTCAGGATCGCCGGATCGCTCGACCCTTGCGCCGACGCCGGACCCGCGAGCAGCGCCAGACCGACGACGATGTACCAAGACCGCATGTTTCTCTCCCCCCGATGGGGATCAGGCTATCCGCTCAGCATCGTCGCGTCTACCACGGGAAACGCCGTCCATTTCTCCTGCGACTTCGCGCTGTCCAGCACCGCCTCGACGAACGCCATGGTGCGCAGTCCCGGCTCCAGCCCCGGATACCAGTTCGCCTCGCCCGGTACTTGGTCGTTGGTCGCGTCACCATCCCGCAAGGACCCTGCCACCGCGCGATAGAGGTTCCCGAACGCCTCGATATACCCTTCAGGATGGCCCGAGGGGGTACGCAGGCGGGGCAGGGTGGTGGGGCTAAGACCCGGCCCTCCGGCGCGGACGATCTCGGCGGGGCGGTCGAGCCAGCGCAGGGTCAACGTGTTGGGCTCCATCTGCGACCATTCCAGCCCGCCCTTCTCGCCATGGATGCGCAGGCGCAGGCCGTTTTCCTCGCCCGCCGCCACCTGCGTCGCGCGCAAGGTGCCGCGCGCACCCTCGGCGAAGCGGAGCAGGACGTTGACGTCGTCGTCGAGCATCCGCCCCGCGACATGCGTCGTCACGTCCGCCGACAGCGCCTCGACCCGCAGCCCCGCGACATGCTCGGCCAGCTGGAAGGCGTGGGTGCCGATATCGCCCAGCGCCCCGCCAAGTCCCGCCCGCGCCGGGTCGGTGCGCCATTCGGCCTGTTTGTTGCCCTCGCGATCCAGCGGGCTGCTGAGCCAGCCCTGGACATATTCGACATGGACCAGCCGGATCGCCCCGAAATCGCCGCGCGCGACCCGTGCGCGCGCCTCCTCGACCATCGGGTAGCCGCTATAGGTGAAGGCCAGCGCATAGAGCTGGCCCGAGGCGCGCGCCGCTTCGGCGATGGCGCGGGCTTCGGCGAGGTTCATCGCCATCGGCTTTTCGCTGAACACGGGGAAACCGGCGTTCAAGGCGGCGATCGCCATCGGCGCGTGGAGGTGGTTGGGGGTGACGATCGCCACCGCATCGGCCCGCTCGTCCTCGGGCCGCGCACGTTCGTCGGCCAGCAGCGCGTCGATCGAATCATGCACCCGGTCGGGGGAGAGGCCCAGCTGCTCACCGCTCCGCCGGTTGCGCGCCGCATCGCTGCTGAACGTGCCCGCGACCAGGTCCCAGTCGCCGTCCAGCGCCGCCGCCATCCGGTGCACGCCCCCGATGAACGCGCCTTCGCCGCCGCCTGCCATGGCCAGTCGCAGTTTCCGTCCCGCCATCATCCTCTCTCCTGTCATCCCAATCGCTTATAACGCGATAATCGGTGCTTGCATGGCGTCGGTTTAGCGGTAAACTCAGTCAACAACCAGCGAGTCTGGGCAAGAAAATTTCGGGAGAGAGAGGATGAGGCAGTTCATCGGGCTGGCCGCCGCCGTACCGGCCCTGGTCGCCGGGATCGTGGCCGTACAGGCGCCGTCCACTGCGCAGACCGCCCCCGCCGCAGGCGCCCAGGCCTTTGCCGCGTGCCGGGCCTGTCACACGCTCAACAAGGGCGGGCGTAACGGTGTCGGTCCCAATCTGAACGGCGTAATCGGACGCCAGGCGGGCTCGGTCGCAGGCTTCAACTATTCGCCCGCAATGAAGGCGTCCGGGCTGAAATGGGATGACAAGACTCTCAATGAGTTCATCGCCGCACCGATGAAGAAGGTGCCGGGCACGCGGATGCCGATCGGTGTCGCCGATCCGGCCAAGCGCGCCGCGCTGATCGCCTATCTCAAGGCCGAGACCAGCAAGTGACGGCGGCGGGGGCCATGCGCGGGCCGGGCATCTTCCTGGCGCAGTTCATGGGCGACGCCGCGCCGTTCGACACGCTCGATTCGGCGGCGCGCTGGATGGCGGAGGCGGGCTATGAGGGTGTGCAGATTCCGACCTGGGATGCGCGCTGCATCGACCTGAAGCTGGCCGCCGAAAGCCAGGATTATTGCGACGACCTCGCCGGGCGCTGTGCCGAGGCGGGGGTGGCGATCACCGAGCTGTCGACCCATTTGCAGGGGCAGCTGGTCGCGGTCCACCCGGCCTATGATGCGGCCTTTGACGGCTTCGCGCCGGAGGCGGTGCGGGGCAAGCCGGCCGAGCGCCAGCAATGGGCGGTGCAGCAACTCCATTACGCCGCCAAGGCCAGTCGGCGGTTGGGGCTGAAGGCGCATGCGACCTTTTCGGGCGCGCTACTCTGGCCCTTCGTCTATCCCTGGCCGCAGCGTCCCGCCGGACTGGTCGCGGAAGGCTTTGCCGAACTGGGCAAGCGCTGGCGCCCGATCCTCGATGCGTTCGAGGAAGAGGGCGTCGACCTCTGCTACGAGCTGCATCCCGGCGAGGACCTGCACGATGGCACGACCTTCGAGCGGTTCCTGGACTCGGTCGGCGGCCATGCGCGCGCCAATATCCTCTACGACCCCAGCCATTTCGTGCTGCAGGCGATGGATTATCTGCAGTTCATCGACTTTTACCACGACCGCATCCGCATGTTCCACGTCAAGGATGCCGAGTTCAATCCGACCGGCCGCGCGGGCGTCTATGGCAGCTATGGCGATTGGGTCGACCGGCCCGGGCGCTTCCGTTCGCTGGGCGACGGGCAGGTGGATTTCGGCGGCATTTTCTCGAAGCTCACCCAATATGGTTACGCCGGTTGGGCAGTGCTGGAATGGGAATGCTGCCTGAAGCACCCGGAGGACGGCGCGCGCGAGGGGGCGCCTTTTATCGCCGCGCATATGATCCGTCGCGCCGAGCGCGCCTTCGACGATTTCGCCGGTGGCGGCGATCCGGCCGCCAATCGGCGCTGGCTGGGACTGTAACGATTGCAACGGCTTGACCATCCGCCCCGGAAGGTAAAGTCTGACAAAAATATAAGAAGCGGGAGTGGGGCATGGAAGCGATACCGGACAATCGGTCGCGGCTGTTCTGGCTGAGCGTGCTGGCGCTGTTCACGGCCGCGGCGAGTGCGGCCTTGCGCGCGGCGGTGGCGAGCAGCCTGAAGGCGGAATGGATCGATCCCATCGCGCCGGTCGAGGCGGGGGAGCTGATCGGATCGGCGCTGGGATCGGCGTTCTTGGGCTTTGCGGCGACCCTGTTCGTGGCGAGCGCGCTGCTCGACCGGATCGGCGCGCGGCAGATGTTGATCGGCTGTGGTCTGTGCTTCCTGCTCGGCACGGGAGCGATCATCGGGGCGGGCCATGTCGCAACCGGCATGGGGGTCTATCACATCGTCTGGGGCGGGATGCTCTTGAGCGGCATCGGCTGGGGGCTGGCCGAGGCGTCGATCAACCCGCTGACCGCCCGGCTCTATCCCGAGGAGACCACGCACCGGCTGAACGTGCTCCATGCCTGGTATCCCGGCGGGCTGATCGTCGGCGGGCTGGCGGGTGTGCTGCTGGCCGAAGTCCTGTCGTGGCAGGCGATCATGGCGCTGGTGCTGGTCCCCGCGCTGGGCGTGCTGGTGATGGCGGCGACCACGCGCTTTCCGCCCGTCCCGCGCGCGGTGCGCGATGTCGGCTTTGGCGGCATGATCGCCGAAGTCTTCAAGCGGCCCAGCTTCTTCGTCTGGTTCGCCGCGATGTTCCTGACCGCCGCGTCCGAACTGGCGCCGGGGCAATGGCTCGACGTGGCGCTCAGCAGCCGGGTCGGGATGCGCGGTATCCTGCTGCTCGTCTATGTCAGCGCGCTGATGTTCGTGTTCCGCCACTTTGCCGGGCGGATCGCGGGGCGGCTGTCCAATCCGGGGCTGCTCTGGGTGTCGAGCCTGATGGCAGGCATCGGCCTGTTCCTGCTGTCGCGCGCCCAGTCGCCGGTGGCGGCGGTGCTGGCCTCGACCGTCTGGGGGCTGGGCGTCTGTGCGATGTGGCCGACCATGCTCGCCTCGGTCGCGGAACGCTATCCGCGCGGCGGCGCCTGGGCGCTGGGCCTGGTCGGATCGGCGGGGGCGCTCGCCAGCTTCTTCGTCCTGCCGCGCCTGGGCGCGATGTTCGACGCGGCCAAGGTCGAGCTGGCAGGCGGGCCGGAGGCGTTCAAGCGGCTGACCGGCGAAGCGCTGCGCCAGGTCGAGGATGCGGCGGCGTCGCAGTCCTTTGCGCGGCTCGCCATCGTGCCGGTGATCCTGTTGTTCGTATTCGGCGGCATCTGGCTGGCCGAGCGCCGTCGTCCCCATCGCTCTGTTGCGGAGACTGTCGCATGAACTGGTCGCGTCGTACCGTGATGGGTGGCCTTGCCGCCGCTGTCCCCGCCGCCGCGCTGGCGGGCCGGAAATCGGGCAAGTCCTCGAATGCCGCGCGTTTTACCCTCGGCTTCGCGCCGCATCTGGGCAGCTTCGCCAGCCGGGGCGACAGCTCGGTCGAGCAGATCGCCTATGCCGCCGATCAAGGCTTCTGGGCGTGGGAGGACAATGAATACCGCCTCCGCCCCGTGGCCGAGCAGGAGGCGATCGCCAAGGCATTGCGCGACCGGAAGATGACGATGGGCGTGTTCGTCGCGTCGATGCCCAAATGGTCGGAATCGCGCCCCCTGCTGGGTGGTGACGACGATGCCGAGCGGCAGGCGTTTCTGGCCGACGTGACCAGCGCGGTCGATGTCGCCAAGCGGGTCGGCGCGACGCGGATGACCGTCGTCACCGGCTTTATGGACAAGAAGCTGCACCCCGCGATCCAGATGGGCCGGATCATCGACGTGATGCGCCGAGCAGGGGATATCGTCGCGCCGCACGGGATGGCGCTGGTGATGGAGCCGCTCAACACGCGGACCAACCATCCGGGCGTCTTCATGCAGTCGATCGCGGAGGGCTATGCGGTGGCGCGCGGGGCGAACAGCCCCGGCGTGAAGGTGCTGGCCGACCTCTATCACGAGCAGATCCAGTCGGGGAATTTGATCCCGACCATGAAGCTATGCTGGGACGAGATCGGCTATATCCAGTTCGGCGACAATCCGGGCCGTAACGAGCCGGGCAGCGGCGAGATTAATTACGCCAACATCTGCCGCTTCCTGAAGGCCCAGGGCTATGCCGGGGTGATCGGCATGGAGCATGGCAATTCGGTCAAGGGGCGGGAGGGCGAAGACAAGCTGATTGCCGCCTATCGCGCGATCGATCCGAGAACATGAGGAGGGGAGCGATGCGGATGCTATCGTTGATCGCATTGGCCGTGGCGAGTGGTGCGGTGGCCCAGGGTCAGCAGGCGGACAAGCCGGGCATGGGCTTTCGCGACACGCCGATGCTGCCCGGCGGAAAGTGGCATGTCCATGACCCCGACCGGCCCGCGCCGAAGGTCGTCACGCCTGCCGCGCAGCCCGGCGGTGCGCCGTCCGACGCGGTGGTGTTGTTCGACGGGCGCTCGATGGACGCCTGGACGCCCAGCGGCAAGCCATGGCTGCTGAAAGACGGCGCGATGACCGTGCCCCCGCGCGACGGCAAGGCCGAGAGCGTGCTGGTCAGCAAGCAGAGCTTCGGCGACGTCCAGCTTCACCTCGAATTCCGCTCGCCCAACCCGCCCCAAAAAAGCTCGCAGGATCGGGGCAATAGCGGCATCTGGTTCATGCAGCGCTACGAGGTGCAGATCCTCGACGGCTATGACAACCCGACCTATGCCGATGGGCAGGTCGGCGCGGTCTATGCCTGGAAGCCGCCGCTGGTGAACGCCGCGCGCAAACCCGGCGAATGGCAGAGCTACGACATCATCTTCGAGCGGCCACGCTTCGCGGCGGACGGCAAGCTGCTGCGGCCTGCCTATGTCACCGCGTTGCTGAACGGCGTGGTGGTGCAGAATCATCAGGCGATGCTGGGCACCACCATCTGGCGACAGGTCGAAAAATACCAGGCGCATGGCGATGCCGCGCCGATCCAGCTTCAGGATCACGACTCGCCCGTCTCGTTCCGCAATATCTGGGTCCGCCCGCTGCCGCCCGAGGCGATCGCGCAGGACCTGCCGGAGGATGCCCGATGACCCCCCATATCGACCGCAGACATGCCCTGGCGGGGATCACCGCCATGTTCGGCTCCGCGCTGTTCGCGCCGATCGCGCGAGCGGCGGGCGCGGTGGAGCAGGCGCGCGGCACCATCCCCGTCATCTCCGACGGCCCGCCCAGCGTCGCCGTCTTCACCCCCGTCCAGCGCGCGACGATGACCGCGCTGGCCGACCGCGTGATCCCGACCACCGACACGCCCGGTGCGATCGCGGCCGGGGTGCCGGCCTTTATCGAAAAGATGCTGGCCGACTGGTCGCTGCCCGCCGACCGGGTGCCGATCATCGCCGGGCTGAACGCGATCGAGGCGCGCAGCCAGAGCATCAACAAGGTCGCCGCCGCCAAGGCCAGCCCCGCGCAACAGGACACGCTGCTGACCGAGGCGATGGAGGGCGTGCTGCCCGAGGGCCGCGCCTTCTTCGAGCCGTTCCGGCAGCTGGTCATCACCGGATACTACACGTCGGAGATCGGCATCACGCAGGAGCGCGAATATCTGCCGGTGCCGGGCGAATATGACGGCGCCTATCCCTATTCCAAGGTCAACAAGGTGTATTCGGCATGATCGATCGTCGTTCTCTCATGGGCGCGGGGCTGGGCTTAGGCGCGGCGGCGATGCTGCCGGGCATGGCGCAGGCCGCGAAGCTCGGCGCTATCGGGCTCCAGCTCTATACGATCCGCGAGCTGTTTGCGGCCGATCCGGTCAAGACCTTGGAGGCGGTGGCCAAGATCGGCTACCGCGAAGTCGAATATGGCGGGGGCGGCTATGATGCGATGGATCATGCCATGCTCCGCCGTACGCAGGACCGGCTGGGGCTGAAGGCGCCATCGATCCATGTTCCCTATGAGTTGCTGCTCAGCAAGTTCGACAAGTGCGTCGCGATGGCCAGGACGCTGGGTTCGGATACTATCATTCTGCCGTACATGATCGATCGGCATCGGACCGAGGCGGGCTGGAACGCGGCGCTGCCCAACATCAATCGCTTCGCCGCGCAGTTGGAGGCGGCGGGGCTGGGTTTCGCCTATCACAATCACGACTTCGAATTCACCAACAAGCCCGGCGGCATCAGCCTGTACGACCGGTTGCTCAAGGGCACCGATCCGACGCTCGTGAAGGTCGAGATCGATCTGTACTGGGCGATCCATGCGGGCGAGGATGCGGCGGCGCTGATCCGGCGGCTGGCGGGGCGCATCTATGCCTATCACGTCAAGGACGCGCGCGCCGACGGCAGCATGACGGCGGTGGGTGCGGGCAAGATCGACTTCGCCTCGCTCTTCAAGCTCAATGGCCTGGCGGGCGTGAAGCATTTCTATGTCGAGAACGACCAGGCGCCCGCGCCCTATCTGCCCGACATCACCACCAGTTACCGGACGCTTCGCGCGCTTCGATTCTAAAACGACAAGAACGATATAGGGAGGATAGCCATGGCGGCGACGAACCGTTTCGACGCGATCGTGATCGGGTCGGGGATCAGCGGCGGTTTCGCCGCCAAGGAACTGACCGAAAAGGGCCTGCGCGTGCTGATGCTCGACCGCGGCGTCATGGTCGAGCATGGCGAGGGCTATCCCTATGACGGCAAGCCGCCGTTCGAGGTGCCCGCGCGCAACATCATGCCAAAGCCCTTGCTGGAGAGCGATTATTTCATCGCCAAGCAGGGTTATGTCGCCCCCAGCAACCAGAAATTCTACAATGACGACCGGCTGAACCCCTATGCCTATGACGAGGGGAGCAAATTCTACTGGATCCGGCCCGCTGCGGTTGGCGGCAAGTCGCTGATCTGGGGGCGCTGGTCCTTCCGCTGGAGCGCGGACGATTTCGAGGCGAACAAGCGCGAGGGCGTCGCCGCCGACTGGCCGATCCGGTACGAGGATGTTGCGCCCTGGTATTCCTATGTCGAGAAGTACATCGGCGTGTCGGGCTCGCGGGAGAATCTACCCTATCTGCCCGATAGCGAGTTCCAGCCGCCGATGCCGATGAACGTCGCGGAGAAATGGCTGAAGGAGCGGCTGGAAGGCCAGTTTCCCGGCCGCAAGCTGATCCACACCCGCCTGTCCAACATGACCGAGGACAAGCCCGATCAGAACCGCACGAAATGCCAGTTCCGCAACCAGTGCGGCAATGGGTGCTCCTTCGGCGCCTATTTCTCGACGCAAGCCGTGACGCTGCCTGCCGCGCGCGCGACCGGGCGGCTGACGCTTCAGTCGGATGCGGTGGTGACGGGGATCGACTATGACCCCGCCAAGAAGAAAGTCACCGGCGTCCGCTATGTCGATGCCAAGACCGGACAGGCACAGACGGTCCAGGCGAATCTCGTGTTCGTCTGCGCCTCGGCCATGGCGTCGGTGCAGATCCTGATGAACTCGCGCGCGCCCGGCTCGGAGCGCAGCCATTTCGATTCGAGCGGGACGCTGGGCCGCTATGTCATGGACCATATCTTCCGCGTCGGCATATCGGGGGAGATCCCCGGCATGGACGACCTGATCGAATATGGCCGTCGGCCGGGCGGGGTCTATGTGCCGCGCTTCCGCAACCTGAAGGGCGACGAGGGGCTGGGGTTCCGGCGCGGTTATGGCTATCAGGGTTCGGCCTATCGCAACGCCGCCAAGCCGGTCGGCTTCGGGGCGGAGATGAAGCATGGGATGCGCCGCTATGGCCCGTGGCAGTTCAGCATGGGGGCGTTCGGCGAGTGCCTGCCTTACGAGGATAATCGCGTCTCGCTGCATTCCAGCAAGGTCGATCGCTTCGGCGTACCGCTGATGAGGTTCGACGTGACCTTCCGCGACAACGAGTTGAAGATGATGGCCGACGCCCGGCGCGAGGGCGAGGCGATGCTGCGCGCGGCGGGGCTGAAGAACGTGACCAGCGGCGAGTCCGAGCATGTGCCGGGCGACGCGATCCACGAAATGGGCGGCGCGCGCATGGGCGCGGACCCCCGCCAATCGGTGCTCAACAAATGGAGCCAGGCGCATGACGCGGCCAACCTCTATGTAACGGACGGGGCGCAAATGGCGTCGGTGTCGTGCGTGAACCCCTCGCTGACCTTCATGGCGCTGACCGCGCGCGCGGCGGACCATGCGGTCAAGGGGCTGAAGGCGGGGGCGGTCTGAGGTTGGAGGCCGTCGGGTTGATCTGGGCAAAGTCCCTCCCCTTCAGGGGAGGGGTTGGGGTGGGGCTTCACCAAGTGCGTTCCGCCTGCGGAAGCGCCCCACCCCCATCCCCTCCCCTGAAGGGGAGGGGCGCTATTCTTTGACCTCGTCCACCGCAAAACCCTCCATCCCTACCAAACGCCCCGAAGGCGTCACCATCCGCGCGGTCGGCGAGCGGGCGGGGGTGTCGGCGATGACCGTGTCCAACGTCATCAACGGCGCAGGCCGGGTCAGCCCCGCGACACGCGACGCCGTGCTCGCGGCGATCGAGGCGCTGGGCTATGTCCCCAATGTCGCGGCGCGGCGGCTGGCCAAGGCGCGGGCGACGACTTTGGGCCTTTTATACAGCGACAAGGGCACCCCGTTCATCGACTCGGTGCTGCTCGGTGCGCTGCGGGCGAGCAATGCGAGGGGCCTGCAATTCATCGCGCAAGCCGAGGAAGGGCTGACCCGCGCGTCGGCCGAGGCGGCGCTGCGCACGCTGGTGCAGAGCGGCGCGGCGGCGGTGCTGCTGCTGCCCCCCTTTGCCGAATTGCTGAGCGGATCGGGCCTGTTCGAGGAACTGGGCGTCGCGGCAGCGGCGATCGCGACGGGGCAGACCATGCCCGACATGGCGACCGTGCGGATCGACAATCGCGCGGCGATGGCGGCGATGACCGCGCATGTCGTGGAGGCCGGGCATCGCCGCATCGGCTTCCTGGCGGGGCCGCAGCATTTCTCGGTCGCCGACGAGCGGCTGGCGGGCTTTCGCGACGGGCTGGCGGCGGGCGGCCTGGCCTATGATCCCGCACTGGTCGTGCGCGCCGGGTTCGATCCGGCGGCGGGCGCGGCGGCGGGGCGGGAACTGCTCGACCGACCCGATCGGCCGAGCGCGATCCTGTGCAGCAGCGACGACATGGCGGCGGGGCTGATCGGTGAGGCGTCTCGCCGGGGCCTGCGGCTGCCGGACGAACTGGCGGTCACCGGATTCGACGACACCGCGATCGCGGCGCGGCTCTGGCCACCGCTGACCGTGATCCGCCAGCCGGTCGGCGACATGGCCTTTCGCGCGGTCGAGCAGGTGCTGGCGGCGCTGCGCTCGCGGGTGGTGGAGGACCGGGTGGTGGATTTCGAGCTGGTGGTGCGGGAATCGGTGGGGCTTACCGCCTCATAAACCTCACCTCCGTTCGCGCTGAGCGAAGTCGAAGTGCACGCCCCGGACCCTGCCGCAGGGGTTTCCCTTGGCCTTCGACTACGCTCAGGCTGAACGGAGGTAGGTAGAAGTTCCCTCCTCCTCCGCCGCCCCGGGGAACAAAGCCTTACCCCGTCCGCCCATAATCCGCGATCAGCGCCACCTCTTCGGGATCGCCCAGCACCACGCCGACGCGCTGGTGCAGGCCGACCGCCTCGACCTCCATGATCGGAATGGCCCCGTCGATCGACGCGCCGCCCGCCTGCTCGATCAGGAAGCTCATCGGGTTCGCTTCATAGAGCAAACGCAGCTTGGCCTTGCCGTCCTTGCGGTGGTCGCCCGGATACAGGAACACCCCGCCGCGCTTCAGGATACGGTGGACGTCCGCCACCATCGAGGCGGTCCAGCGCATATTGTAATCCTCGCCCAGCGGCCCCTCGGTGCCCAGGATGCGCTCCTCGATATAGCGGGCAATGCCGGGCGACCATTGGCGGCGGCGCGCCATGTTGATCGCGAATTCCTTCGTGCCCGTCGGAATACGCATCGGCCCGTCGGTCAGCCGCCACGAGCCGATCTCGCGGTCGAGCGTGAACTCATAGACGCCGGTGCCGACCGTCAGGACCAGCAACGTCTGCGGGCCGTAAATGGCATAGCCCGCCGCCACCTGCGCGCGGCCGGGCTGGAGGAAATCGGCCTCGGTCACTTCGCGCCCTGCGCAATCCTCGGGCGCGCGCAGGACCGAGAAGATGGTGCCGACCGACAGGTCGACATCGACATTGCTCGACCCGTCGATGGGATCGAACAGCAACAGATATTCGCCGCGCGGGAAGCGGTTGGGGATGCGGTGGATCGTCTCCATCTCCTCCGACGCCATCGCCGCCAGATGCCCGCCCCATTCGTTCGCGTCGAGCAGCAGGTCGTTGGCGATCACGTCCAGCTTCTTCTGGACCTCGCCCTGCACATTCTCGCTGCCCAGGCTGCCGAGCACATCGCCCAGCGCGCCCTTGGAGATGGCCTGGTTCACCGCCTTGCACGCGCGCGCGACGGTTTCGATCAGCAGGCGGAGTTCGGCGGGGCAGGTCTCTTCGGAGCGGCGCTGCTCCTCGATCAGGAAACGGGTCAGCGTCGTCTGGCGCGGCGTCGTCATCGATTGCTCCGGGAAGGGCCGGGGGGGGATGATCGGCCCCGCGGGCTCCCTCCCGCCGGGCCAAGCCATGGTGGCGGGCGGACCATGGACCGGCCTCCGCCCGTGCGCAACCTGACGTTAAGCAAAGCTGGCGCTTTATGGGACCGTAGCAAATCTGTTATATCCCACTTCGCAAATGGGATATGATGGAGGTCGGAGGATCGCATATGACGACCGGACGGCTGATGACGGATACCCCCGCGCTGGGTCATGCCCCGACGGGCATCGACGGCATCGTATCGGCGTTGCGCACCGCCCGGCATGGCTGGCGGGTGCGGCAGGATGCGGGCCGCGATGTCGAGCGTTTTCCCTCGCGCAGCGGGGTCGAGGATGTCGTCGCGCTGGTCGCCGCCGCGCTCTATCCGCGTCGTCTGGGCCATTTTCGCGGCGGTGTGCAGGAGGAGGATCGCTTCGTCGCCGCCAAGCTGCTCGCCGCGCTGACCGCCTTGGAACGCGAGATCGGCGCGGAGCTGGCCTATTGGCAGAAGGATGTCGATGCGGCCTTCCCGCCCGAGCAGGCGGCGCTGGTGTCGCGGCTGTTCGGTGCCACGCTGCCGCAGGTGCGCGAGCTGATCGACAGCGATGTCGAGGCGGCGTTCCTGGCCGATCCCGCCGCGCGCAGCGTCGATGAGATATTGCTCTGCTATCCCGGTGCCATCGCCAGCCTGCACCACCGTATCGCGCATGAGCTGAACGAGCTGGGCGCACCGATCGTGGCGCGGATGATCTCCGAACTCGCCAATGAACGGACCGGGATCGACATCCATCCGGGCGCGACCATCGGGCGGCACTTCTTCATCGACCATGGCACCGGCGTTGTCGTCGGCGAGACCGCGATCATCGGCGAGCGGGTGCGCGTGTATCAGCATGTGACGCTGGGCGCGCGCTCGGCACTGGGCACCGCGCCGCGCTCCCCGCGCGACCGCTTTGCGCGCCATCCCATCGTCGAGGATGACGTCATCATCTATGCGGGCGCGACGATCCTGGGGCGGGTGACGATCGGGGCGCGGTCGGTGATCGGGGGCAATGTCTGGCTGCTGACCGATGTCGCGCCGGACAGCGTGCTCGTCCAGCCCGAGGCGCTGGCTCTGCCGCGCGCGGACGCGCGGGCGCTGCGGCAGGAATTGGAGGGGACGGCATGAAGCAGGGACGCAAGCCGGTCATCGGCCTGATGTGCGGCAATGAGGTGGCGAACCGCCCGATCCAGGCGGTCGCGACGCGCTTCATCGAACCGCTGGTCCAGCTGTGCGGTGCGAGCGTCCTGATCGTCCCCGCCGTTCCCGAAGCGGTCGACACCGCGCTGATGGCCGACATGCTCGACGGGCTGCTGCTGACCGGCGGAAGGTCGCATGTCGCGCCCGCGCAATATGGCGACTGCGCCGAACTGGCGCCGCAAGCCTGCGACCCGCAGCGGGACTCGGTTGCGCTGGCGCTGGCCGGGCGGATGATCGAGCGCGGCAAGACGGTGTTCGGCATCTGCCGGGGGATGCAGGAGATCAATGTGCTGTTCGGCGGGTCGCTGACCTGCCTGGGCGGCCTGCCGCGCCATCATCGCGGATCGTGGGAAGGCGATTACGACACGCTGTTCGGCCATCACCATCCGGTCGACCTGATGCCCGGCGGCGCGCTGGCCGGGCGCAGCGGGCATCGCCGGGTCGAGGTCAATTCGGTGCATCAGCAGGGTGTCGACCGGCTGGGCTATGGCCTGGTGGTCGAGGCACGCGATGCCGAGGACGGACTGATCGAGGCGTTCCGCGCGCCCGGCTGCGGCGCAGACGTGCTGGCGGTGCAATGGCATCCCGAATGGGACATTGCGACCTGCGGCGTGGCGCGCGGCTTCTTCACCATGCTGGGCGAGTCCGTGCGCGGTCACGCCTGACGAGAGGGGTTGCAGGGTTTCAATCAATCGGCCCTAGCCCCTCCCCTTCAGGGGAAGGGTTGGGGTGGGGCCTCGCCATTTGATACCGCGCTCGCGGAAGCGCCCCACCCCCGGCCCCTCCCCTGAAGGGGAGGGGAGATTGCGCCCGTATCCGCTTGTCATATCTTCTCGCATCAATCGCATCCCCGGCGGAACTCCTGCGATAGCGCTTGCCATCAACCCTGCCTCCACCATAGAGTCGCGCTCATAAAATAAGACTTTCATGGAGAAGGAGTCGTCATGGCGGCACTTGGCACGGGACGGCATAAGCGAGGACATGGCTGATGGCCCTGCCTGTCGATCTACCCCCCAGGGCCGTGACAGGGCAGGGCGGTGACGCCGCAGGCCAGGGCGGCACAGTCGCGCGCGGCTATCTCCCCGCGCTGATCATCACGGTCAGCCTGTTCTTCCTGTGGGGGATGGCGAACAACCTCAACGACATCCTGATCGCGCAATTCCGCAAGGCCTTCACGCTCAGCGATTTCGGGACCAGCTTCGTCCAGCAGGTCTTCTATCTCGGCTATTTCCTGCTCGCGGTGCCCGCCTCGATGGTGATGCGCCGTTATGGCTACAAGGCGGCGATCGTGCTGGGGCTGACGCTCTATGGCACGGGCGCGCTGCTCTTCTATCCGGCGGCGGCGGCGAGCCTGTACCAGCTGTTCCTGCTCGGCCTGTTCGTCATCGCGGCGGGCCTGGCCTTTCTCGAAACCTCGGCCAATCCGCTGATGGGGGAGCTGGGCGATCCGGCGGGGGCGACCCGGCGGCTCAACTGGGCGCAGGCGGCCAATCCGCTGGGCGCGATCACTGGCATCCTGATCGGGCGCTTCTTCATCCTGTCGGGCATCGAGCATGACGAGCGCGCGCTCGCCACGATGGACGCCGCCGCGCGCACCGCCTTCTACAAGGCCGAGGTGCAGGCCATCGCACCGCCCTACGTCGCGATCGCGATCGTCGTGCTGTTGTTCGCCGTCGCGACCGCGCTGGTCCGTTTCCCCACTGGCGCGCCGGTGCGGGCGGAGGATGAGGGGCGCAGCGGCCGCTTCGTCGACGTGTTCCGCCAGCCGCGCCTGATGGGCGCAGTCGTCGCGCAGTTCTTCTATGTCGGCGCGCAGGTCGGTGTGTGGAGCTACACGATCCGCTATGCGCAGGCCAATGTCGGGCTGAACGAGCGGGGCGGCGCGGATGCGCTGTTCGTCTCGCTGGTGCTGTTCGCCGCCGGGCGTTTCCTGGGCAGCGCGCTGATGGGCCGCGCCGCGCCGGTGAAGCTGCTGACGCTGTTCGCGGGGCTTTCCGTGCTGCTGACCGCCGTGGCGGCCGTGCTCGGCGGCTGGCCGGGGCTGATCGCGCTGGTCGCGGCCAGCTTCTTCATGTCGATCCAGTTCCCGACGATCTTCGCGCTCGGGATCGAGGGGTTGGGGCCGCTGCGTCGCGCCGGGGCGTCGCTGATCGTGATGGCGATCATCGGCGGCGCGGGGCTGACCGCGCTGATGGGCTTGGTGTCCGACCATGCCGGCATTACCAGCGCCATGCTGGTCCCGACCGCCAGCTTTGTGGTCGTGACGATATTCGCCCTGATGATGGGCCGCCGTAAGGAGAGAGATTGATGAACCGTCTGCAGGGTAAGCGGGCGATCGTGACGGGCGCCGGACAGGGGATCGGCCGCGCCGCCGCCGAGCTGTTCGCCGCCGAGGGCGCGCAGGTGATCGCGGTCGATCGCAACGCCGACGCGCTGGCCAGCCTTCGGGGCTGTACGACCGAGACACTGGACCTGACCGATCCGGCGGCGATCGCGGCGTTCGGCGAGCGGACGGGCGCGGTCGATGTGCTGTTCAACTGCGCGGGCTATGTCGATGCGGGCGACCTGCTGGCGACGCAGGACGGCGGATATCGCCTGTCCTTCGACCTGAACGTCCATGCGATCACCCATATGCTCCAGGCGTTCGTACCCGCGATGATCGCGCAAGGGGGCGGCTCGATCGTCAACATGGCCTCGGTCGCGGGCGCGATCATCGGCGTCGGCAACCGCTATGCCTATTGCGCCTCCAAGGCGGCGGTGGCGGGGATCACCCGCTCGGTCGCGCTCGACTATGTCGGCAAGGGCATTCGCTGCAACGCGATCTGCCCCGGCACCGTCCAGTCGCCCAGCCTCGACGAGCGACTGGCCGCGACCGGCGATGCGGAGGCGGCGCGTGCCGCCTTTGTCGCGCGCCAGCCCATGGGGCGGCTGGGCCGGGCCGAGGAGGTCGCATCGCTCGCGCTCTACCTCGCCTCGGACGAGAGCGCCTATACCACCGGCCAGCTGCACGCCATCGACGGCGGGTGGACGATGGCGTGACGCACACGCGCCCGCCTTTCGTCGACGCGCATTTCCACCTGTGGGATCACGCCGTGCTGCGCTACCCATGGCTGGACGCGCCCGAGACGGCGCCGATCGCCGCGAGCTATCGGATCGCCGATTATCGGGCGGAGCTGGCGGCGTGGAATCCGGCGGGCGCGGTGCATGTCGATGCGGGCGCGCATCCCGACCAGGGCGCGGACGAGACGGTCTGGCTGAACACGGTCGCGGATGAGGACGGACTGCCCGGCGGCATCGTCGCGCGGGTCGAACTCGACCATCCGGCGGTCGAGGCGCAACTGGGGTGGCAGGTGGCACAGCCACGGGTGAAGGGCATCCGCCACCTCATCAACTGGCATCCGACCGACCCCGCGCGCCGGGCCTATGAGCGTGACCTGACCCGCGATCCACGCTGGCGGGCGGGTTATGCGCTGCTTGGTCGCTATGGGCTGAGCTATGATTTCCATGGCTTTCCCGCGCAACTGGCGGGACTGGCGGAGGTCGCGGCGCAGCATATCGAGGTGCCGGTCATCCTCAACCACCTCGCCTTGCCCATCCCGGCGGACGGGCTGGAGGAATGGCGTGCCGGGCTGGTCGCCTTTGCCGCCATGCCCCATGCGGCAATCAAGCTGTCGGGGGCGGGCTTTGTCGGGCCGCGTTTCGATCCGGTCCATTTCGCGGACATCGTGGCTGAGGTGATCGATCGCTTCGGCACGTCCCGCGTGATGGTCGCGACCAACTTCCCGACCGACCGGCTTGCCGCCGATCTCGATCGCACGCTCGGCGTATACGAGACATTGCTGAGCGGCTTTTCCGATGACGAGCGGCGCGACCTGTGGGGGCGCAATGCCAACCGGATCTATCGACTGGGCCTGAACCTATGACCGACATTCCCCGTCGCAAGATGGGCCGGACCGACTGTGCCTTGCCCGAGCTGGGCTTCGGCGCGGCGGCGATGGGCAATCTCTATGCCGCGATCCACGATGCCAGCGCCGCCGCGACGCTGGACGCCGCGCTGTCGGCCGGTTTCCGCTATTTCGATACCGCGCCGCATTATGGCCGGGGCCTGAGCGAGCGGCGGCTCGGCGACGCGCTGCGGGGGCGGGGTGACGTGATCGTCTCGACCAAGGTCGGGCGGCTGATGGACCCGGACGCCAGCATCACCGATGACCGCGAGCGCGACGGCTTCCACTCCGCCATGCCGTTCAGACCGCGCTACGACTATAGCTATGACGGCATCCTGCGCAGCCATGAGCACAGCCTGCAACGGCTTGGCCTGGCCCGCGTCGATATGCTGTTCGTCCACGACATCGGCCGGGTCACGCATGGCGAGGCCGATGCGCAGTATCGCGAGCAACTGATCGCGGGCGGCGGGTTCCGCGCGCTGGAGAGCTTGCGCGACCAGGGTGCGATCTCGGGCTTCGGGCTGGGCGTCAACGAGGTCGAGGTCTGCCTGGACCTGATGGAGGCGGCGCGGTTCGACGTGATCCTGCTCGCCGGGCGCTATACCCTGCTGGAACAGGGTGCGCTCGATGCGCTGTTCCCCGCCTGCGCGGCGGCGGGCACGTCGATCGTGGTCGGCGGTCCCTACAACAGCGGCATCCTGGCGACCGGCAGCGCGGCCGCCGGACGCTATAACTACGCCCCCGCGCCCGAGGCGGTGCTGACCAAGGTCCGCGCGCTGGAGGCGGTGGCGGCGCGGCACCATGTTTCGCTGCCCGCCGCCGCGCTCGCCTTCGTGCTGGCCCATCCGCTGGTGGCCAGCGTCATTCCCGGTATCGCCGATCCGCAACAGGTATCCGACACGATGCGACTTTACGCCGAACCCATCCCGTCCGCCTTCTGGACGGAACTGCGTGACCAGGGCATGGTCCGTCCCGACGCGCCCCTGCCGGGAGAGGGGGCATGAGCGTCGCCGCCATCCGGCTGACCCCGACCGACAATGTCGCGGTCTGCTGCCGCACGGTCGAGCCGGGCGAGCATATCCTGGTCGATGGCCATGAGCTGACCGTCACCGAACGCGTCGCGCTGGGCCACAAGCTGGCGGTCGTGGCACTGGCGGCCGGCGACAAGGTCATCAAATACGGCATGCCGATCGGATCGATGACGCATGACGCGCCCGCCGGTGGCTGGGTCCATATGCACAACATGCAAAGCGACTATATCCCCGCGCATCTGCGCGACGCGCACGGAGATCACGCATGAACACGGGCATGACTGGGGCCATGGCCGAACGGACCTGGCAGGCCTGGGCGCGCCCCGACGGCCGCAAGGGCATTCGCGACGCGATCGTCGTCGTCTACCTGGTCGAGTGCGCGCATCATGTCGCGCGGCGGATCGTCGACCGGATGGACGACCCGCGCGTGCAGCTGATCGGCTTTCCCGGTTGCTACCCCAATGACTATGCGCTGGCGATGATGAAGGCGCTGACCACGCATCCCAATGTCGGCGGCGTCGTCCTGTTGTCGCTGGGTTGCGAGAGCTTCAACCGCGAGGCGCTGGCCGCCAATGCGCGCGAGCAGGGCCGCCCGGTCGAGACGATCGTGATCCAGCAGTCGGGCGGCACGCGCGGCGCGATGGAGGCAGGGATCGCCGCCGTCGAGCGCGTCCGGGCGGCGGCGGATGCGCAAGCCGTGCGCGTGCCCATGGCGCTGTCCGAACTGGTGATCGGCACCATCTGCGGCGGGTCGGACGGGACCAGCGGCATCACCGGCAACCCGGCGGTCGGCCGCGCCTTCGACACGCTCTATGATGCGGGCGCGATCTGCATCTTCGAGGAAACCGGCGAGATGATCGGGTGCGAGGGCCATATGGCCGAGCGCGCCGCGACGCCGGAGGTCGCGCAGGACCTGATCGCCTCGGTCGCGCAGGCCGAGCGTTATTATCGCGCCATGGGCTATGGCAGCTTCGCGCCCGGCAATGCCGAGGGCGGCCTTTCGAGCCAGGAAGAGAAGTCGGCAGGCGCCTATGCCAAGTCGGGCAGCCGTCCGATCACCGGCGTCATCCTGCCCGCCGAACAGGCGCCGGGGCCGGGGCTGTACCTGCTCGACGTGGTGCCCGCGGGCGACCCCAAGTTCGGCTTCCCCAACATCGTCGACAATGCCGAGATCGGCGAACTGATCGCGTGCGGCGCGCATATCAACCTGTTCGTGACCGGGCGCGGCTCGGTGGTCGGATCGGCCATCTCGCCGGTCATCAAGGTGGCGGCGAACCCGGAAATGTATGCCCGGATGGAAGGCGACATGGACGTGAACGCCGGTCGCATCCTGTACGGCGACGCGACGCTGGACGAAGTGGGGGCGGAGATCGTCGACCTGATCGTCGCGGTGTCGGGCGGCGCGCAGACCAAGTCGGAAGCGCTGGGCCATCAGGAGTTCGTGCTGACCTATAAGGCAGCGGGGGCGAAGGGACCGGGCTGTCTGCCGAACGCGGCGTAAGTAGGACTGAATCTCCCCTCCCCTTCAGGGGAGGGGCCGGGGGTGGGGCGTTGCGGCGAGCACGGCGTTCGCGGTGAGGCCCCACCCCAACCCCTCCCCTGAAGGGGAGGGGCTCGCATCGATTCTAGGCAACGTCATCCCATTATAGCCTTCGACTTCGCTCAGGCTGAACGGCAGTGGGGAAGCTCCAGGCGTGGTGCGTCGCCAACGCGCGCAATTCCGGCATCGCCACCGTCTCGCCCGACGCATCGACCCAGCGGATGAAGCCGCCGACCCGCTTGTCGATCTTCGCGGCGTGCCCTTGAAAGATATCCGACAGCCGATGGTCAAGGAACGGGTTGGCGAAGCGTTCCAGCGTCGTCGCGATATAGGCGCGCGCCTCCTCCACCATGCCGTGCGCGGCAAAGCCCGGCAGCACGTCCTGCGCCATCACCCGCTCCAGCGCCGCGCGCGTGTCCGCATCCGCCAGCGCCGCGCGGACCGTCAGGTCCGCCGCGCCGCCGCCGTCATGCCAGCGCGCCGCCAGCCAGCTATGGCCGAGATTGAGGATGTGCAGCTTCAGCCGCTCATACCGCTCCAGATCGTCGGTCAGGACGATGTCGGGATGGGGGAAGGGTAAAGCCAGGCCCGACTGGCGTTCGATCGCCCAAAGGGCATAGGGTTCGGCCACAGCACCGGCCGGATGGAGCGGTTCGCTGACGATGCGGTCGACCAGGGTGTTGGCCCAGACGCATTCCCGCTCCAGCCAGTCGAGAAACGCCACCTTGCGTCCCTGATCCCGCGCCAGCCCCAGGATAGTGGCGCGCAGCACATCGCCGTTGCGCACCACCAGTTCGCAGGGCAGCAAGGTGACGCCCGCCCCCCCGGCCTGCCAGCGCCGGTGCAGCAATTCGGTCAGCATCCCGCAAAAGCTCACCGACCCCTGACCATGGGCGGGCACGGTTCGATCTTCGTCGGGGATGGCATAGCCGCTGTCGCCGGTGTTGGAGACGATATGCGTCACCGCCCCAACCGCCAGATCGACCAGCCGGTCCCAGTCGTCCGCCGCGCTCAGCCCTTCGCGGACGCTGCGCACCTGGATGGTCCGCTCATCACGTGTGCCGTCGCGCAGGCCGCGCAGGATGACGGGAAAGCCAGCCGGATCGGCGAAACCGGCCAGCCGCCGCGCGCGCTCGGGGTCGCGGGTGGTCTGGACGATGACGATCGGCGGCACCGCCTGCCCGGCGGCGCGAGCCTCCTCGGCGAACAGGTCGACATGCGCCTGCAGGAAGCGGCTGGTGCCGAATTGCAGGATGACGCCCGCCTCGCTCATGGCGCGTCCAGCGAGAAGATGCGGTCCATGCCCACCCATTTTTCGCCCGGCGCGGCATGGGGCAGGGCTTTCTGGAAACGGTCCATCGTGGCTTCCCATCTAGCGTCGACAGCTGCCAGTTCGGCGGGGATGGCATGGGGGAAGTCGTCGGCCACCTCGGCGATCATGAACAGCCGGTCGCCGGTGCGCCAGATCTCCATCGACAGGAATCCCTTGGCTCGGATCGCCCGGGTCACCTCCGGCCAGGCCGCGCCGGGGGCATGGGCCTTTTCATATTCGGCGATCAGACCGGCATCGGCGACCAGATCCAGGGCGAAACACAGGCGTCGGGCCAATTCGGGCCTCCTCTCTCCAAGGCGGTAGGACCCATTCTTTGCGTCCCATCCGCCGGAGGATGTTTTAGCGTTCCCATCCCAAGCCAGCAATGGCATATGTGAGAGCGAAATCGCATATAGGAATCTGGAGAGGGTCGCAATGAAGGCACTGGTCTGTGTCCAGCCGCATGACATTCGCGTCGAGGATCGGCCCGTGCCGGTGCGGGGAGAAGGCGAGGTCCTGATCCGGATGCGCCGTGCCGGAATCTGCGGCACCGACTATCATATCTATGGCGGCAAGCATCCGTTCCTCGAATATCCCCGGCTGATCGGCCACGAGCTGGCGGGCGAAATCGCCGAGGTTCCAGAGGGTTCGGCCTTCACGGTCGGACAGGTGGTGACGGTGAACCCCTATATCGCGTGCGGCACCTGCCGCGCCTGCCGCCGGGGCAAACCCAATTGCTGCGCCCGGATCAGCGTCCTGGGCGTGCATGGCGATGGCGGCATGTGCGAGCTGTTGGCGGTGCCCGAAAGCGCGGTGATCGATGCGGTCGGCCTGTCGCTCGACCAGGCGGCGATGGTCGAGTTCCTGGCGATCGGCGCCCATGCGGTGCGGCGGGCGGGCGTCGCCGAGGGGGAGAGCGTCGCGGTGATCGGGGCCGGGCCGATCGGCGTGGCGGCGGCGCTGTTCGCGCGGATCGCCGGGGCGGGCCGGATCGTGCTGGCCGACACCCGTGCGCCGCGCCTGGCCTATGCGCGCGATCATCTGGGCTTCGGCGAGGGCGTGGTCGCCGACGATGCGCTGGGCGCGACGCTGGCCGGGATGACGGGGGGCGAGATGTTCGACCATGTGTTCGACGCCACCGGCAACATCCATGCGATGCGCGCCGGACTGAACTGGGTCGCGCATGGCGGCAGCTACACGCTGGTCGGCGTCTGCAAGGACGATCTGGTCTTCCCCGATCCCGAATTCCACAAGCGCGAGACGACGCTGGTCGCCAGCCGCAACGCGCTGTCGGTGGATTTCGACCATGTCATCGCCAGCATCCGCAGCGGCGCGGTGCCGACCGACGCGATCCGCACCCACACGCTGACGCTGGACGAGGCGCCGACGCGCCTGCCCGAACTGATCGACGAGGCGGATTCGGTGCTGAAGGCGATCATCACCATCGCCTGAGCGGACCGGCGGCTCCGGGCAACATCGCTTGCCCGGGGCGGGCCATCGCCCTAATCCTCGATCGGTGAGGGACGATATGACGGGCGACGGGGTAAAGACGAGCGAAGGGCGGACGCGCAAGGGCAGCTATGCCGCACCCGCGCTGGACAAGGCGTTCCTGATCATCGAACTGCTGGCCAACCATCCGGGCGGGATGCTGGTCAGCGAGATGGCGACCGCGCTGGGCCGCTCGCTGGGCGAACTGTTCCGCATCGTCGTGGTGATGGAAGAAGCGCGCTATCTCGAAAAGTCGCCGGTCGACGATCGCTACCGCGTCACCTACAAATTCCTCGACATCGCTTACCGGGCCACGCCGGCGCGGCAACTGACCGCCGCCGCGCTGCCCGAGATGCAGTCGCTGGCGCTGCATGTCGGCCAGTCCTGTCACCTGGTGGTGATCGAGGGCGGAGCGGGGCTGGTCATCGCGCGCGAGGAAAATCCCGGCACGCGCGGTTTCGCCCTGCGCATGGGCGCGTCGATCGATATCGTCACCAGCTGTTCGGGCAAGGTGCTCCTCGCCTTTGCCGCGCCGGCGCAACTGGGGCGCATCCTGGACCGGGCGGAGGCGGCGCAGGGCCGGGCCATCGACCGCGTGTCGCTGGCCGGGGAACTGGAGCGGGTGCGCGTCCAGGGCCATGGCCTGCGCGAAAGCCCGATCACCCGCGGCGTGACGGATATCAGCGCGCCGATCTTCGGTTTCGGCGGCGACTGCATGGCGGCGCTGACCATCCCCTTCCTGGAATCGATCGACGGATCGCAGCAATGCTCCATCGCGGAGGCGACGCAGATCCTGATCGCAACCACCGCCCGTATTTCACAAGCGCTCGGCCATCGCGGGGACGATGCGGGCGACGCGCGGCCTGCATCGCACGGATAGGGCGGATCAGTCGGGGCGCGTTTCCGTGCCCCGCTGCGTGCCATTGCCCATCGTCAGATACAAATGCTGCAACATCGCCGTCATCGCATCGATGCCCCGGTCGGTCAGGGTGACGGCCAGGCGCCGGTGATCCGCCGGGTCGGTGCGCCGCCGCAGCAGGTCCGCCCCCTCCAGCCGGTCGATCCGGCGCAGCGCGCTGGTCGCGCTTTCGCCCGAGACGAGGATCAGTTCCTTGACGCAGATCGGCCGGTTTTGCTGATCGGCGATGAACAGCTCCAGCATCATGTCCCAGGCGGAGTCGCGGAACACGTCGCGGGGAAAGAACTGTGCGGTCGTGGCGCGCATCGCCTGGGTCTGGCGGGCCAGATCGAGCAGGCTGGGGCCGACCTCGCGCATGGCGGGTTGCCGAATGCCGCGATGGGCGGGGGGGTGATAGAAAGCGGCAAGTTCCTTGGGCATGAGGTGATCCTTGGCTTGGGGCAATGGACGGTCATGTCCATGGCATGGCGGCGGATGGGAGGAGCGGGGTGGGCCGGTCATCGTTCGCGCAATCCTTCGCGGGCGCGGTTGAGCGGCTTCAGGAGATATTGCAGCACGGTCTTGCTGCCGGTGTGGATATCGGCGGTGGCGATCATGCCGGGCACGATCGGAAAGCGCTTGCCCGCCTTGTTGACCAGCGAGTCCGCCGTCGTGCGTACGAAGACGCGGTAATAATAGACGTCCGGGTTCACCTCGTCACGGATGGTGTCGGGCGAGATGCTGCTGACCTTGCCCTCCAGCCCGCCATAGATCGCATAGTCATAGGCGGTGATCTTGACGCTGGCGCGCTGGCCGGGGCGGATGAAGGCGATGTCGCGCGGCGAGATGCGTGCCTCGACCAGCAGGCGCTCGTCGAGCGGCACGATCTCCATGATCTTGCCGTTCGGGGGCACGACGCCGCCGATCGTCGATACCTCGATATTCTTGACCACGCCGCGCACCGGCGAGCGCAGGGTCAGGCGGCTCAACGTGTCGGAACGGCCGCGCACCACGGGGGCGAGCGCCTCCACCTCCTCGCTGACCTTGGCAAGATCCTGCCGCGCCTCGACGATATATTGTGAGCGCAGGTCGGATTTCTTCAGGTCGAGGTCGGCGCGCTGGCGCTTCAGGCGCAGCACCTCGACATTGCTGGCCGCGCCGACCTCGATCAGCGATTCGCCGATGCCGACCTCGCGGCCGATCAGTGCGAGCGACTCGTCGATCAGGCCGACCGAGCTGGCGAGACTCCGGCGGCGGGCATCGTACAGCCGCTGTTGTTCGGCCTTGAGCGCGGGGAAACCATCGAGCTCGCGCGAGAAGGTCAGCGGCGTACCGTTCACCTCTGCCTGCAACCGCGCCTGGGCCGCCAGCGCGGCGCGGTATTTGGCGGCGCTTTCCTCGACGGTCGATCCGGCCTGGGTGGGGTCGAGCTGGGCGAGGATCTGGCCCGGCTTCACGATATCGTCCTGACGGACCAGCATTCTGGCGAGGATGCCGCCCTCCAGCGATTGCATCACCTGTTCGCGGCTGGTCGGCACGACGCGGCCGGTGCCGGTCGCCACCTCGTCCAGCCTGGCGAACCAGGCCCAGACCAGCAGCGTGACGAACAACGCGGCCAGCACCCAGGTCATCCGCTTGGCCGCCAGCAGGGGGGCTGCCCCCTCATCGGCGAAGGGCAGGTCGGCGGGATGGGTGAGGGCGGTCATGCCGCCTGACTCCGGGCCGCACCCTGCATGGTCGCCAAAGCGGCGGCCTTGGGCTGATCGAGCAATATCTGGCCTTGGTCGATGACGATGATCCGGTCGACCATTTCCAGGACACGCATCCGGTGCGTCGCGACGATAACGGTGCGGCCCTGGCCCCAGGCGCGGAAGCGGTCGATGAACAGTCGCTCCGCCGCCTCGTCCATCGCGGCGGTGGGTTCGTCGAGCAGCATGACCTGGGGCTGGCGGATCAGCAGGCGCGCAAGCAGCAGCGCCTGTTGCTGCCCGCCCGACAGGCCCAGCCCGCCCTCCAGTACGACATGCTCCAGCCCGTCGCGCAGGCGCCGGATGAAGTCTATCGCGCCCACCATGTCGAGCGCGGCGAGGATCGTCTCGTTGCTCGCCGTCACCGCGCCCATGGTCAGGTTCTCGCGCAGGGTGCCGTGGAACAACCGGCTGTTCTGGGTCAGCAGCGCGACATCGCGGCGGACGTCCGCCGGGTCGATCTGATGCAGCGCGAGGTCGTCGAGCAGGATCTCGCCCGACACCGGCTGCAACATGCCCGACAGGCCCTGCAACAGCGTCGACTTGCCCGCGCCATTGCGGCCCAGCAGCGCGATCTTCTCACCCGCCGCGATCTCGAGCCTGGGCACGGTCAGCGCGGGCGGGGCGTTGGGGTCCGCATAGGTGAACACCGCACCGCGAAGCGTAAAGCGGCCATCGACCGAGGGCAGGGGGATGCGATGCTCGGCGTCCGGGTTGTCGACCGGCAGGCCCATGATCTGGTCCAGGCTGTTCGCCGCCACCTTGGCATGTTGATAGCGGCCGAGCAGGTGCGAGACCTGCCCCATCGGCGCCATCATCCGGCTGGCCAGCATCGAGGTGGCGACCAGCGCACCGGTCGTGATGTTCCCTTCGATCACCATCGGCGCGCCGACGAAGATGACGGTCGCATAGACCGCGTTCTGCACGCTCTGGGCCCAGGTCGACAGGCTGGCGGTCAGGCCGCGCAGCCGCAACTGCGCCTCGCCCGCCACCGCATTGCAATGGTTCCACTGGCGCTGGAAACGCTCCTCGGCCTGGAGCGTCTTGATGTCCTCGATCCCCTGCACCGACTCGATCAGCAGGGCGTTACGCAGCGAGGTTTCGCGCATCGACTCGGTCGCATAGGCGCGCAACCGGCGCTGGGCGAGCAGGCTGGGCAGCAGCAGCGCGATCAGGGCCACTACCGGCACCAAGGCCAGCGATCCGCCGATAAAGGCGAGGATCACCAGGAACAGGAAGAAGAAGGGCAGGTCCGCCACCGCCGCCACCGTGGTGGAGGTCAGCATGTCGCGCACCTGATCCAGGTCGCGAAGCTGCGCGATGAAGGTCCCGGTCGAGGTCGGCCGCGCCCGGTTGCGTACCCGCAGTGCGTGGCCGAACACCACGTCCGACAGGCGCAGGTCGGCGCGCTTGCCCAATATGTCGGTGATGCTGACCCGCAACCGACGCAGGATGAAGTCGAACCCGGTCGCCAGGATCACGCCGAAGAACAGAATATAGAGCGTCGGCATCGACTGGGCGGGGACGACGCGGTCATAGACCTGCATCGAGAACAACACCCCCGCCAGCCCCAGGCAGTTGGTCACGACCGAGGCGATGGCGACATGGCCATAACCCTTCATGTCCTGCAGCAGGAGGCGGCGGAGCCAATGCTCCTCGAAGGGTCGGATATAGCTGTCGACGCGGATGTCGGCGGCGGAACGCGCGGGGCGGGGCACGACGAACAGCCGGGTCTGTTCGACCAGCGTGGATAGCGGACGCTGCGCGCTCTGCCCGTCCTCGCCTGCGACCGAGAAGACCGCCTGGCCATCGGCATCGATGCCGGTGATCAGCGCCAGCTCGCCATCGTTCAGCCAGGCAATGACCGGCAGCCGCCAGCTGGTCAGCCGCATCGCGCCGGGTGCTACGAACCGCACCGACAGGCCGCTCGCCCGCGCCAGCGCGCGGACCCGCGCCTCTTCGTCGCCGCCGCCCTGGCACAGGGCGGTCAGGCGGGCGCGTTGCTCGGCGAACGGCATCCGATAATGGCGCGTGATCTGCCCCATCATGTCGATCCACGCCAGCGGATCGGTCGGGGGCGGGGTGGGGGCCGGATTGGGGCCGTTCACAGCGTCACGCCCCGGATCGTGGTGCCGGTCAGCCCGAAATCGTCGCGCGCCCGGCCCGAATAATAGAGGCACTCTATGGCCAGCCGCCGCAGGTCATGATTGGTGTTGACCGCATCGAAGCGCGCCTGCTGCAATTCCTGTTCGGCGTTGAGCAGATCGACCAGCGTGCGCGTGCCCATGTCGAGATATTGCAGGCGATAGAGCTTGCCGGTCTCGACCATATTGTCCTGCCGCTCGGCCAAAGTGCCGAGCAGCTGCGACAGTCCGGCGATCTGCGTTTGCGTGGCGGCGAGCGACTGGCCGACTTCGTTGCGGGCGGCCTGTTCGGCGGCCTGCGCCGCGCGGACGCCGTATTCGGCGCTGCGGGCGCGGGCGCGCACGGCATTGCCGCCGAACACGTCGCTGCTGACGTTCAGCCCGAAATTGTAAAGGCTGCGGTCGGAAAAGGGGGAGGCGACATCGGCCGCGGCATCGCCCGCCAGCGCGATGGTGGGCAGGCGCGCGGCACGGACGCGGCGGCTCTCGGCGCTGGCCTGTTCATATTGCGCCCGGGCGCGCATGATCGCGGGGATATCGGCCCATTCGACGGTGGTGGCGCGGGTGCAACTGGTCATCAGCCAGTCGGGCACGCCGGGATCGACCGACGGGGCCGTCTCGCGGCCGAGCAGGAAGGCCAGGCTGGTGGTCCAGCGGCGCTGCTCCGCCTCGATCCGGGTCAACGTCGCCTCGGCGGCGGCGACGCGCGACTGGGCCTGAAGCGCGTCGGAGCGGGTGGTCGCGCCCTTGCCGAACCGCTTGTCGACCAGCGCGCTGATCTCGCGGATGCGGCCCAGCTGTTCCATCGCGATCCCGCGCAGCGCCGCATTGCGCTGGACCTCCACCAGCGCGAAGCCGGTGTCGCGGATCAGCCCGTCGACCGCCAGCAACAGGTCCGCGCGACCGATCCGGGTGCCCGCGCGGGCGGACTCGACCGCGCCCGCGACCTTGCCGAAATCATAGATCATCTGCGACGCCGAGACCTGCGGACGGGGCCGCCACGCGCTGCCGATGCGGTTCTCGTACCCGCTGCCGACCCCTGCGCTGATCCGCGGCAGATAGCCCGCTCGCGCAACCTCGACATCCTCAGCCCGCGCCTCGATGGTCGCCGTCGCCTGGACGACCGAAGGGTGCCACGCCAGGACCTCGTGCATCGCGCTTTCCATCGTCACGACCGCGGGTTCTGCCGCAGCCGTTGCCGTGATGGCGCTCATCGCGATCATCACCCTCCCGAACCGTACCGATCGCCTCTGGTAGCGTTCTCGCCACTCTCGCTTCATCGATCGCATTTTGACCTCTCCCTGACAAAGAGGCTGACTAAACTATTTAAACAAAATGGGATTATGCGCCGAAGGGAAACCCCTTCGGCGCCCGAAATCAACTCCGTTTTCGGATATATGCGCAAGATGGTCAGACCAGGTGCAGGGTCGCCAGCCTTTCCTGCTCGGGATCGACCGAAACGGTCAGATAGCCCAGCGGATCATGCGTCACGGGGTCCTGCGCGCTGATGTCCGAAACGCTTGGCATCACGGACGAATCACCCGCATCGGCCAGAGATTCGCTCGGCAACGGTTCCCCGGCCGGGCTCTGCGCGTCGAGATAGCGGGACAGCACATCCTCGACGCTGCCCTGATCGTCCATCGGTGACAGTGCGATCCTGGCATCCGCCTGATCCAGGGTCAGCGGCACCGCGTCATGACCGACGGCCAGCGTCATCGGCACGACGTCGCTATGCACCTGCACCGGGTCTTCCAGCGCAAAGGCGGTCAGCGTCGCGGGAAAGACGGGGGCGACGCCGTTGTTGATGTCGATCGCCACGTCCAGCCGCGCGGTCGAGACCTGCCCGTCGGGCTGCACGACCTGATAGGTGAAGCGGTCGATCGGATCGGTCGCGGCATAGGCCAGGTTGGCGAAGGGCTGGTAGCTATATTGCCCGACCTCGTTGATGGTCAGCGTGCCATAGGCGCCGGCCAGCGTTCGGCCCGCATCGCCGACATCCACGAACTCGCCGCCGACCAGCATCTTGATGCCCAGGAAATCGCTGCCCAGCGTATCATTGGCCAGCAGATCCCCGTTGACCGGCGTGGTGCCGGACAGGGCGAACTGGTCGAGACGGGTCACCGTCTCGGCTACATAGACGTCGGTCGTATAGCCCAGTCCCAGGATGTTGGTGCTGGTGACGGTGTAGTTGTACGTGCCCGAGGGCAGACCGGTCATCGTCACGCTGATGCCCGAGCCTATCAGCCCGCCGACCCCCGCCAGGGCCGTGCCCGACGCGGTGCCGACGACCGCGCCCGCCGCATTGGTGACGGTGATCGTATAGCTGGGCACGACCGACAGGCCGGGTGCGATCGCGGCGGTCAGGGTGACGTTGGCCAAGCTGTTGGCATCGACCGTGAAGCTGTCGGTGACCTGACCCGTCCGCGCGCCGGTCAGGGCGATGGCCGTCGGAGTGGCGAACGACGTATCGACCGTCGCCGGGATGGTTTCGACCACATTGACGAAGGTCGCGCCCGCCGTCGCCGCATCGTTGACCGCGATCGGAGCGCCGGTGATGTCCGGGCTGCCGATCGAGATGGTCAGCGTCGCGCTCTCCCGCTCGCCGTCGCTGGCGTCGAGCAGGGTGTAGGTGAAGCGGTCGGTCTTGCCGAGCACGGCGGCATCCGCATTGGGGGTGTAGCTGTACCGGCCGTCGCTGCCGATGGTCAGCGTGCCCCATTGCCCGACCACCTGCGTATTACCGGTGACGGCGGTCGTCACCCCGTTCAGCGTGACGCTTTCGACGCGGGTCTGTGGGCTGACCACATCGACCTGACCCGTGGGGCCGGGATCGGTGATGACATTCCCGTTCGTCACGGCGGGCACGACTTGGCCGATATCGGTGAAGTCCGAGTCCACGCCGGTGACGCTCAACCCGCCGAGCAGGCCGATGCCCAGCGTATTGTCGAAGGTGACGAAGGCCCGGTACTGGCCCGGCGCCAGATCGTCTGCGGTGGCGACCAGATTGCCACCCAACAGGCTGACCTCCAGCAGCGGGGAATTGCCACCGCCGTTCACCGCGACCCAGTTGGTGCCGTCGAACCGCTGGAGCACCACCGAATAGCCGCTGGCGACACCCAGCGACAGGGTGGCGTCATAGGTGAAGGTCGCGTCCAGCACATGGCCCTGCTGCACCGTGAACTGGACGTTGGGGATGGCCAGCACCTGTGCGTCCAGATTGACCAAGCCCAGCGCGACAAGTGCGGTGTAGTTGGCATTGCCCAGCGTTTCGTTGGTCTGCACGGGCACCAGATCGACCTGTGCCGAGGCGATATTGTCGAAGGCACTGATGTCGAAGGGCGCGACGACCGCGACCGTACCCGAAACATTGCCCGCCCCGTCACGAAGTCCGACGTTCAGCGTCTCACCCGCGACCTGCGGCGTGGTGAGGGTGACGCTATAGGTGCCGCCGCCCGCGACCGTGCCGGTGCCGATGACGGTGCCGCCCGTATTGCGGACCTCCACCGTGGTGCCGGCTTCACCCGTGCCGGTAACGATCGTGCCCGTGCCGTTGATCGCGGCGGTGGGAATCGCCGGGGGCGTGATATCGGGCGCGGCCAATGGCGCCGGGGGCGAGACATTGCCCGCCGCGTCCACTTGCGTGACGGTCAGCGCCTGGCCATTGGCCTGCGCGATGGTCAGCGTGGCGGTGTAGGCGCCGTTCGCATTGACGATCGCACTGCCGACCAGCTGGCCCTGCGCGCCGAGGATGCGCACCGTCGCGCCGGGCTCGCCCGAGCCGGTGACGATCGTGCCCGTGCCGTTGATCGTGGCGCCGGGCAAGGCCGGTGGTGTGATGTCCGGCGCGGTCAGCGGGCTGGGCGCGGAGGCGTTGCCCGCGGCATCGGCCTGGGTCACGGTCAGCGCTTGGCCATTGGCCTGGGGGCTGGCGAGCGTGACCGTATAGCTGCCATTCGACGCGACGACGGCGGTGCCGATCGGGTTGCCGCCCGCATCGCGCACGGTCACGGTCGCGCCTGCTTCCCCCTGACCCGTAACCAGCGTGCCGATGCCGTTGATCGCGGCGGTCAGGCCGGTGGGTGCGGTGATGTCCGGCGCGGTGGCCTGGGCGATGGGCGAGATATTGCCCGCCGCATCGACCTGGGTCAGCGTCACCACCTGCCCATTGGCCTGGGCCGGGGTCAGCGGAGCGGTGAAATTGCCGTTCGCATCGACCACGGCGGTTCCCAGTACCGCTCCCCCCGTGCCCCGGATGGTGACGGTCGCACCAACCTCGCCAGTGCCGGTCAGCGTCGAGCCGTCGCCGGAGACGGTGCCGATCGGGGCGAGAGGCGCGGTCAGGTCCGGTGCGACGACGGTGGCGGGCGTCGAGGCGTTACCCGCCGCGTCCGCCTGGGTCACCTGCAACACCTGCGCATTGAGCTGCGCCGGGGTCAGGATCGCGGCATAGGTGCCGTTGGCGGCGACGACTGCCGTGCCCAGCACCGCACCGCCCGCGTCGCGGATGGTGACGGTCGCTCCCGCCTCACCTGCGCCGGAGACGAGATTGCCCGCGCCGTTGATCGCGGCGGTCAGGCCGGTGGGTGCGGTGATGTCGGGCGCGGTGACTTGGCTGAGCGGCGAGACATTGCCCGCCGCATCCGCCTGGGTCAGCGTCACGGTCTGGCCGTTCGCCTGAGCCGGGGTCAGCGGAGCGGTGAAATTGCCGCTCGCATCGACCACGGCGGTTCCCAATACCGCGCCGCCCACGCTGCGGATGGTGACGGTCGCACCAACCTCGCCAGTGCCGGTCAGCGTCGAGCCGTCACCCGAAACCGTGCCGATGGGCGCGAGCGGGGCGGTCAGATCCGGTGCGATGACGGCGGCGGGCGTCGAGGCATTGCCCGCCGCGTCCGCCTGCGTCACCTGCAACACCTGCGCATTGAGCTGCGCCGGGGTCAGGATCGCGGCATAGGTGCCGTTGGCGGCGACGACCGCTGTGCCCAGCACCGCACCGCCCGTATCGCGAATGGTGACGGTCGCACCCGCCTCACCCGCGCCGGAGACAAGATTGCCCGCGCCGTTGATCGCGGCGGTCAGGCCGACGGGTGCGGTGATATCGGGCGCGGTGGCCTGCGTAATGGGCGAGACATTGCCTGCCGCATCCGCCTGGGTCAGCGTCACGATCTGGCCGTTCGCCTGGGCCGGGGTCAGCGGAGTGGTGAAATTGCCGTTCGCATCGACCACGGCGGTGCCCAGTACCGCTCCCCCGGCACCCCGGATGGTGACGGTCGCGCCGACTTCACCGGTGCCGGTCAGCGTCGAGCCGTCGCCCGACACCGTGCCGAGGGGCGCGAGCGGGGCGGTCAGGTCGGGTGCGATGACGGCGGCGGGCGTCGAGGCATTGCCCGCCGCGTCCGCCTGGGTCACCTGCAACACCTGCGCATTGAGCTGCGCCGGGGTCAGGATCGCGGCATAGGTGCCGTTGGCGGCGACGACCGCCGTACCCAGCACCGCACCGCCCGTGTCGCGGATGGTGACGGTCGCTCCCGCCTCACCCGCGCCGGAGACGAGATTGCCCGCGCCGTTGATCGCGGCGGTCAGGCCGGTGGGTGCGGTGATATCGGGTGCGGTGACTTGGCTGAGCGGCGAGACATTGCCTGCCGCATCCGCCTGGGTTAGCGTCACGATCTGGCCGTTCGCCTGAGCCGGGGTCAGCGGAGTGGTGAAATTGCCGTTCGCATCCACCACGGCGGTGCCCAATACCGCACCCCCCGTGCCCCGGATGGTGACGGTCGCGCCGACTTCACCGGTGCCGGTCAGCGTCGAGCCGTCGCCCGACACCGTGCCGATGGGCGCGAGCGGGGCGGTCAGGTCCGGTGCGAGGACGGGGGATGCGGGCGAGGCATTGCCCGCCGCATCGCTCTGCACGACGGTCAGCGGCTGGCCGTCGACCTGCGGCGTGGCGAGCGTCACGGCATAGGCGCCGTTCGCGCCCACTGTGGCGGTGCCGAGCGTCGTGCCATTGGCGTCCAGCACCCGCACGGTCGCGCCGACCTCGCCCGTCCCCATGACCAGCGCGCCGGTCGGATCGATCATGGCGATGGGCGCATTGGGGGCGGTCAGATCGGGAGCGATGACCGTGACGGGGGGAGAGACATCGCCCTCGGCATCGGTCTGGGTCACGCGCACCGTCTCGCCATTGCGCTGTGGGGTGGTCAGCGTGGCGGTATAGCTGCCGTCCCCGGCGACCTGCGCATTGCCGATCACCGCGCCATTGGCGTCGCGCACGATGACGGCGGCGCCGACCTGTCCGCTGCCCGAAACGCTCGCGCCGTCGAGGGCGATGGTCGCGGTCGGCGCGTCGGGCGTGTCGTTGGGGATCAGGTCGGGCGCGGTCGCATTGCCGGGGGCCGAGACATTGCCCGCCGCATCCGCCTGGGTCAGGGTCAGCACCTGCCCGTTGGTCAGCGCGGTGGTCAGCGTCACGCTGAAGCTGCCATCCGGGTTCACCGGCACGGTGGCGAGGACCAGCCCGACCGGATCGGTGATCGTCACCGTCGCGCCGATCTCGCCGGTGCCGCTGACCACCGTTCCATCTGTCGAGACGGTCGCCACCGGCGCGTCCGGGGCCGTGCGGTCGAGCGCGGTCACGGTGGTCGCGGGCGATCCGTTGCCCGCGCCATCCGCCTGGGTGACGCTCAGCACTTGGGCGTCCAGCTGGGGTGCGGACAGGGTGACCGTATAGGACCCCTGCGGCCCGACGATCCCGGTGCCGAGCACGCCACCGCCCGCGTCGCGTACGGTGACGGTCGCGCCGACCTCTCCCTGGCCGCTGACGATGGTGCCTGTCGCATCCAGTACCGCGACGGGGGGCGCGGGCGGGGTGATGTCGGGGGCGGCGACACTGGTCGGCGTCGATACATTGCCCGCCGCATCGGTCAGCGTCGCACTGACCATGCCGCCATTGGCCTGGGCGGGGTTCAACGGCACGCTGAAGCCGCCGTCCGCACCGACCTGACCGGTGCCGATCACCGTGCCGCTGGCGTCGCGCAGGGTCACGATGGCCCCGACCTCGCCGCTGCCGGTCGCATTGGCGCCAGTGCCGTCGAGCGTGAAGACGGGGGCGAGCGGGGCGGTCAGGTCAGGTGCGGTGGCGGGGCTGGGCGGGGAGGTGTTGCCCGCCGCATCCGCCTGCGTCACGGCAAGCACCTGGCCATTCAGCTGCGCGGTGGTCAGGGTCAGCGCATAGGCGCCGGTGGCGCCCGCCGTGCCGGTGCCGATGATCGTGCCGTCGGGCGCACGGACGGTCACGGTCGCGCCCGCCTCCGCCTGGCCGCTGACGATGGTGCCGGTGGTGTCGACGCTGGCGGTCAGTCCGATCGGTGCGGTGGTGTCGAGCGCGGTCAGCGCCAGTGGCGGCGAGACATTGCCCGCCGCATCGGCCTGGACCACCGACAGGGCCTGGCCGTTCAGCTGTGCGCTCGCCAAGGGGACCGAGAAACTGCCATCGGCGGCGACCGTGGCCGTACCGAGAGGCTGTCCGTTGACATCACGCACCGTGACGGTCGCGCCGGGTTCGCCCGTGCCGTTCACCAGCGTGCCGTCGGCCGAGACAGTGCCCTGCGGGGCGAGCGGGGCGGTCAGGTCGGGTGCGATGGCGGGGCTGGGCGGGGAGGTGTTGCCCGCCGCATCCGCCTGCGTCACGGCAAGCACCTGGCCGTTCAGCTGTGCGGTGGTCAGGGTCAGCGCATAGGCGCCGGTGGCGCCCGCCGTGCCGGTGCCGATGATCGTGCCGTCGGGCGCACGGACGGTCACGGTCGCGCCCGCCTCCGCCTGGCCGCTGACGATGGTGCCGGTGGTGTCGACGCTGGCGGTCAGTCCGATCGGTGCGGTGGTGTCGAGCGCGGTCAGCGCCAGTGGCGGCGAGACATTGCCCGCCGCATCGGCCTGGACCACCGACAGGGCCTGGCCGTTGAGCTGTGCGCTCGCCAGCGGGACCGAGAAACTGCCATCGGCGGCGACCGTGGCCGTACCGAGAGGCTGTCCGTTGGCATCACGCACCGTGACGGTCGCGCCGGGTTCCCCCGTGCCGTTCACCAGCGTGCCGTTGGCGGAGATGGTGCCAGCGGGCGCCAGCGGTGCGGTCAGGTCCGGCGCTGCGACGGTGGCGGGCGTCGAGACATTGCCCGCCGCATCGCCTTGCGTCACCTGCAACGTCTCGCCATCGATCTGGGCAGGCGTCAGCGACGCGGCATAGCTGCCGTTCGCGCCGACGACGGCGGTGCCGATGATCGTGCCATCGGGATCGCGGACCGTGACGGTCGCGCCGACCTCGCCGACGCCGGTCACGACGGTGCCGTCGCCGCTGATCGTGGCGGTCAGCCCGATCGGGGCGGTAATATCGGGCGCGGTCACCGCGACGATGGGCGAGGCATTGCCCGCCGCGTCGCTCTGGACCAGCTGGAGCGCCTGGCCATTGGCCTGGGCGGGGTTCAGCGTCACCGCGAAGCTGCCGTCCGGGGCCACCTGACCACTACCCAGCAAAGTGCCGTCGGCGGCGCGGATAGTGACGGTCGCGCCCGGCTCGCCGGTGCCCGACAGGGTCGCACCCGCATCGACCACCGACCCGGTCGGGGCGAGCGGCGGCGTGGTATCCGGCGCGAGGACGCTGGCGGGGGCGGAGACATTGCCCGCCGCATCGGCCTGCGTCACCTGAAGCGTTTCGCCATTGGTCTGCGGCGTGGTCAGCGTCGCGTTATAGATGCCGTTGGCGGCGACCGTGGCGGTGCCCAGCACCGCGCCGTTCGCATCGCGGATCGTGACGGTCGCGCCTGCCTCGCCCGAACCGGTGACGATCGCGCCGTCACCGCTGATCGCGGCGGTCAGCCCGGTCGGTGCGGTGATGTCGGGCGCGGTCAGCGGCGTGGCGGGCGACAGGTTGCCGCCGCGATCCGTCTGGTCGAGCGACAGCGCCTCGCCATTGGCCTGGGGCGGCGACAGCGGCGTGGCGAAGCTGCCGTCCGCGCCGACCGTCACCGTCGCGATCACCGTGCCATCGGCGGCGCGCACGCGGACGGTGGCGAAGGGCTCGCCGGTGCCGGTCACGCTGGCGCCATCGGCGGCGATGGTCGCGATCGGTGCCGGGGGGGCGGTCAGGTCGGGGGCGGCGACCGTGGCGGGCGCCGACGGGTTGCCGGCCGGATCGGTCTGCACCGCCGACAGGGTCTGGCCGCTGATCTGCGGCGGGTTGAGGGTCAGGGTATAGCTGCTGTCCGCAGCCACGACCGCGCTGCCCAGCGGCGTGCCGTTGGTGTCGACGACCTGCACCGTCGCACCGGGCTCGCCATTGCCATAGACCGCCGTGCCGTCCGCCGAGAGCGTGGCGAGCGGCGGGGCGGGGGGCGTGATGTCGGGCGCGGTGACGGTGGCGACGGGAGAGACATTGCCCGCCGCATCGGTCTGCGTCACGGACAGGGTTTCGCCATTGGCCTGCGGCGTGGTCAGCGGCGCGTTGAAGCTGCCATCGGCGGCGACGGTGACGGTGGCGAGCACGCTGTTGTCGGGCGCACGCACGATCAGGGTCGCACCCGGCTCGCCGGTTCCGCTGATGCTGGTGCCGTCCGCGCCGACCGTCCCGACGGGAGCGGAGGGGGCGACGAGATCGGGCGTGACCGCCACGCTCGCGGGCGAGGTATTGCCCGCTGCATCAGTCTGGATGGCCGACAGCGTCTGGCCGTTGGCGACCCCCGTGGGCAGGGCCACGCCGAAGCTGCCGTCGCTGCCCACCGTCGCGGTGCCGATCGGCTGGCCGCCCGCATCGACGACCTGCACCGTGGCGCCCGGCTCACCCGTACCGGTCAGCTGCGTGCCGTCCGCGCTTACCGTGACGACTGGCGCGGTCGGAGCCGTGATATCGGGTGCGCTGATGGTCGTGGTAGGCGAGGTGTTGCCCGCTGGATCGCTCTGCGTGACGGTCAGGGTTTCGCCATTGGCCTGTGGCGTGGTCAGCGGCAGTGTGTAGTTGCCTTGCGCGTCGACCGTGGCAGTGCCGAGCGGCTGGCCGGTGTCGTCGCTGACAGTGATGGTCGCGCCGGGCTCGCCGGTGCCGGTGATGGCGGTGCCGTCGCCCGCGATGGTCGCGGTCGGTGCGGTCGGAGCCGTGATGTCGGGTGCGCTGATAGTCGTGGCGGGCGAGGTATTGCCCGCCGGATCGCTCTGCGTGACGGTCAGGGTTTCGCCATTGGCCTGTGGCGTGGTCAGCGGCAGTGTGTAGTTGCCTTGCGCGTCGACCGTGGCGGTGCCGAGCGGCTGCCCGGTGTCGTCGCTGACAGTGACGGTCGCGCCGGGCTCGCCGGTGCCGGTGATGGCGGTGCCGTCGCCCGCGATGGTCGCGGTCGGTGCGGTCGGAGCCGTGATGTCGGGTGCGCTGATGGTCGTGGTAGGCGAGGTATTGCCCGCCGGATCGCTCTGCGTGACGGTCAAGGTTTCGCCATTGGCCTGCGGTGTCGTCAGCGGCAGGGTATAATTGCCCTGCGCGTCGACCGTGGCGGTGCCGAGCGGCTGGCCGGTGGCGTCATTGACGGTGACGGTCGCGCCGGGCTCGCCGGTGCCGGTGATGGCGCTGCCGTCGCCTGCGACAGTGGCGGTAGGAGCGGCGGGGAGAGTCGTATCCGGTGCGCCGATCGAAATAGCTGGGGAGGTGTTGCCCGCCGGATCGCTTTGGGTAACGCTCAGGGCCTCACCATTGGTCTGGGGCGTGCTTAGCGGCAAGGTATAGTTGCCCTGTGCATCGACCGTGGCGGTGCCGAGCGGCTGGCCAGCCGGATCACGCACGGTGATGGTGGCGCCGGGCTCGCCGGTGCCGGTGATCGCGCTGCCGTCATCGGCGATGGTCGCGGTGGGCGCGGCCGGGGCGGTGAAGTCGGGGGCGGTGAGGGTGATGGTGGGCGAAACATTGCCCAGCGCGTCGCTCTGCGTGACGGTCAGGGTTTCGCCATTACCCTGCGGCGTGGTCAGCGTCAGGCTGTAATTGCCGTTCGCATCGACCGTCGCCTGGCCGATGGCCTGGCCGTTGGCGTCCCGCACGATCACCGTCGCGCCGGGCTCGCCGGTGCCGCTGACCGTTGTTCCTTGCGAGTCGATCTGGGCGGTGGGCAGCGGCATGGGGCCGGTGTCGATCGCGTCCAGCTGGGTGGTCGGCGAGACATTGCCTGCCGCGTCCGTCTGGGTCACGACCAGCACGCCGCCACCCGTCTGAGCGGTGGTCAGAGGCACCGTATAGCTGCCATCGGCGGCGACGATGGCGGTGCCGATCGGCTGTCCGTCCGGGCCGACGACGCGCACGGTCGCGCCGGGTTCGCCCGATCCGGTCACGGTGGCACCGTCAGCGGACAGGGTCGCGGCGGGTGCGGCAGGCGGGGTGATGTCGGGCGCGCTGACGGTGGCGGCGGGGGAGGTGTTGCCCGCAGGATCAGCCTGCGTAACGGTCAGGGTGCCGCCATTGGCCTGCGGCGTGGTCAGCGGCAGCGTATAGCCGCCCTGCGCATCGACGACCGCGGTGCCCAGCACCTGTCCGGCGGCGTTGCGCACGGTGACGGTCGCACCTGCCTCGCCAGTGCCGGAGACGCTGGTGCCGTCGCCGTTGATGCTCGCCGTGGGTGCGACGGGCGGCGTGGTGTCGGGCGCGGCCAGCGTGACGGCGGGGGAGACGTTGCCCGCAGGATCAGCCTGCGTAACGGTCAGGGTGCCGCCATTGGCCTGCGGCGTGGTCAGCGGCAGCGTATAGCCGCCCTGCGCATCGACGACCGCGGTGCCCAGCACCTGCCCGGCGGCATTGCGCACGGTGACGGTCGCGCCCGCCTCGCCGGTGCCGGAGACGCTGGTGCCGTCGCCGTTGATGCTCGCCGTGGGTGCGACGGGCGGCGTGGTGTCGGGCGCGGCCAGCGTGACGGCG
>Ga0308158_10000417_pt1 | contig 72277 bp, 59 predicted proteins | sample PhyBR2_FD_201038 | JGI IMG/M metagenome (GOLD analysis project Ga0308158, IMG submission 201038) | Phyllosphere microbial communities from UC Gill Tract Community Farm, Albany, California, United States - DLSLB.R2 | ecosystem: Host-associated > Plants > Phyllosphere > Unclassified | place: USA... | reverse complement strand
GCCGACGTGCGCGACGTGCGCGACCGCATCATCGCCGCCCTGCTCGGGCGAGAGCTGCCAGGAGTCCCGCAGCGTGACGAGCCGTTCGTGCTCGTCGCAGCCGACCTGGCACCGGCCGACACCGCCGCGCTCGCCGGTGGCCGCTGCGTCGCCCTCGTCACCGAACAGGGTGGACCGACCTCGCACACGGCGATCATCGCCCGCTCGCTCGGACTGCCCGCCGTCGTCGGCGTCGCCGGCGCCACAGGCATCCGGTCGGGGGCCGTCGTGCTCGTCGACGGCGACCACGGCACCGCGGAGGTCGACCCGTCGCAGACACGGATCGACTCCGCGGCGAAGGCCGCGACGGCCAAGCCGTTCGACGGGCGCGGCAGGCTCGCCGACGGATCGCCGCTGCCGCTGCTGGCCAACGTGGGCGGGTCGTCCGACGCCCTGGTGGCGGCAGAAGCGGGCGCAGAGGGCGTGGGGCTGTTCCGCACCGAGTTCTGCTTCCTCGACCGCACCGAGGCGCCCACCGTCGGCGAGCAGGTCGAGGCCTATCGTGCCGTGCTCTCGGCCTTCGCCGGACGGCGGGTCGTCGTGCGCACGCTGGATGCCGGCAGCGACAAGCCTCTGCCGTTCGCCGGCGCCGAAGACGAGGAGAACCCCGCGCTCGGCGTACGGGGCCTGCGGATCGCACGGCGGCGACCCGAGCTGCTCGACGATCAGCTGCGCGCGCTCGCCGAGGCGGCGTCATCGGAGTCGGCGCTCGTCGAGGTGATGGCGCCGATGGTCGCCACGGTCGACGAGGCGCGGGATTTCGCGGCCCGAGCGCGTGCGGCGGGGCTCGACCGCGCCGGTGTGATGGTCGAGACGCCGTCGGCGGCCCTGCTGGCGGCCGAGCTCTTCGAGGTGGTCGACTTCGTCAGCCTCGGCACGAACGATCTGGCTCAGTACACGCTCGCGGCCGATCGTCTGCTCGGTGAGCTGGGCGATCTCAACGACCCATGGCAGCCGGCAGTGCTGCGGCTGATCGGCATGGTCGGATCGGCCGGTCGGGACGCCGGCCGGCCGGTCGGCGTGTGCGGTGAGGCAGGCGGCGACCCGGCGCTCGCGCCGGTGCTCGCCGGGCTCGGCGTGACCAGCCTGTCGATGACATCTCGCTCGCTCGGCCAGGTGGCCGCCGCGCTCGCGCACGTGTCGCCTGAGCAGTGCCGTGCCGCTGCGCACGCGGCGCTGGCGGCGCCGACGGCCGCCGAGGCGCGCGCCGCCGCTGCTGCCGCGCTGGCGCGCTGATCCGCCGTTCGAGGGGTCAGATCCTCCCGAAGGCCCGCAGCGGGTGCTCGATCAGCTCGGCCACTCGCCGCAGGAAACCGGCCGCGTAGCCTCCGTCGCAGACCCGGTGGTCGAACACCAGCGAGAGCTGCGTCACGCGGCGGGCGACGATCTGCCCCTCGACCACCCAAGGCCTTTCGATCATGCGGCCGACGCCGAGGATCGCGACTCCCGGATGGTTGATGATCGCCGCCGAGCCGTCTACACCGAGGCTGCCGTAGTTGTTGAGCGTGAATGTCGATCCGCGCAGGCGGTCAGCGGGCATCCGGCCCTGTCTGGCCGTCGCCGCGAGCTCGCGCAGCTGGGCGTCGAGCTCGTCGACCGTGAGCTCGTGCGCGCGGGGAAGCACGAGCACCATCAGACCGCGCTCGGTGTCGGCGGCGACGCCGAGGTTCACCCCGTCGAACACGATGATCTCGGACGCGTCGTCGGTGAGGCGGGACGCGAGCAGCGGATACTCCGCCAGAGCGATCAGGGTGAACCGAGCGACGAGCGCGGTGAGCGACGGCGCCCTGCCGCCTTCCGGCGCCATGTGCGAGCGCGCCCGCCACAGCTCGGTCGCGTCGACGTCCACCCACACGGTCGCCTCGGGGATCTCAGCGCGGCTGCGGCTCAGCGTCGCGCTGATCGCCTTGCGCATCGGCGAGAGCCTGTCGCGAGAGGCCACGGCGAGCCCGTCGAGGGTTTCGCCGGAGGATCCGGATGCCGGCGTTCCGGTTGAGGCTCTCGTCCCGGCTCCGGATGCCTGCGGCTGCGCTTCTTCGAGCGCGTTAGCTGTGCGCAGAACATCAGCGCGGGTGACCGCCCCGTCGACTCCCGTCGCCTCGATGCTCCGTACATCGACACCGAGGTCGCGCGCCAGCCGCCGCACGATCGGGGAGCGCACGGCGACGGTTCGCTGCGCGCGCGCCTCGGACTCGGGTCGCGGCTGCGCCTCGTCGGCAGCACCGGATGCCGTCGACTGCACCGCCTGGTCGCGCGGCGACAGGGTGCGCTCGGCGGCACGCGGTGCGTTCGGCAGGTCTCCTGCGGCGGTCGAGTGCGAGGCGCGGGCGCGGCGGCGACCGGTCGATGCGCGCTCTGTGGTGCCGTAGCCGATCAGAACGTTGCCGGAGCCTGCGCGCTCCTCCGCGCGGTACGCCTCTTGCTCGGAGTCGCCGACCGCCTTCGATGGGGCCGGGGGAGCGGCATCCGCGGAGGCAGCCGCGACCTCCAGCACCGGAGCGCCGACGGCGATCACATCTCCTGCCTCACCGTGCAGGGCGGTGATCACGCCGGCGAATGGAGAGGGCAGCTCGACCACGCTCTTCGCGGTCTCGACCTCGGCGATCACCTGGTCGGTGGTGATCGTGTCGCCCACCTTCACGAGCCACTGCACGAGGCCCGCCTCGGTGAGGCCCTCGCCCAGATCGGGCAGCCGGAACACCTGTGCCGTCGCGGTCGTCATCGTGCCGGTTCCTCGTCGTCGGGGTAGAGCGAATCGATGGCGTCGAGCACCCGGTCCGCGTCGGGCAGATACCAGTGCTCGAGCTTCGGCGGCGCGAAAGGAGTGTCGAATCCGGTCACGCGGCGCACCGGTGCCTCGAGGTGCTCGAAGCACCGCTCGAAGACACGCGCCTGGATCTCGCTCGCGACGCTGGCGTAGCCGGGTGCCTCTGCGACGACCACGGCGCGGCCGGTGGCTCGCACCGCCGCAGTGACCGTCTCGTCGTCGAACGGCGAGAGCGAGCGCACGTCGATCACCTGCACGCTCCGTCCCTCCTCTGCAGCGATCTCGGCTGCCTCGAGAGCGACCGGAACCATGGCCGCGTACGCGAGCACGGTCACGTCGGTGCCCTCGCGTGCGATCCGGGCGGTGCCGAGATCGGTGGTGATCGAGGTGTCGACCTCGCCCTTCGACCAGTACAGCTTCTTCGGCTCGAGGAAGATCACCGGATCGGGTGAGGCGATCGCGGCACGCAGCATCGAGTAGGCGTCCTGAGGTGTCGACGGCGAGACGACCGTGAGACCTGGCGTGTGCGCGTAGTACGCCTCGGATGAGTCGCAGTGGTGCTCGACGCCGCCGATGCCGCCGCCGAAGGGGATGCGGATGACCATCGGCATCCGCATCCTGCCCCGCGTGCGGTTGCCGAACTTCGCCACCTGGCTCACCACCTGCTCGAATGCCGGCAGCGCGAACGCGTCGAACTGCATCTCGACGACGGGGCGCATGCCGTTCATCGCCATGCCGACCGCGGTGCCGACGATTCCCGCCTCGGCGAGCGGGGTGTCGAAGCAGCGGTCATCGCCGAATCGCTCGGCCAGCCCGTCTGTGATGCGGAAGACGCCACCGAGCGCGCCGACGTCCTCGCCGTAGACGACGACCGCAGGGTCGTCCTGGATCGCGTCGGCCAGGGCCCGGTTGAGGGCCGCGGCCATGGTCATGGTGCCGACGACGTGTGCTGCGGCGGGCATCTGCCGAACGTCGTGAGCGAGGGTCATGAGCGTTCTCCTGTCTGGGTCAGAGCATCCCGTTCGAGCTCGCTCTGCAGCATCCGCCACTGCTCCTCCCGCTGCGGCGACCGCTCAGCCGTGACGAAGCGGAACAGGTCCTCCGGGTCGAGCTCTGCATCGGCATTCAGCGCCGCGCGCAGCTCGGCGGCGACGCCCTCGGCGGCCTCCGCGATGCGCTGCTCGTCTTCGTCGGACAGCGCACCGTGGGCGACGAGGTGCGCACGCAGCCGCGTCAGCGGATCGCGCTCGACCCAGGCCTGCACCTCGGCGCGCTCGCGGTAGCGGGTGTCGTCGTCGGCGTTGGTGTGCGCCTGCATCCGGTAGGTGTGGGCCTCGACGAGCGAGGGGCCGCCGCCCGAACGGGCGCGCTCGACGGCCTCGCCGAGCACGGCGAGCACGGCCGCCACGTCATTGCCGTCGACCCGCTGGCCGGGCATCCCGTATCCGATCGCCTTGTGCGCGAGCGAGGGCGCAGCGCTCTGCCGCGACAGCGGCACCGAGATCGCGAACTCGTTGTTCTGCACGAAGAACACCACGGGCACGTGGAACACCGCGGCGAAGTTCATCGCCTCGTGGAAATCGCCCTCGCTGGTCGCTCCGTCGCCGCACAGCGCGAGCACGACCGTGTCCTCGCCGCGGCGCCTGGCCGCCTGCGCGAACCCGACGGCGTGCAGCAGCTGCGTCGCCAGAGGGGTCGCCTGGGGTGCGACGTGGTGCTCGGCCGGATCGTACCCGCCATGCCAGTCGCCCTTGAGAAGCACCATCGCGTCGGCAGCCGAGACGCCGCGCCCGATCACCGCGACCGAATCGCGGTACGTGGGGAAGAGCCAGTCCTGCTCGCCGAGCACGAGCGCGGCGGCCACCTGGCAGGCCTCCTGTCCATGCGACGACGGGTAGACCGCGAGCCGCCCCTGGCGCACGAGCGCGCTGGCCTGGTCGTTGATGCGGCGACCCTCGACGAGGGCGCGGTAGGAGGCGCGCAGCCGATCGAGGTCCGGCGCCCGGTAATGCTCATCGACGACGCTCTCGCCTGTCTGATCGATCAGACAGACGGGAGTGTCACGGGGGAGCAGTTCGTCATGCATCATCCGGTTCGCCTTCCTTGCCGAACGTGGTGCCCTCAGCATGCCTCTGCTGCTGCACTCGTCCAACCGATCCAGCAAATTCCTGAACGAATGGTCGGCTATTGCGGTCGACGCGATCAAAGTGTCAGGATGCACTGACAGAACGAGTGGGCTTCACGTCGAAGGGATGCCATGGCCGAGCTGGACGCCACGGACCACGCGATCCTCGCCGAGCTGCGCCGCGATGCGCGGGCGTCGATGACGCACATCGCCGAGAGCGTCCACATCTCGCGCGCGGGCGCACACGCCCGCATCAAGCGGCTCACCGACACGGGGGTGATATCGGGCTACACGGTGCGCACCGACCCCGTGCAGCTGGGCCACCACGCATCCGCCTACGTCATGCTCGCGATCGAACAGGCGAGCTGGCAGGAGGTTCAGGCGCGCCTGCGCGCCATCCCCGAGGTCGAGCACATGGCGCTCGTGGGCGGCGACTTCGACGTCATCCTGCTCGTGCGCGCCAGTGACGCGCGAGATCTGCGCCGCATCGTGCTCGAGGACATCCAGGCGATCCCGTCGATCCGCTCGACGCGCACCACGTTGATCTTCGAGGACTTCAGCCGCGAGTGACCCTCACGACACCGTCAGGGTGAAGCCGTCCTCGGCGGCGATGACGCGCACCTGCGTGAGATCGGCGACGGAGTAGGTCGCTCCGTGCGAGGCCGCGTGGGCGCCGACCCCGATGACCCGCATCCCCGCCGCCAGCCCCGCCTGGACCCCCGCCTCGGAATCCTCGAAGACCACGCAGTCCGCGGGTTCGATGCCCAGCGCCGCGGCCGCCGCGAGGAAGCCCTCGGGGTGGGGCTTCGAGTCGGTGACGCTCTCGGCCGTGATCGCCAATGCGGGCACGGTGAGCCCGGCGGCCCGCATCCGCGCCGTCATCAGCGGCACATTCGCCGAGGTGACGATGGCGTGCGGCAGCTCGCGCAGCGCCTCGAGGAAAACCGCGGCTCCCGCGATCTCCACCACGCCCTCGACGTCGCCGCTCTCTTTCGCGAGCATCTCATCGTTCTCGCGCAGGTTGATGGCGTGATCACGGTCGGGGAGCATGATCGCCATGCTCTGATGGCCCTGCCGGCCGTGCACGACATTCAGGACCTGCGCCGGATCGAGGCCGTGCGGCTTCGCCCACTCGAGCCACAGCCGCTCGACGACGGCCGTGGAGTCGACGAGCGTGCCGTCCATGTCGAGCAGCACGGCGCGGGCGTGAAGAGTCTGAGGCATGAGGCCAGGCTATCCGCCCTCGCCGCAAGCGTTCGCGCGGGGTCATGTCCACCGCACTGCACGACAAGTCGGCGCCCGGCCACGCTCGCAGAATGGGGAGAGGCAGTCGGAGGCGTCGCCTCCTCGCACGACACCGCCCGAAGGAGAGACACGATGTCGGATACCGCCGCGTCGGCCGCAGCAGCGCTGCTCGACCGCATCCAGCAGCCCGGAGGGCGTCCGATCCCGGATGCCGCCACCCGCGAGGTCATCGGCCTGGCGCCGGTGCACGACGTCGCCGCGCTCGACGACGCGATCGCCCGAGCCAAGGCCGCCCAGCCCGGGTGGGAGGCGCTCGGACACGACGAGCGCATTCGGCTGCTGCTCGCCGCCGCCGACGCGATCGACGCCAACGCCGAGGCGCTCGCCTACCTGCTCTCGCGCGAGCAGGGCAAGCCGCTGAACGGACCGAACGCCCGCTTCGAGCTCGGCGCGTGCTCTGCGTGGCTTCGCACGAACGCCGCCACGGAGCTGCCGGCGCAGGTGCTCGTCGACGACGAGACCACGCACGCCGAACTGGTCTACAAGGCGGTCGGCGTCGTCGGCGCGATCGGTCCGTGGAACTGGCCCCTCATGATCTCGATCTGGCAGATCGGACCGTCGCTGCGCATGGGCAACACGGTCGTCGTGAAGCCCAGCGAGTACACGCCGCTCAGCGTGCTCGCGCTGCTCGCCGTGATGAACGACGTGCTGCCAGACGACGTGCTCATCGGCATCTCGGGCGACCGCGAGGTCGGCGCGCGCCTTGCCTCGCACCCCGACATCGACAAGATCATGTTCACCGGCTCGACAGCCACCGGACGCCGGATCATCGAGAGCTCGGCCGGAAACCTCGCGCGGCTCACACTCGAACTCGGCGGCAACGACGCGGGCATCGTGCTGCCAGGGACCGACGCCGACGCGATCGCCGAAGACCTGTTCTGGGGCGCGTTCATCAACACCGGGCAGACCTGTGCCGCCATGAAGCGGCTGTACGTGCACGACTCGGTATACGACGACGTCGTGTCGGCTCTCGGACGCATCGCCGCCGAGGTGCCCATCGGCAACGGCCTCGACGAGGGGAACGTGCTCGGACCGCTGCAGAACCGCGCCCAGTTCGACATCGTGTCGCGCCTGGTCGAGGAGGCCAAGGCATCCGGTGCCCGCGTCGTGACCGGCGGCGAAGCCGCCCCCGAACTCGGCGAGCTGTTCTACCGCCCGACGATCGTCGCCGACATCGACAACGACGCAGCCCTCGTGCAGGAGGAGCAGTTCGGGCCGGCCCTGCCCGTCATCCGCTACAGCGATGTCGACGAGGCGTTCGCGTGGGCGAACGGCGTCGACGTCGGACTCGGCGCGTCGGTCTGGTCGAGCGATCCTGACGCCGCACGTGCAGCGGCCGGCCGCATGCAGTCGGGCACCGTGTGGATCAACTCGCACGGCGGTCTGCACCCCATGGTGCCGTTCGGCGGTGTGAAGAGCTCGGGATACGGGCTCGAGTTCGGTGTCGAAGGACTCAAGTCGGTCGCCGTGCCTCAGGTCGTCTCCGGCCCCGGTCGGAAGGGCTGAGATGCGTTCGGCGATCATCGTCGGCGCGGGAACGGCCGGCGCTGTCGTCGCACGGCGGCTGGTGGATGCCGGAATCGCCGTCACCCTGATCGAGGCCGGCGGGTACGACGTGAATCCCGCCATCCACGACCCGTCGCGCGCCGGAGAACTGTGGCACGCCGCCGAGGACTGGGACCACTTCACGGTTCCGCAGGAGCACGCCGCCGGCCGGCGACTGCACCTCCCGCGCGGCCGGGTCACGGGCGGGTCGCACGCGCTCAACGCCATGATCTGGGTGCGCGGCGCCGCATCCGACTACGACGGCTGGGCGCGCGCCGGTGCGACAGGCTGGGACTGGGCGGAGGTCGAGCCCGTCTTCGACTCCATCGAGAACGACCTGCTTCCGGTCACCGACGACTACGAGCTGTCGCCGATCCAGGCATCCATCATCGATGCCGCGGTGCAGGAGGGGCTGCCGCGCAACCCCGACTACAACGGCGGTGTGCTCGACGGAGTCTCGCAGGAGCAGGTCACCATGCGCGACGGTCGCCGGGTGAACACCTGGATGGCGTACGCGCAGCCCGTCGCCGACCGGATGCGGATCATCACCGACCGCGAAGTGCATTCGGTGCTCATCGAAGACGGCCGCGCCGTCGGTGTGCGACTCGGTGAAGGAGCGGATGCCGAAGAGGTGCGCTCCGACGAGGTCATCCTGTGCGCCGGTGCCATCGGATCGCCGGTCATCCTCCTGCGGTCGGGCATCGGGCCCGCCGATGAGGTGGCAGCTCTCGGCATCCCGGTCGCGCATGACCTCCCCGGCGTCGGCCGCAACCTGCACGACCACCTGCTCTCACCCGTGATCTTCACCACCGCGCGCCTGATCGGCCCGCCTCAGCCGGGCGTCTCGGTCACGCAGAGCCACCTGTTCTGGCGAAGTCGACCCGCGCTCGACGAGCCTGACACGCAGCCGATCCACTTCTCCGTGCTGATGTGGGGCGAACTCGAACCCAGAGGCGACGACGGATTCACCCTCATGGCCGGTCTCGTCACTCCGTACAGTCGAGGATCGCTCCGCCTGTCAGGGCCCGGCCTCGCCGACCCGCCGCTGATCGACCTCGCCGCGCTGTCGGACGAGCGCGATGTGGCATCCCTCGCCGCCTCGGTGAGGCAGTGCCGCCGCATCGGAGCGCAGCCGGCGCTCGCCGACGAATGGGGTGCGACCGAGGTGTATCCCGGTGAGGACGTGACGGATGCCGACGTGGAGGACTGGGTGCGCCGCACCGCCATCACGTACCACCACCAGGTCGGCACGTGCCGGATGGGGGAGGACGCCGAGTCGGTCGTCGACCCGCAGCTGCGGGTGCATGGCATCGCGGGGCTGCGCGTGATCGACGCCTCGGTCATGCCGACGGTGCCCACGGGCAACACGAACGCCCCTGCCGCGATGATCGCCGAGCGGGGCGCACGCCTGCTGCTCGAAGGCTGACCCCCGGCTCGCCCCCTTCGCCCCCGCGCGCTGCTCCCGCGCCCCTCCTCCTCCGCGCCCCTCCTTTTCTGCGCCCCTCCTCCTCCGCGCCCCTCCTCCTCCGCGCCCCTCCTTTTCTGCGCCGAGACCTGCACCTTCTGTCGAAACCTGCTGTTGCAACCGCAGGTTTCGGCAGAAAGTGCAGGTTTCGACGGGAGGGTGTGGGGAAGGGGACGGGGGAGGGTGCGCGGGCGAGGGGACGGGGCGAGCGGGCGGGTCAGGGTGGCGTGATGCCGAAGGCGTGAAGCCGGGCGCCGAGGGCATCCGGAGTCCTGATGTGCTCGAAGCCCCAGCGAGCGATCCGCCAGCCCGTGACGCCGCGCACCGCATCCTCCCTGCTCTTCTCGTCGATCAGCACCTCCATCGGGGTTCGGCCGCGCGCGTACTCGGGGGTCGAGTACTTCGTCCTGCCGTCGAATTCGCCGAAACAGCGCGCCCGCGGGAACGCGAAGTCCATCCATAAGGTCTGACCGTCGGGCGCGGTGACGGGCGACTGCAGCTCGAAACGAGTGAAGCCGAGCTGATCGAGGCGCACCCTGCTCACGCTCTCGCCGGGGAGCTGAGCGCGTCCGTCGGCGAACTCGATGACGCGACGCGCCTGACGGATCCCGCGCGTCGACACTCGACTCGCGCGGTGCCGCAGCTCTTCCCGCCAGGCCTCCGCGCGCTCGGGATCCTGATGGCGTCCGTCGGGCACGGCGAAAGCGCGCAGAGCGGCGTCGGCGACGGCGACAGCCCCCTCGAACCGCATCCCGGCGGCAAGATCGAGCACGGTTCGAGAGAGCGATGTGCAGCGGATGCCGTCGACGACGACCTCGTCGGATTCCGCCAGACGGACGTTGTGCCAGTGGATGTCCTGCCGCCGCGACGTGTGGCCGCGGTGCTCGACGACGGCGTGCGCTCTTGTCGGAGAATGGGCGTAGAGCGGCAGCCCGTGCAGCACTGCCGCCGACGCCCCGACGAACAGCGGCCCGGGCGCATCGCTGTTCTGGTGCGTCGCGACGACCTGCATCAGGTGTCGGCCCTCGTTCCACTGTGCCTCCCAGTCGGCGGTGCGGACGTACCACCCCCGGCGGACCCGCCGGATCTCGCCGGATGCCAGTCGCGCGGCGAGTTCGCGGTCGGAGCCGCCTCGATCGACGAGATCGGATCTCGAATCGAGCAGCAGCCGGGCATCGCGGACGGTGAGAGGCAGCATCCGAACACCTTCGCGCGCATCGGCGCTGGAGCGGGGTCGCGCTCGCGCTTCTCGAACAACTCCCTGGGAACGGGGGATTGTGGAGGAAGACTGCCAGACGCCCCCGCCCTCCCGTGTCCCGCCCCCGCCCTTCCGCGTCGCGCTCCCGCCCTCCCGCACCCTCTCGAGACCTGCATTTTCCGCCGAGACCTGCAGTTGCAACCGCAGGTCTCGGCGGAAAGTGCAGGTTTCGGCGGGGGAGGGCAGGCGGCGCGGGGAGGGCAGGTTCGGCGGGGGAGAGCCGGCAGGGCAGGCGACGCAGGGAGGGCAGACGGCGCACGGAGGGCAGGGAGGAAGAAGGGGTCAGGCGGAGTGGACCTCGCGGCCGGCGAACCACGTGGACAGCACCCGGGCATCGATGATGCGGTCAGGGTCTTCCGCGATGGCGTCGCGATCGAGCACCACGAAGTCCGCTGACTTGCCGACCTCGAGTGAGCCCGTGTGCGCGCCGAGACCCATGGCGCGGGCGGCATTGATCGTGAAGACCTCGAGCGCCTCCTCGGCGCTGATCGCCTGCTCCGGCCACAGCATGCCGGGCGCACGGCCGAGCGGGTCGGCGCGCGTCACCAGGCCCTGCAGGCCCTCGAGGGTGTTGGGCGACTCGCTCACCGGCCAGTCCGATCCTCCTGCGACCAGGGCGCCGGCGTCGAGCAGGGCACGATTGGGCTGCGAGTGCTCGGCCCGGTCGCCGAGCACCTCGGCGAGGGCCTGCGGGATCACGCCGGGGAACCAGATGAACGGTGAGATGTCGGCCGACACCTTCAGCTGCGCGAGGCGCGGGATGTCATCCACGGCGAGGAACTGCCCGTGCGCGATCTGGATCGGTGTGCTGCAGCCCTCCGCGCGCAGCCGCTCGGCGACGTCGAGGACGAGCCTCGCGGATCCGTCGCCCGTGCAGTGCACCTTCGCTCCGAGCCCGCGATCGGCGACACGACGCAGCCAGCCGTACAGCTCGTCGAAGCTCATGATCGTCTCGCCGTGGAAGTGCGCGCCGTGCACTGCATCGGCGACGTAGGGCTCGAGGAAGGACGCCGTCCGTGCCGGCGGCACGCCGTCGAGGAAGATCTTCACGAAGTCGGGTCGGTGATGCACGGTGCGGAACCGCTCCGCCTGGTCGATCAGCGACTCGCCGATCGGATCGAAGCCGAAGATCTCATCGTTGATGAGCAGCGAGGAGACGACCCAGGCATCCAGCTCGTCGGCCTGGTCGAGCGCAGCGAGCGCCGCGAGGATGTCGGTCGAGACCCCGGCGTCCTGGAACGTCGTGATCCCGAAGGAGTTCAGAATCCGGATGCCGTGCCGTGACGCCTCTCTGTGCTGCTCGGGGGTGAGGCCGCCGTCGCGATCGTACGCCTCCTGCACCGGGATGCCCGCAGCCTCGAGCAGGACGCCCGTCGGCATCCCGTCGTCGGGGTCGAGCACCGTCACTCCGCCTTCGGGGATGCTCTGCGCCGAGATGCCGGCGAGCTCGAGCGCCCGGCTGCTCGCCCAGCGGTTGTGTCGCGAGTCCTCGACCAGCACGACCGGACGGCCGCCGGCGGCCTCATCCAGGCGCCGGCGCGTCGCGGTGTTCGCGAGCGTGGGCAGCAGCGTCGTGGCGATCACGCCGCCGATGATCCACGCGTCGGCAGGCAGGGTGGCGGCGTGATCGTGCACCCGGTCGAGGATCTCGTCCAGGGTGAGCGAGGGCGGGAGGGACAGCTCGAAGAGCTCGGTGCGGCCCGCCAGCGCGTGATGGTTGTGCACGTCGACGAAGCCGGGGTAGACGGCCCCTCCGCCGGCGTCGAGCACCCGCGTCGAGGCCCCGCGATGGGCGGATACCGCAGACCGCGTCCCGATCGCCGTGATGCGGCCGTCGCGCACGGCGAACGCCTCGACGAGCGGCTGGGTGCGGTCGGCGGTGCGGACCACTCCTCCGGTGACGATGAGGTCTGCGGCATCCGCCATGGCTCAGATCCTTCCGAACTCGGCCGGCTCGAGGCCAGCGGAGTGGTGCGAGGTGGAGATCAGGCGACCGTGCGCTCCGAACGTGAAGTGGGTGGGCACCTCGCCGGTCTCATCGAGCCCGAACAGCACGCCGTGAGAGCGGATGGCGTTGACATCGCGGTGGTCGGCGATCGTCACCGAGGCGCACGGGATCACCTTCTCACGCCAGGCGAAGACGTAGATGCCAGGGCGCACCTGCCAGACGCTGTTCTCATCGGTGTCGGCGAGCCCCCGCTCGGGACCTGCCAGGCACTGCCACGAGTACCAGCGCTCGGAGAGATAGACATGCTCATAGGCGTGCTCTTCGCTGTAGATCCACTCCACGCGCCGGCCGATCAGGGTGGTGACGGGGGCCGCAGCCTCGCCGGTGACGACGGCGCCCTCGATGACGCTCGGTGCGAAGACGTGCTGCACGCGGGTCTTGCCCTTCTCGAGCTCGGGGAGGATCACCGAGATGACCGCCAGCGCACGCCCGTGCCGCAGGTCGACGATCAGCGACACGGCCTCGTTGGGCAGGTACCGGTGGTGGAACTGCACGAAGTAGAGGTCGTCGTCGACCTGGAAGGCCTCGTAGTCATCGGTGTCTGACGCCGGCTGGGTGCTGTCGTCCGCCCCGGGCTCGTAGTCCCAGGTGACGGTGGTGTCGGCGAAACGGTGCGTGATGCGGGTCCCTCGATCGTCGATGACCGTGATCTGCCGACCGCTGAGCGCGGTGGTGTGGGGCGCCTTGTTGGCGTCGAAGCCGGGGGCGAGGCCCTCCAGCGGCAGCCACGTCGAGGTGTCGGCGGGGTTGAGGGTGGTCATGTCTCTCCTGTCGGTGGTGAGTGCTGTCGTGGTTCGTTCGGCGGGGTCAGCGGGCGCTGAACCGCTCGAGGTCGGAGGCCAGCCCGTCGTACACGGCCGGGCGGGCGCGGCGCAGATACGCGCCGTACGCGATGCCTGCGATGACTGCGGCGACGAGCAGCAGGGGCATGAGGCGGATGGCGAGCTCCTGCGAACCCGCCACGATGTCGAAGTTGACGATCGCGAGCACCGAGATCATCGCGATGCCGAGGAAGCCGATACCAGGCGCGATGAACGTGCTCCACCACCGCGGATCGCTCTGCCGGCGGAAGTGCACGACGATCGAGATCGCCGCGAGCCCCTGCAGGATCAGCACGCTGAGGGTTCCGAACCCGAGCATGGCGGGCACCAGGGTGACGATCGGATCTGCTCCGGCGGCGGCGAAGATCACCGCGACGACCGCGGCGAACGAAGCCTGCACGATCCCGGCGACCTGCGGGGCTCCGTTGGCGCGGGTGCGCGCGAGGGCGTTCGGCAGGATACGGGCGCGGCCCAGCGAGTACAGGTAGCGGGTGGCCGAGTTGTGGAAGGCGAGCATCGCGGCGAACAGGCTCACGAGCAGCAGGATCATCATCACCGTGGTGAGCGCGCCGCCCAGGTACTTCTGAGACAGCGTGAAGATCAGATCACCCGTCGGCAGGTGGTCGACGGCGGTCTGCTGCGCCTGTGCGACCCCTGTCGCGCTGACGACCGCCCAGGTGGTGACGCCCAGGATGACGCCGATCGCGATGATGGCGGTGTAGGTCGCACGGGGGATGGTGCGCAGCGGCTGCTTCGCCTCTTCGCTGAACAGGGCGGTCGCCTCGAATCCGAGGAAGCCGGTGGCGGCGAGCAGCAGGCCGATCGGGAGGGAGCCCGAGAACACCGACTCGGGGCTGAACGCGGCCACGTCGTACCCGGTCTGCACGAGCACCGAGATGTCGAAGACGACCAGCATGAGCGTCTCGAGCACGAGGCAGACACCCAGCACCTTCGAGCTGAAGTCGACGCCGACCCTGGCGAGCACGAAGCACACCGCGATCGAGGCGAGGCCCCACACCAGCCAGTGCACGTCGAGCCCGGTGAGGTCGCGGATGATCGTCTGCATGAAGAATCCGCTCGTGCCGATGGTGCCGACGACGAAGAAGTTGTAGCCGAGTGTGGCGATGAGTCCGGCGATCAGCCCGCCGGTGCGGCCGAGGCCCTTCACGACGAATGCGTAGAAGCCGCCGGCGCTGACCAGCTGCTTCGACATCTGCGCGTAGCCGACGGCGAACAGCAGCAGGATGGCTGCGACGAGGAAGAACGAGACCGGTGTGCCGCCGCCGTTGCCGAGCGCGATGGCAAGAGAGGCGACGACGACGATCCCGGTGAGCGGTGCCACGGCGGCGAGCACGAGGAAGACGATCCCGGCGACGCCGAGCGCTCCGGGGCGCAGCGCCGTGCGCTCCTCGACGGTGGTGGTGGGTTGTGCCACGGCGGCTCCTTCGCTCGACGTCGGTGGCGCTCGGCGCAGAGGGCGAACGCTGGTTCGGCGGCAGGGCGGCCGCCGACAGATCGAGTCTGCTCGGGCCGACGGCGGTGCGCTTGACCCTGAGTGAAGGACGGTGGTGCCAGGGCGCACAGCCGCCGGCGGCGCGTTCTCGCCGCCCCGTCGCCGGAGCAGGATGACGGTCAGGACACCGCCGTTCCCGGCGCGCCGCCGGCGCGCGAGCGGCGCAGGAGGGCGCACATGGATCTCGGACTCAGCGGCGCGACGGCGCTCGTCACGGGCGCGGGGAGCGGCATCGGCCGCGCGGTCGCGCTCGCCCTCTTCGCTGAGGGGGCGCGGGTCATGCTGCTCGACCGGGATGAGGTCGCCCTGCGGGAGACGGCGAGCGGATGCCCGGGTTCGGCCGTGCTCGTCGCCGATGTGACCGACGAGCAGCAGGTCGCCGACGCCGTCGCGCCGATCGAGAGGCTGGATGTCGTCGTCTGCTGTGCCGGCATCTCGGGACCCGTCGGGTCGGGGATCGAGGACATCACGCGGGCGCAGTGGGATGCTGTCTTCGCGGTCAATGTGACCGGGACGTTCCTCGTTCTCCAGCACGCTCTTCCGGCGCTGCGCGCGGCGGCACGGGCATCCGGTGGATCAGGGGCGTCGGTCGTGCTGCTCTCCAGCGACTCGGCCTTCGTCGCCTCGCCGGGGATGGCACCGTACTGCGCCTCGAAGGCCGCGCTCGTGCAGTTCGCCCGTGCGCTGTCGGTCGACCTCGCGGAAACCGGCATCCGCGTCAGCAACGTCGCGCCGTCGATCGTCGATACGCCGATGAGTCGAGGCGACCTCGGGGCCACGGCGTTCGCCGCTCCCGGGTTCCCCGTGCAGACCGCCGACGAGGTCGCCGCGCACGTCGTCTACCTCGCATCGCCGCGCTCGCGCGCGGTGAACGGCACCACTCTTCTCAGCGACTTCGGGTACACCGCCCGATCGGGATTTCCCGCCTAAGAGCGCAGCCGCGCCAGACACCAGCAGGAGCACATATGGGCATCGCAATCGGATCGAGCGTCTCGGGGCGCGTCGTCGTCATCACCGGAGGGGGCACGGGCATCGGCGCCGCGATCGCCGAACGGTACGCGGCCGAGGGCGCGCACGTCGTCGTCATCGGGCGACGTCCTGAGCCGCTGCAGGAGGTCGAGAAGGCGGTCGGCGCACGAGCGATCGTGGCCGACGCGGCCGACACGGCATCGGCCAGAGCTGCGGTCGCGGAGGTGCTCGCCGCCTTCGGCCGCATCGACGTGCTCGTCGCCAACGCGGGCGGTCACGGGTTCTCGCCGGTCGCCGACACCGACGACGCCGGCTGGGAGGCCGCGATCAGGGCGAACCTGACCACGGCGTTCACGATGGCCCGCGAGGCGCTGCCCGCACTGATCGAGGCGAAGGGACAGATCGTGATCGTCTCGTCGCTCGCGGGTCTGTTCGCCGGGCCCTCGGTGGCCGGGTACACGGTGGGCAAGCACGCCCTGATCGGCCTGACCCGCACGCTCGCCCGCGACTACGGTCGGCAGGGGGTGCGCGTCAATGCGATCTGTCCCGGATGGGTCCAGACGCCGATGGCCGACGAGGAGATGGACGAGTTCGCCTCGCACGCGGGACTCGGCTCACGCGAGGAGGCCTATGCGACCGTGACCGCCGATGTGCCGCTGAAGCGCCCGGCGCGACCGGCGGAGATCGCCTCGGTGGTGCGCTTCCTCGGGTCGGGGGAGTCGTCCTACGTGACGGGAGCGGTGATCGTCGCGGACGGCGGATCGCACGTCGTCGACGTGCCGACCATCGCCTTCGATCACGCCGGCATGTAGCCGTCCGACGCGAAGAGGCCCTTCCCGAGCAGCGCCGGGAAGGGCCTCTTCGTCTGGGGCGCCTCAGCCGCCGAGGTAGGCGCGATGCAGCAGTGCCGCGTCGCCGCTCAGCGCCTCCGCGTTGCCCTGGAACGACACACGGCCGCCGGCGACGACCACCGCCTCCCGGGCGAGGCCCAGCGCGAGCTGGGTGAACTGCTCGACGAGCAGCACGCCGACGCCCGATTCGGCGATCGACTGCACGAGCGGCATCAGCCGCATGAAGACGACGGGTGCCAGCCCCAGCGACATCTCGTCGATGAGCAGGATGCGCGGCTTCGCCGCGAACGCCCTCGCGAGCACGACCATCTGCTGCTCACCACCCGACAGCAGCGCCGTCGGCGCGTCGATCCGCTTCTCGAGCTCGGGGAAGCGCTCGAGCGCCTCGGTCAGCTGCCCGGGGGTACGCGCCGTGAGGGAGATGTTCTCGCGCACCGTGAGCGAGGGGAACACAGCCCTGCCCTGCTCGATGTGCACGATGCCGCGACGTGCTCTGGCGACCCGCGACAGCCGGCCGATGTTCTCGCCATCGAGGGCGAGAGATCCGGCCGAGTGCGGCGTCACGCCTGAGATCGACTCGATCAGGCTGGTCTTCCCCGCTCCGTTGGGGCCGACCAGGGCGAGCACCTCGCCGCCGGTCACGGTGAGCGACACGTCGGAGATGACGGGCCCGGCCCCGCGGCTGACGGTCACGCCGTCGAGGATGAGTTCGCTCATTTCAGCAGCTCCGTCTCTCCCATGTACGCCTTCACGACGTCGGGGTTCGCCAGGACCTCCGCCTGTGGCCCCGTCGCCAGCACGCGACCGAAGTCGAGCACGGTGAGCGTGGGGCACACCGACCTCACGAGGTCGAGGTCGTGCTCGATCACGATCAGCGCGATGCCGTAGCGCTGCGGCAGCTCGCGCAGGCGCGCGGCGAGGGCGAGGTGCTCGTCGTGCGACAGCCCTGCGGCCGGTTCGTCGAGGATCAGCAGCCGCGGGCGCGCGATCACGTTCGCGGCGACCTCGACCAGCCGGCGGGTGCCGACGTCGACGCTCGAGAGCCGGGCGCGAGCCGGAGGGCATCCGAAGAACTGCAGCACCTCGTCGATGTCGGCCGCAGCGAGCCGGCGCCTGGCGACGAAGCGCACGTAGGCGCCGACTGTGAGGGCAGGGGGCACGCGGTCCTGCTGGAAGGTTCGCCGAAGGCCCAGCCTCGCGCGTCGAGTGGGGGAGAGCCCGGCGAGATCCCGACCTCCGAGCGACACGCGGCCGCCGTGCTTCGGCAGATAGCCGCTGATCGCATCGACGAACGTCGACTTGCCCGCGCCGTTCGGTCCGATGAGGCCCATGATCGAGGCCGCCGGCACCTGGAACGACACATCATCGTTCGCCTTGAGCGACCCGAACTGCACCGTGAGCCCCTCGACGGTCAGCACGGGTTCGCCGTTCAGCGCGGCCTCGTCGACGGTCGCGGTCGTCGTGGTCGTGATTGCGGTCGCATCCGCGCCGGCATCGTGGGGCAGAGCCGACAGCGCGGCGTTGGCGGTCTTGCGGTCGGCTCTGCGCCACAGCGCGTCGCGCACGGTCTGGCCGAGGTTCGTGCCGCTGGTGAGCGCCTGCACGCCGAGCACGCCGAACACGACGAAAGCCCAGTTCTGGTCGACGCCCCACCGCTTCAGCAGCTCGGGCACCAGCACCCAGAGGATGCCGCCGAGGATCGCCATGTCGATCAGGTGCGCGCCCGACATGATCGCGAGCACGTACAGGGCAAGGGACTGCAGGGGCGTGAAGCTCGAGGCGAACGGCAGCTGCACCTGGCCTGCGAGAAGCCCGCCGGCGATGCCGCCGAGCGCGGCTGACACCGCGAACGCGGTGAGCTTGGCCGCCTGCACGCTCTGGCCGGCGGCTGCGGTGCCGCGCTCTGAGAATGCCACGGCCTTCCAGCTCGATCCCCAGCGCCCGCGCTGGAGGAAGAAGACGATCAGAGCGCAGACGGCGAGCACGACGATGGAGAGGAAGAAGAACTCCCGGTCGTTCGAGAACATCCCGGGCCGTTCGATGGAGGTGCCGTCGACCGAGCCGGGGAACTGGATCTGCACCAGCGTGACATCGGCCGCAGCGGCGAAGCCGAGCGTCACGACGGCGAGGTTCACTCCGCGCAGTCGCAGCGCGGGCAGACCGACGAGAACGCCGACCAGGCCGGCCGCGATGCCGCCGAGCAGCAGCCAGACGATGAATCCGCCTGGAGCCTCCATGACGTTCAGCAGCGAGACGACCCACGCGCCGACGGCGGCGAAGGTGAGCTGGCACAGCGCGATCATGCCGGCCGAGCCGGTCACGATGCCGAGTCCGAGGATGGCGATCGCCGCCACCACCGCGCTGATCGCGAGGAAGACGAAGTATCCGGGCAGGGATGCGCTCAGCAGCGCGCCCACCCCGACGCCGGCGACGGCGACGGCGAACGGCCAGCTGAGGCGGAACCCGCGGCTCTCGGTGAAACGTGGGCGGTCAGCGAGCGGCATCCCACACCTCCTTGCGTTGCGTCCAGAGCAGCAGGACGACGATGAACAGGAACGGGAGGAAGTTGCGCACCAGCGCGACCTCGTCGATCTGAGCGACCAGTCCGCCGTGGATGCCGAGCACCAGCCCGCCGATGACCGCGTGGTCGAGGCGCCGGAACCCGCCGAGCAGAGCCGCCGCAGCCGCGGGGACGATGAGCATCGACAGCCCGGTCGCGTCGCTCGACTGGGAGGGCGCGACGATGATGATCGCGATCGCGCTGATGACGCCGGTGACGAACCAGACGGCGATCGACAGCGGCCGGGAGCGGATGCCGAGCAGCTCGGCGGTGGTGGGCCGCTCCGACAGGGCACGCAGCTGGGTGCCCACGCGGGTTCGGCGCAGCACGATGCGCACAGCGACAGCCGTGATGACGGCCATCGCGACGGTCGCGACGGTGACCTGGCTGATGACGACGCCGCCTATCGACACCGCGGGGCCGGCGATGATCGGGGTGAACGGCTGCGGCTTGTTGCCGAACAGGATGAACGACAGCGAGATGAGCAGCAGCAGAGGGCCGACGGTCATGGCAGAGCGGTTGGTCGTCGAGGCCTCCGACAGCCAGGTCGCGGCGATCCAGCCGATGACCGCAGCCAGGAGGCCCGCGACGAGCACGCCGAGCACCGATCCGAGCCAGATGGGGAGGTCGAGCCGGCGCACCAGCCATACGGCGGTGAACGCACCGAACATGCCGGTCGCGGCCTGGGCGAAGTTGACGACGCGAACGAGCCGCGACATCAGCGTCAGGCACACGCCGAGCACGGCGTACAGGCCGCCGGCGGCGAGACCGGCGATGGCGCCTTGCAGCATCAGGGATCCTTTCAGAAGAGGGGCAGGGTGGGCGAGGCATGCGCCCCGCCCACCCGCGGTCGTCATTCGCCGATGCGCAGCCAGTCGTCGGCGACCTTCTCCCACGCGTTGGTGCCCGACTTCAGCACGATGGGCCAGCCGGCTGTGTTGTCGACCCCGAAGGCGTACGGCGTGCCGCTCATCGGGTTCTCGATGGGCTCCATGCTCTTCAGCGCGGATGTCACGCTCTCCCGGGTGATGTCGCCGTCGATGCCCTCCAGGACCTCGATGAAGTACTTCGCGGCGAGATAGCCGCCCTGGCTGAAGGCGGTGAGGGGGATGTCGTTCTTCTCCATCAGCGCGCGCCAGTCGGCGGTGTTCTCGTTCTCGTCGGTGAACGGATAGAACTCGGCCGGCACGTAGATGCCGGCTCCTGCGTCGTCCACCGCGTCGGCGAAGTTCTCGCTGTACACGCTCGTGAGGTAGAGCCAGGTCACGTCGTCCCAGCCCTGCGCGTTGGCGGCCTTGACCTGGCCGATGGCGTCGGGCTCGACGGGGTTGATCGCGAGCGCCTTGCAGCCCTGATCACGCGCCTTGACGATGTACGGCGTGTAGTCGGACGCGCCGTACGGAACCGTGTCGTCGACGTACAGCGGCTCCTTGCCGGTGATCTCGGTCCACTTGTCGATCGCCGCCTGGTAGGTGGGGCGCGTCGAGCCCGCGATCTCGAGCAGCACGCAGATGTCGTCGAGCCCGAGCACCTCCGAGCCGTACTGCAGCGTCAGCGTCATGTCGTTGAACGGTCCGACGTTCGCCGGCGAGATGTTCTCGCTGTCGAAGCATCCCGTGTCGACCCCGATGCCGGGAATCGACAGGATCTCCTCCTGCGCGTAGTACTTCGCGTTGATCTCGCATTCGATGAGGCTCGCCGAGCCGACCAGTGCGACGGCCTCGTCGCTGCCGACCAGCTCGCGTGCCGAAGCCGTCGCCGTCGCCGGATCGCCCTTGTCGTCGAGCGTCTTGTACTCGATCTTCCTGCCGTCCAGTCCGCCCTTCTCGTTGAACTCGTCGAAGACGGCGGCAGCCGCCTCCGACGCCTCGGGGAAGGTCGCCGGTCCGCTGATCGTGTTGACCGATCCGACGACGATCGGGGCGTCGGCCCCTTCGCCGCCTGGGCCACTGCATCCGGCCAGAGTGAGTGCAGCCGCGGCGACCAGGGCCACGCTGCCGTACGCTCGCTTGTTCATGATGTTCCTGTCTCTCGGGTTCGGGTGGTGCTCACGCCCGCAGGGCGCGGTTGACGAGCTCGGTGTCGGTGAACTGCTCGAAGGCGGTGACCCGCCCTCCGCTGAGCCGCCAGACGTGCGCGACGCGGGCGGCGAAGAATCGGCCGGTCCGCCGGTAGGTGCCGGAGTAGGTGCCGATGCCGACGACGACATCGCCGCCGTCCACGACCTCGTCGATCGCGACCGTGTAGTCGTCCCATTCGTCGCCGATGCGGCGGAACACGTTGTCGGCGACCGCGTCGGGGCCGATGTAGGTGCCGGCGTACGGGAACCCGGCGGCCTCGGTCCACTGCACGTCGTCGGCGAGCGGCGCCAGCATGCCGTCCAGGTCGCCGCGGTCGCTGGCCTCGTAGTGCTCGCGGATGATGTCTGCGTTGCTCATCGCGTCTCCTGGGGTCAGACGGGCTGGGCGTCGGGGTAGGCGACCGCGCCGAGGGGGTAGATGTGCCCGCCTGCGCGGGAGTGCTCGGCCTGGCCGTCGCCGTTGAGCCCGAGGAAGATGCCGGTGGTCTTCAGCTGGTAGCCGAGATCGTGCAGCCAGACGCTCGCGACGGCGATGCGGAATTCGCGGAAGCAGAACAGGTAGAGGCCGTCGGCGAACTTCCACACGGTGGACAGGTCCATGTCGCCGTGCCCGCGCTGCACGCCCTCGAGGCATTGCCAGGCGTAGCGCTGACTCGATACGTAGACGTGCTCGTACAGGTGGTGGGGGCTGTAGCGATAGATGTTGCGCTTGCCGATCAGGTCGCGGCTGGGTCCAGGCACGTCGCCGGTGGCGGCGCCGGCGTCCGTCGTCGCCGCCCAGAACTCCTGTGCGACCTGCGGGACGCCCTCAGCAGCCTCCGCGGCGATGCGCGATCGCACGACGGTGGCGCGGTGGGTGCGGGTGGAGTACACGACGGTGATGGCCTCGCGGTCGCGGCTCTCCAGCGGGATGTTCACGAACACGACGTCGTCGCGCACCGCGACAGCGTCGTAGGGGTCGGTGCCGCCGCCGGCGAACCCCGACCAGGTGACGGCGACCGAGTCGAAGCTCAGTGTGAGCTCGGAGCCGTCATCGAGCGCGAGCCGCAGCGCGGTCCCCGCGAGAGAAACGTTGGGCAGGCGGTAGGTGTCGATGCCGGCGGCGAACTCATCGTAGGTGCGCCATTCGTCGAGAGCGGGGTCGATGGAGATGTCGGTCATGCGTGTCCTGACGTCGCACGGGCGGAGCAGCCTCGCTCCGGGCACCGCGACTTCGCGGTGCGCTTGCCCCATGCTCGGTCGGCCGCGGCCGGCGGCTCAAGACGCGCGCGACCATCGCGCGCCGACAGTCAACCGGCGTGCCCTCGGTGGCAAGCCGCCGCCTCGCCGACGTCAGTGCGCGGCGCGGTACTCGCTCGGCGAGATGCCGAACGCGGTCTTGAAAGAGCGGCTGAAATGCGCCGCGTCGACGAAGCCCCAGCGTGCGGCGATCGCCGCGACGGGCCGATCGGCGAGCATCGGATCGAGCAGATCGCGACGGCACTGCTCCAGGCGCCGCGTGCGGATCCACGTCGACACCGTGACCCCCTGCTCCTGGAAGAGGCCGTGCAGATGCCGGGTCGAGATGAAGTGCGCGGAGGCGATCGAGGCGGGACTCAGGTCGGTGGAGGCGAGGTTGCGGTCGATGTGTGAGCGGATGCGCTGCACCAGCGCGCGGTGAGGGTCGGCGGAGGCGTCGTCGAGGCCGAGCTCGCGGGTGAACACCGTGGTGACGAGGTCGAGCGCGCTGTGCGCGAGGCGTGCGCCCGTGCTGCCGGCGAGCTGGTCGAGGTTGCCGGCGAGCTGCGTCAGGTAGGGCACGACCATGCCGCCGATGCCCTCCTGGCCCGAGATCCGCACGGCGGTGAGCTGACCGACCATGTCGGACGGCAGGCTGATCAGGTGCTTGGGGAACATCACGACCATCGTGCGGAAGTCCTCGTCGAACACGAGGGAGTAGGGCCGGTCGGTGTCGTAGACGGCGAGGTCGCCCGGGCGCAGCACCGCCTCGCGGTCGTCCTGGATCAGCATGCCGCTGCCGGCGAGCATCAGGCTCACCTTGAAGTAGGAGCGGTTGCCGCGGGCGATGAGCTCGGGGGTGCGCTCGACGACGTGCGAGGTCGCGCGCAGATCGGTCAGATGCACCTCGTCGATGGAGGCGGCGCGCAGCATGCCGCGGAAGCCGTCGCCCGTGCGGCTCGAGATCTGCAGCGGCACGAATGACTCCGACACCGCGGAGCGGAACTCGCTGATGTTGCGGGCGACCAGGGTCGATACCGATTCGGCGGATGAGCCGTGCATGGAGATCACCTCGATGTGATGGAACGACGACGTCGTATACGATCCGTGGGGCGATGCTACCACCGCCGCAGCCCGGTGCATCCTGGCTGCGGCGGCGATCTCATCTCAATGACCGCAGGTGCAGGCGTCGGCCCCGCCGCAGCATCCGCCGGCCGATGCCGGACCCGCGTGCGCCTGCGACGACACCGGCACGTCCATCGCGGGGTTCTGGTCGAGGAAGCCGTGCGGCTTGAACCAGAACCCGGCGTAGTCGACGGGCATGACGGGCCAGTCCTCCGGACGGGGGAAGTGGGTGAGGCCGAACGTGTGCCAGAGCACGAAGTCGCCGCCGTCGATCGTGCGATCGCCCGCCGTGTACTCGGGAAGCCCTGCGCCGCCCTGGTGAGCGTTCGGATAGCGGCCGGCCGGCCAGATCTGCCCGTCCTCGTGGGCCGTGGCCCACAGGTGCTTGGTCGCGAATGTCGCGCGGGCTGCGACCGAGGACTGCGGATCGGCCATGAGAAGCGCTGTCGGCTCGGGGATCAGACGGTAGGCGGTCGGGAGTCCGACCCGGTTCGTGCGCGACGCGCTCTGCACCTCCCACACCCTGGCGACGGACGAGTCGGCTTCGCGCTGGGCCTCGGATTCGGTGCGCAGGGTGGTCTCCGACCAGGTGAATGCGTTGCCGAACGGGTTCTCGGGTCCCATCGGCACCCGCACGGCGTCGACCTCGACGAGGCGGTTGTCCTCGCCGTCGATCGCGACGTCGAGTCTGGCGCTGAAGAGGTGCTGGTGCACCGGGGCGAAGACGCCGGGCGCCATCTCTGTGGCGTGCCGCTGGGCGACGCCCGGCTCTCCGGCGGCGGCGAAGACCACTCCGGTCGCCTTCGCCTCTACCTCGATCGAGCCGTCGAGGTAGAAGTGCCAGTAGAAGCCGTAGTCGTAGTTGCCGATGGTCGAGAAGTAGGAGATGACGAAGCGCCGCGAGCGGCGCACGTCGGATCGGCCGGAGAGGTCGGTGTGCTTCCAGAGGATGCCGTAGTCCTCCTCGTGCATGCAGATCGCGTTCGGGATGCGAACCGGATGCCCGTGATCGTCGGCCACGTAGCCGTCGAGGTAGCGGATCACTCCGAGGCAGTCGCAGCCGAGCTCGAGATGGTTCGCATTCTTGCCGAGCAGGTACTCGCCCGCGTCGAAGTAGCTGATCCAGAAGCGCCCCGGTGCCGTGTCGCCGTACGGGACGACCATCTCGGGTACGGAGGCGCGGCTCAGCACGGATCGGCCGTCGAACGACACGTCGTGCAGCACGAGACCCTCGCGGGCGTTGAAGCCGACGCGCATGCTCCAGTTCTCCCACTCGACCAGCGATCCGGTGACCGAGAAGCTCGGCCCCTCCGGCTGCGTGATCTCGATGGGCTTGAGGGTGGTGCGCGCAGGGCCCTGTACCTCATGGCGGTAGTTGCCGTGCCCGGCGGGTACGGGCACATCGCCGTGGTCCTCGACGCGGATGGCGCGGTTCTCGGTGAGGTCGATGTGCACGATCAGCCCCTCGACCGGGTGGGCCCATGGGGAGTCCTGATCGTCGTCGCGCAGGAAGGTCAGCGAGCGGATCACCCGGCGCCCCACCTCGTCCGCCCTGCCGGTGTAGCCGGGCGCGAGCGGCGAGCAGAATGCGAGGTCGATGTGCTCGGCCAGGCCGCGGCGTCGCATCGCCGCCTGCCACTCCGGGGTCGCCTTCGCGATCGCCTCGGCCCGCTCGTACTCCTCGAACAGGTACTGCGGCTGGCCGTACGGCGGGCGGTCATTGGGCACGTGCTGGGTCGAGACCACCTCGCCGCGGGTCACCGAGACGATCACCTCGGTGGCGGCGCCCGTGGCGGTGTCGAGCAGCGTCGCCTCGACCCGGCGGTCGATGGCGGCACCCGGCGACCACGCCGCGCGTTCGGGCTTGGTCGCCTCATGCGGAAGCAGCATCGGCACGCGGACGCTCTCGCCCATGAGCCCTGCGTCCACGAGGATCTGGCGGGCGGCGGCGATCTCGGCGGGAGTCAGGGGATCGAGCGGATGCGCGACGGGCTGCTTGGGCGCCTCTGTCAGCATCACGGACACGGGGTGGGACATCGTCGACCTCACTTTTTCGAGCAATCGCTCAATAAAACGGATTTGACGATAGTAGGCCCAGCCGGGTCGCGGAGCAAGCGCTCGCTGACGCGTCGCGGCTAAGCGAGCCAGGGGGAGAGGATGCTCTCCAGTACGCGCGAATGGTGCGCGGCGTCCTCCGGGGTCGTGATCTGCACCACCTGCTGCCCGTAGGTGATCGCGCGCAGCAGGGCGAGAAGGTCGTCGCGCGGAGCCTCGGGGCGGAGCTCGCCCGCGTCGATCGCCTCGTCGATTCCGTCGGTGAGCACGTCCTGCCACAGCGCGAGGGTCGGTCCTCCGGCATCCGGGGTCGGCTCATGGGTCGCGAGCCGGCCCCAGAAGCCGACCACGACTGCGGCCTCGACGCGCGACTCCGGCGTGACCGGGAGCACCTCGCGCATCGCCGTGCGCACCTTGTCGAGGCCGGCGCGACCCGCCACCGCCGCGCGGATCCGCTCGTCGGTACGCTGAGTGACCTCGGATGCCGCGGCGCGCACCACCTCGTCGAACCCGGCGAAGTAGTGCCACAGGGCCCCGGTCGCCATGCCCGCCTCGGCGGCGACCGCGCGTGAGGTCACGGCCGAGTGCCCGTCTCTGGCCGCTACGGCGAGCAGGGCGTTCGCGATCGCGCGACGCCGCTCATCGTGATCGACGACGCGAGGCATGCTGTCATCCTCCCATGGTCCACCCCTCGACGATCGCGAGGGGTTTTAACTTGAGCGATTGCTCAATATGATCGCAGAGTGCACGACGCCCACCCCGCAGCACTGGCGCTGATGATCGTCTCGACGCTCGTCGCGGCGGCATGCGCGCTCGCCGCAGGCAGCGCCGTCCCCTGGCAGGGCAGACAGGTGGCCGTCGTGATGGCGGGCGGGATGGCCGCCCTCGTCATACCGGGGCTCGATGCGCCCGGCGTCGTGATCGCCGGCGTCTGGGTGCTGTCGGCGATGATCGGCACGGCCGGCCTCGCCGGCAGGCCCGAGGCCGAGAGCTGTCGACATCGGGCCCTCGGGGGAATCGCCATGACGCTGTGCCTGATGGGCGGTGCCGTATCGGTGCCAGGCGCCGGGGTTCCCGCTCAGGAGGGGCATCAGCACGGCATCGGGTTCGCGCTTCCCCTTCTCGGAGCTGTCGCTGTGCTGACGATGGTGGTCTGGACCGCGGCGGGCCCCCACCGGAGCGCGTCGCATGCCCGCACCCGCACTCTGCTGCGAGGGGAGGCGTGGGCCATGACGGTCGGTCTCATCGCCATGTGGCTCGGTCACGCGATCTGAACTCGGCGGTGGCGGTGTCACCCGCGTCCCGCGGGTCGCACGAAGAACCACGCCGCACCCGCGGCGACGCCGGCGGCGATCGCCATGGTGGCGGCCATGACGAAAGGGACGTGACCCCGCTCGGCCCTGGTCCTAGAGTTGGCGTGGAGCGGCCGCTGAGGGCGGTCGAACGCGAATGCGAGAGCTGAGAGTCCGCGCCGCGACGGCGCTGCAGGTGGTCAGGCGCCTCGCGCGATCCGGCGAGTCGATCGAGGCCGCCGCGCTGATCGCCGGCGCTGCGGCGTTCGTGATCGGATTCCCGATCTCCTGGCTCATCTTCGCCGGGTCACAGCTGTCGATCACCGGACCGGGGTCGATCGGCTGGTACGCAGCCATCGGCGGTGCGGTGGTCGCCGCCCTCGCATTCGCCCTGGGACGGCTCGCAGTGCGCCCGGACGGAGGCAGCCGCGACCAGCCGCGCGATGGTTTCGTCGGCCCGCCCGACAGGCTGCGCTGGTATGACCTGTTCGCGATCGGCGCCGCCTACGCGTCGATCGCGCTGCTCGGATGGCTCGGCATCGCTCAGCTGCTCGAGCTCAGCTTCATCGGCGCCCCGGTCTACGCCTTCCCCGGCGCCATCCTCGTCGGCGTCGCATTCGCACTCACGGCGTACGTGGCGTTCCTCGGGTCCCTGAGACTGACGCCGATGTCGCTGTCGATGGACCTCGCGATCTTCCTCGTCGTCGGCGCGTTCTCGGCGATGCTGACCTCGAGCGATCCCCGGTGGTGGCAGAACAACCTCTCGGCGCTCGGGCAGAGCAGCAACAGCGCGGCGCCGGCCTTCAACGTCACCCTGATCCTGTCGGGCACGATCGTCACGACCATCGCCCGCTACGCCACCGCGGGTCTGCCTTTCGCCACAGCTGCACAGCGCCGCTCGCGCAGGCTCACCCGCGGCGGACTCGTGATCGTGGGCATCTTCCTCGCGCTCGTCGGAGTGTTCCCCGTCGACCGGTTCTTCGTCCTGCACAACACGGTCGCCACGGGCATGGCGGTCGTATACGCGCTGCTCGTGTGCGCGCTGCCGAAGCTGCTGCCAGGCCTGCCGAAGGTGTTCTACGCGCTCGGGTACATCTACGTCGGGGTGGTGGCACTGCTCGGCGTGTTCTTCGCCACCGGCTACTACAACCTCACCGCCGTCGAGCTGATCGCCGGCGTGCTCATCTTCAGCTGGATCATCGTGTTCCTGCGCACGGTGAGCGTCGCGGTCACGCCGTCGGATGCCGTCGGCGAGACCGCGCAGCGGGATGCCCTGGCCTGACGCCCGACGGGGGCCGCCGATTCACGACAGCAGCGCGACCACCGCGATCGCTCCGATCACGATGATCAGGGCGCGCAGCAGCCAGCCAGGCAGGCGGCGGCCGATCATGGCGCCCAACCCGGAGCCGGCAAGCGACCCGACCGCGATCGTCGCGATCGCTACCCACGGCAGCGGGCCCGCGAAGATGAAGATGACGCTCGCCACGGCGCCCGCGATGGTCTGCAGCACGTTCTTCATGGCGTTCACTCGCTGCAGATCCTCGCCCGTGGTGAGCTCGAGGAAGCCGACGATCAGCACGCCCTGCGCCGCGCCGAAGTAGCCACCGTAGACGCCGGTGCCGAAGATGAGCGGGAACTGCAGCCAGCCCGGCCACAGGCCGCCCGGCCGTGACGCGACCGAGCGGCGGTTCATCAGGGGCTGGATCGCGACGAGAGCGCAGCCGATCACGATCAGCACGGGAGCGACGACGCGGAAGACCTCGGCCGGCAGCACGAGGAGTGCCAGAGCGCCGATGACCGCGCCGATCGCGGTGAGCACCATCAGCGAGATCAGCGGGCGCCAGCGCCCTCGCAGCTCCCGGCGATATCCCACGACCCCGCCGATGTTGCCGATCGCCAGGCCGACGGTATTGGCCATGTTCGCCGCGACCGGGGGCAGCCCGAGCGCCAGCAGAGTGGGGAAGACGATCAGACTCCCCGACCCCACCACGGTGTTGATGACGCCGGCTCCGAGCGCAGCGAGTGCGAGCAGGGCAAGTTCGAGGAGAGAGAAATCGGTGATCATCTGTGCGGCTCGTTCGTTAAGAATCGGGTTTCATGACTCAGAGACAGTCTGGCCGATTCTGCATGCCGGAATCGTCCTCTCGCTCCGAACACCAGCCTTTAGCCTGAATGAGGCGGATCCGCCCTCATTCACCGCAGCGCCTGACCCGATGGCGCTCGAGCATCACGCAAGGACGCACATGGACGATGTCGTGACACACCGCGACGACTGGAAGGCACGCGAAGAGCTGGCAGAGCGGATGATCCCGCTCATCGGCGGACTCAACCGGGAGCGCGATGTCGTGACATCGCTGCACGGGCACCGGCTGCTCGGACTCTCGACGACCGGCATCCTCGAGGTGCACGAGCGTGTGGCCCAGCTCGGCCACCAGCAGATCGCGCTCACCGACACGCTCGCCGTGCTCGAGGCTCTTCGCGATCTGGCGCCCGGTGCCTCATCTCTCGATGTCGCCCGCCTCATCGAGGGCCACGCCGAGAGCGGCGAGGACCTCGCCGCCTACCTGCAGAACGTGCTGGCTCCCGCCCTCGGCGCCGAGCTGTCCGAGCCCGTCGACGTCGTGCTCTACGGCTTCGGCCGCATCGGCCGCCTGCTCGCCCGCATCATCATCGCGCACACCGGCGGCGGCAGCGGCCTGCGCCTGCGCGCCATCGTCGTGCGCCGCGGCTCCGACAACGACATCGTCAAGCGCGCCTCGCTTCTGCTGCGTGACTCCGTGCACGGCCGCTTCGCGGGCACGGTCACGGTCGACGAGGAGAACTCGCAGATCATCGCCAACGGAAACCGCATCCAGATGATCTACTCCGACGACCCGGCCACCGTCGACTACACGGCGTACGGCATCGACAACGCGATCATCGTCGACAACACGGGCCGTTGGCGCGACGAAGAGGGCCTCAGCCGCCACCTGCAGGCGAAGGGCGCAGCGCGCGTGCTTCTGACCGCCCCGGGCAAGGGCGAGCTGAAGAACATCGTGCACGGCATCAACGACTGCACCATCGAGCCCAGCGACCGCATCCTGTCGGCCGCATCCTGCACGACCAACGCGATCACCCCCGTGCTCGCCGCGATGGACGAGGCCTACGGCATCGTCCGCGGTCACGTCGAGACCGTCCACTCGTTCACGAACGACCAGAACCTGATCGACAACTTCCACAAGGGCGACCGTCGCGGCCGTTCGGCCGTGCTGAACATGGTCATCACCGAGACCGGTGCCGCGAAGGCCGTCTCGCGTGCACTGCCGCAGCTCGCCGGCAAGCTCACGGGCTCGGCGATCCGCGTGCCGACGCCCGACGTGTCGCTCGCCGTGCTGCACCTCACGCTCGAGAACCCCGCCACCAAGGACGAGCTCAACGACTACCTGCGTCGTGCGTCGCTGCACTCCAAGCTGCGTCAGCAGATCGACTACGTCGAGAGCCCCGAGGTCGTCTCGACCGACTTCGTCGGGTCGCACCGCGCGGGCATCGTCGACGGTCTCGCGACCATCGCCAACGACAAGGACGTGGTGCTCTACGTCTGGTACGACAACGAGTACGGCTACTCGTGCCAGGTCGTGCGCGTGCTCGAGGTGATGGCGGGAACGCACCCCGTCGTGCTGCCCGCACGTCGCGAGGTCACGCTGCACGCCTGATCGGCACTGGCGACCGACGGAGGCCGCGGGCGATCATGGAGACATGGATCCCCGCGGCCTTCTCGCTGCCCGCCTGCGCTCGCACCGGCTGACCGCCCCCGCGGCCACGGTCGTCGACGCCGCACGTCACATGCTCGCCGTGCAGAGCCAGGACCTGCTGGCGGGCCGGTGGGCGCTGGGCGCTCGCACCGGCAGCACGCCGACCCTGGATGCCGTCGACGCGGCCTTCGCGCGCGGGGAGCTGGTGCGCGCGTGGACACAGCGCGGCACACTGCACATCATTCCCGCACGCGATCTCGCGTGGGTGCTCTCGGTGACGGGCGATCGTCAGCGGCAGCAGGCCGCAGGGCGGCACCGCGCTCTGGGGATCGACGCCGAGCTGCTCGACGCCGCGTGGAGCGCTGTCGGTCCGTCTGTGCGCGACGGCGGATGCACCAGAGTCGAGATCTTCGCCCTTCTGCAGACGGCGGGGATCGAACCGGCCGGTCAGAGGGGCATCCATCTGCTCTTCGCGCTCACGGTGGCCGGGTTCATCTGCCAGGGGCCGCTCGAGGCCACCCGGTCGTCCGGAGGACGCGGGTCGATCGCGCGCGACCAGCGGTTCGTCGCCGTCGAGGACTGGATCACCGAGTCGGCGCGACCCGATGACCCGCTCGCCGAGCTGTTCGTGCGCTACATCGACGGCCACGGCCCGGCCGGCGTGCGAGACTTCGCGTGGTGGTCCGGCCTGACCCGGGGAGCAGCACGCGATGCTGCCGGACGCGCGGTCGGCCGGGTCCGCGAGGTCGGCGATGGTCTCTTCTCCGCGCTGCGCGCACCCCGCCGCACCCTCGACGAGGCGACGTCGTTCGCCCTGCCGGCATTCGACGAGTACTACATCTCGTACGCCGACCGCACGCCCGTGTGCGACGCCGATCGCCTCGACGCCGTGGGCCCGGGGAAGAACGGGATGGTCCGTCCGACCCTCGTCGAGCGGGGCCGAGTGGTCGGGGTGTGGTCGCACGCCGATGCCACCAGAGGCGCACCGGCCGAACTGCTCGATCCGGATGCCGACGCCGCGGCCGCGGCATCCGCCCTCGCGCGATTCGCGCGCTTCGTCGGCGACTGAGCGGCACCGGTCGTCGCGCGCCCGTCAGCCCCGACGGAGTCCTCGGACCGGATGCCCTGCCCGCGGCGTGTCTCGCTGAGACGCACCGTCGTGCGCCCGAACCGTCCGGCATCTCCGACGACTCACAGGTGCCTTGGCATGATGGACGGGTGCCGAGCTACTTCCTGCGCCTGTCCGAGACCTCGTTCGAACCCACCGAGCACGTCGGCGGGGCGTGGAATCCCGACGAGCAGCATGTCTCGCCCGTGCTCGGCCTGCTCGCGCACCTGGTCGAGGTCGAGCACGGCGGACGCCGGCCCGACGCGCCCCTTGCGCTCGCCAGGGCGAACTTCGACATCCTCGGGGTGATCCCCATGGACGCGTTCGAGGTCGATGTGCGCGTGCTGCGGCCGGGGCGCACGATCGAGCTGATCGAGGCGACCCTCGCGCACGGCGGCCGCGCGGCGCTCGTGCTTCGCGCCTGGATGCTGCAGCAGGGCGACACCTCGGCGATCTCCGGCAGCCCTCTGCCGCAGATGCCGCCGCGCGACGCGCTGCCCGAGTGGTCGCCGGCAGACGTCTGGCCCGGCGGTGCGATCCGCTCGATCGACGCGAGACGCGAGCACATCGCGCCCGGTCGCGCACGCTGCTGGATCCGACCGCAGCATCCGCTGCTCGCCGATGAGGCCGTCTCGGCCAGAGCCCGGATGCTGGGCATGACCGACTTCGCGAACGGCATCGCCACGCGCGTCGCCCCTGAGGCCGCGCTCTATCCGAACGTGGATCTGACGGCCAGCATCTTCCGCGAACCTGCAGGCGAGTGGTTCGGCCTCGACACCTCGGTATCGTTCGGCGCCGACGGCATCGGTCTCACCGAATCGGTGCTCAGCGACGAGAACGGACCGCTCGGCACCGTCTCGCAGACGCTCACCGTGCGCCCGCGGGCCACCTGAGCGCTCAGCGGCGCGTCACTCCCCGGCGTGGCTGTCGAGGAACGCGTAGACCTCGCTGTCGTCGACGCCCGGGAAGGCGCCACGCGGCAGCGGACGGAACATGTGCGTGTGCACGCGCGCACTCGGCCAGGCGCGCCCCTCCCACCGCTGGCTGACCGAGGCGGAGGCTCGGCGGCAGCACGACTCGTCAGGGCACGTCGACTGCGCACGGTTCTGCGTCTCACGGCCGCGCCACCAGCGGGCGTCGTCGAACGGCACGCCCACGGTGACCGAGAAGCCGCCGTCGGTCGATGAGCCGGTCTGCGTGGCGCACCAGAACGTGCCGGACGGGGTGTCGGTGTACTGGTAGTGCTCGGTGGTGCGGTTGCGCTGCTCGAAGGCGGCGCGGGCGCCGAACCGCCGGCACGCGGGCTGGCCTTCGACGGCGCCCGTGACGTCCATCGGCAGCGGCAGGTCGTCGTTCTCGTAGACCCGGGTGATCGCGCCGGTCTCATCGACGCGCAGGAAGTGCAGCCGCATGTCGAGGTGATGGGTCATCAGGTTGGTCATGCGCATCCCGGCGGCCTCGTGCGTGACGCCGAACGCATCACGGAAGTCCTCGACGGCCAGATTGCGATCCTTCTTCGCCTGCTGCAGGAACGCGACGCCGGCTGTCTCCGGGATCAGGCAGCATGCGGCGAAGTAATTGATCTCCAGGCGCTGCTGCAGGAAGTCGGCGTAGTCGGTGGGGGGAGTGTGCCCGAGGATCCGGTGGGCCATCGCCTGCAGGGCCATCGAGCGCAGACCGTGTCCGCCCGGAATGGAGGCAGGGGGGAGGTAGATGCGGCCATGCTCGAGGTCGGTGATCGAGCGCGTCGAGTGCGGCAGGTCGTCGGCGTAGATGAGCTCGAAGCCCAGCTTGGCCGCCATGAGCGTGACCGTGCGGTGCGTCAGCGCGCCGGAGACATGGCCGGCGGCCTTCAGATGCTTCTCGGCGAGAGCCTCGATCTCCGGCAGGTAGTTGTCGCGCGCCCGGGCGGTGAGGCGCATCTCGGTGTTGGCCCGGCGTGCCTCCTCGGGAGTCGCGATGGCCTCCGTCTCCCGGCGATGCAGCTCGCGGTGCAGTCCGAGGATCGCCTCGATGGTCTCGTCGCTCATGGTCTTCGAGACGCGGACTCCGGCGATGCCGAGCTGGCGGAAGATGGGGCTCGACTGCGCCCGCTCGAGCTCGATCTCGAGGGCTGCACGGCGGTTCGGCGGCTCTCCCGAGATGAGGTCGGCGACATCGGTGCCGCACGCCTCGGCGATGGCCTGCAGCAGCGAGAGCTTCGGCTCGCGCTTGCCGTTCTCGATGAGGCTCAGCTGCGAGCCGGCGATGCCGACCTTTGCACCCAGCTCGTCGAGCGTGAGATTCCTCGCCGTGCGGTGGTGCCGGATGCGATGCCCGAGAGTGCTGAGTTCAAGTCCGCTGGTCGCCATTCCTTGATCATATCCGAAACTTTGCTTCTTCTTTCAAGCCGATTCGGCCGCAAACAGCGCAAAACCTCGCGGAAGATAGAGATACCGCAATGCTTGAAGGAGCTCAATATGGCACTCGCCGAGACGTTCACCCCGCAGACAGCATCCGCCGCGCCGGTGCGGAGCTTCGGGGACGCGCCCGCGTACGACACTCCGGCTATGGCCGAGCTGCGCGCGTGGGTCGACGGCATCGCCGCGCTCACCCAGCCCGAGCGGGTGCACTGGATCGACGGGTCGCGCGCCGAGAACGATGCGCTGCTGCACGAGCTCGTCGACGAGGGCAAGCTCATCAAGCTCAACCCCGAGTGGCGCCCCGGCTCCTACCTCGCCCGCTCGCACCCCAGCGACGTGGCCCGCACCGAGGGGCGCACGTTCATCGCCTCCGAGAACGAGCGCGACGCAGGACCCACGAACAACTGGGCCGACCCCGCCGCCATGCGCGAGACCCTCAACGGCCTGTTCGAGGGATCGATGCGCGGACGCACGATCTACGTCATCCCCTTCTCGATGGGGCCCGTGGGCGGGAAGCTCTCGCACATCGGCGTGCAGGTCACCGACAGCGCCTACGCCGTGGCATCCATCGGCATCATGACCCGCGTCGGCGATGCGGTCACCCGCCAGATCGCCGACGGCGCTCCGTGGGTCAAGACCGTGCACTCCGTCGGCGCTCCGCTCGAGCCGGGGCAGCCTGACGTCGAGTGGCCGTGCAACGACGAGAAGTACATCGTGCACTTCCCCGAGACGCTCGAGGTCTACTCGTACGGCTCCGGCTACGGCGGCAACGCCATCCTCGCCAAGAAGTGCTTCGCGTTGCGCATCGCCTCGGTCATCGCGCGTGACGAGGGCTGGCTGGCAGAGCACATGCTGCTCATCCGCGTCACCGACCCCCAGGGCCGCGCGCACCACGTCGCCGCAGCCTTCCCCTCCGCCTGCGGCAAGACCAACCTCGCCATGCTGCGCCCGACCATCCCCGGCTGGAAGGTCGAGACGCTCGGTGACGACATCGTGTGGATCCGTCCTGGTGAAGACGGCCGCATGTACGCGATGAACCCCGAGGCCGGCTTCTTCGGCGTCGCGCCCGGCACCGGCGAGTCGACCAACGTGACGGCCGTCGAGACGCTCTGGGGGAACACGATCTTCACGAACGTCGCACTGCGCCCCGACGGCGACGTGTGGTGGGAGGGCCTCACCGACACTCCGCCGGCCGAGCTCATCGACTGGCAGGGCAACCCGTGGACTCCCGCGTCCGAGGGCCCCGCCGCGCACCCCAACTCGCGGTTCACGGTCTCGGCGGCGCAGTGCCCGCAGATCGCCGACGACTGGGAGAACCCGGAGGGAGTGCCGCTCGACGTCATCCTGTTCGGCGGCCGCCGCGCGAGCAACGTGCCGCTCGTCGTCGAGGCGACCGACTGGAGCCACGGCGTCTTCATCGGCTCGACCATCTCGTCGGAGCGCACCGCGGCAGCCGAGGGCACGCTCGGCGAGCTGCGTCGCGACCCCTTCGCCATGCTGCCCTTCTGCGGCTACAACATGGGCGACTACTTCGGCCACTGGCTGAAGGTCGGCCGGTCGCTGCGGTTCGACCGCGCGCCGCGGATCTTCCAGGTGAACTGGTTCCGCCGCGGCGAGGACGGCCGCTTCCTGTGGCCTGGTTTCGGCGACAACTCGCGCGTGATCGACTGGATCATCCGTCGCATCTCGGGTGAGGTCGACGCCGTCGACAGCCCGATCGGCCGGCTCCCCAAGCGCGAGGATCTCAACCTCGAGGGCCTGGACATCACCGATGCGGATCTCGATGAGCTGTTCGACATCGACATCGACGCCTGGCTCGCCGAGGCGGATTCGACCGAGGAGTTCTACGGCATGTTCGGCGACGCCCTGCCTGCCGCGCTGCGCAGCGAGCTGGAGGCTCTGCGCTACCGGCTCAACGCCGCGCGCTGAGCCGGACCCCGGTCGGAGATCTTCTGGACGGCGTGTCGAGGGCCTGCGGGCCACGACACGCCGTCTGCGTCTGCCGTTCCCCGCGAGCAGCGCGATGCCTGCAGCCCGCCGGTCACACCAGAAGCTGATGCCGGGCGAGGTCGCGGTACAGCGGAGTCGACTCGATGAGCTCGGCGTGCGTGCCCTGACCGACGACAACGCCGCCCTGCAACACCACGATCAGGTCGCTGTCGACGACGGTCGACAGGCGGTGAGCGATGACCACGAGCGTGCGGTCGGCGGCCGCGGCGTCGATGGCCTCGCGCATGCGCTGCTCGTTCACGCCGTCGAGCGACGAGGTCGACTCGTCGAGCAGCAGGATCGGCGCCTCGGTCAGCAGGGCGCGCGCGATCGCGAGCCGCTGGCGCTCGCCGCCCGAGAGCATCACCCCGTCCTCGCCGACGGGGGCGCCGAGTCCGAGCGGGCTGCGCTGGAGCACGTCGCCGAGGTTGACCGAGCGCAGCACGCGCTCGCAGTCGGCATCCGTGGCATCCGGAGCCGCCAGCCGCAGGTTCTCGCCGAGCGTGCCGGCGAGCGTCGGAGCATCCTGCTCGACGTAGCCGAACTGGGCGCGGAGCCGCTCACGCGGATACGTGCGCACGTCGTGACCGGCGAGGCGGATCGATCCGCCGGTGGGGTCGTAGAAGCGCTCGATGAGCGAGAGGATCGTGCTCTTGCCCGCACCGCTCGGGCCGACCAGCGCCACCCTCGAGCCGCGAGGGACGGCGAACGAGACGCCCTTCAGCACGTCGCGATCGACCTCCGTCTGGCCGGCCTCGGCCGGATGCTCGAGATGGGCGTCCACCAGCAGGCTCTGCGCCTCGCGAGCCGCCGCCTCGCGGGCGGCGATCACGGCGTCGGGGTAGCGGAAGCGCACGTCGCGGAACTCGATCGCCGGGGCGCCCACGACTGCGGCGGCGGTGGCGGCCGCATCCGGCTCATCGCCCTGGGTCTCGGTCGGCAGGTCGAGCACCTCCTGGATGCGCCCCAGCGCCCCCAGCGCCTGGTTGACCGAGGTGATCGCGCCGAACGCCTGTCCGAGCGGCATCACCAGCATGAACAGGAACATGATGAAGGTCACCAGCGAGGCGATCGTGAGCGCGCCTGACGCCACGCGGAAGCCGCCCACCCCGAGCACCACGAGCAGCGACAGCTGCAGTGCGATGCCTGCGACGGGAACGACCATCGACGAGATCTTCGCGATGCGCACGCCGAGGCCGTACGCCTCACCGGCGAGGCCCTCGACGGCTGCCGTCTCGCGCTCGGTGGCACCGGACGCCCGCACCGTGCGGATCGACGAGATGCCACGTTCGACTCCGGATGCCAGCTCTCCCACCTTCTGCTGCTGCGCGGCCGAGGCGGTGCGGATCCGCCCGCTCAGCAGCACGACCACGACGACGGACGCGCCGATCACGAGCACGATGAGCAGCAGCAGAAGCGGGTCGATGAGCAGCATGGCGAGGAGCGCGCCCACGAACAGGATCGCGCTTCCGACGGCATCTGCCAGCCCCTGGGTGAGCACCGCGTACAGCAGCGTCGTGTCGGTGCCGACGCGCGAGACGAGGTCGCCCGTGCGGCGTGCGTCGAACTCGCTGATCGGAAGGTGCAGGATGCGCGCGATGAGCTTGCGGCGACTCGAGTAGACGACCGCCGTGCCGGTGCGCTGCAGGAGGTAGTGCTGGTAGCCCGAGATGACCGAGGCGATGATCACGAAGCCGACCAGCAGCCAGACGAGCGAGCCGAGCCCCTCTCCCTTCTGCACACGGTCGATGACCTGCCCGACCAGTAGCGGCTGGACCAGCGAGGCGGCGGCGCCGACGATGCTGAGCACGGCGACGACGACGAGCACCTTCTTGTGCTCGAACAGGAAGGGGAGCAGCTGGCGGAACGTCGCGCGCGGGCCGTCCGGCTGCGCGCCGCGCCCGCGTCGGCGTGACGGCGCCGTGCGAGACATGAGGACCTTCTTCGGGATGGGGGCCGATCCCATTCTGCGCCGCGCGGCTTATGCGTCACCTGTTGGCTCGCAGATGGCGAGAGGATGAACGGATGCTGATTCCTTCCAAGCTCCAGCCCGGCGACCGCATCGCCGTCCTGTCACCGGCGTTCGCCGCTCCCGCCGCGGGCCCCGAGGTGCACGATCAGGCCATGCGGCGCCTGCAGGAGATCACCGGCCTGACGCCGGTCGAGTACCCGACGACACGGCAGCTCGACGCGACCCCCGAAGCTCGCGCGGCCGATGTCAACGCTGCACTCGCCGACCCCGGCATCCGGGCGATCCTGGCCACCATCGGCGGCAGCGACCAGATTCTCGTCACTCCTCACCTCGACGCCGCGCTCGCCGCAGCGGACCCCAAGCCGTTCCTGGGGTACAGCGACAACACCAACATCCTGAACTGGCTGTGGCGAAACGGCATCGCGGGCTTCTACGGCGGGTCCACCCAGGTGCATCTCGGCCCCGGCCCCGCGGTCGACGACGTGCACCTGCGCTCGCTGCGCGCCGCGCTGCTCGACGGCGGCGAGGTCGAGATCGCCGAGCCGGGGGAGTCGGAGGACTTCGGGCGCCATTGGGACGATCCGGCCGCGCTGACGCAGTACGGCGACCGCGAGCCGACCGAGCCGTGGACCTGGGCCGGTCCGTCTGCCACGGTGTCGGCGCGCACCTGGGGCGGATGCCTGGAGGTCGTGAACCAGCTCGCGCTCGCCGACCGGATGCCGTCGAACGATGAGCTCGCCGGCACGATCCTGCTGCTCGAGACCAGCGAGCGGCTCACCCCCGCGCATCGGGTCGCCGAGCAGCTTCGCGCCTATGGCGAGAGGGGACTGCTGGCCGCCGTCGCCGGGGTGCTGTTCGCACGCCCCGCGGTGAGCTCGTTCGAGGTGCTGCCCACGGCGGCCGAGAAGGCCTCGCTGCGCGCCGCCCAGCGCGATGCGGTGCTCGAGACGGTCGGCCGGTACAACCCGGATGCCGTGGTGTGCGTCGGCGTGCCCTTCGGGCACACGCGTCCGCAGTGGATCCTGCCCTACGGCGGAGAGATGACGATGGACGGGGCGGCGCGAAAGGTCACAGCCAGGTTCTGATCGCTTGCATGCACTCCCTAGGATGGAGCGCATGCCGGCGAGGAAATGGATCCTGTTCGATGTCGGCGGCGTTCTCGAGATCGTCGACGATGACGCCTGGCAGGACCAGTGGTGGTCGCGGTGGTGTGAGCGCACAGGGCTCGATCGGCCCGACTTCGACGCGCGCGTCGAGGGCGCCGACCTGCCGCCGATCGACGTCGCAGCCGGGCAGGAGGCGCTCTTCTGGCAGCGTCTCTCCGCGGCGCTGCAGCTCGAACCGCACGACAGCGCCGCGATGCGGGCTGACTTCTGGGACGCCTACTGCGGCACGGCCAACCTCGAGCTGATCGAGTACGCCCGGTCACTGAAGGCTCGCGCCGGCGTCGCGATCCTCTCCAACTCCGCAGACGGCGCGCGCGAGGAGGAGGAGCGACGGTACGGCTTCTCGAGCATCTTCGACCCCATCTGCTACAGCCACGAGCAGGGCGTGAACAAGCCAGACCCCCGCGCGTACCGCGAGGCGCTGCGGAGGATGGGCGCCGACCCCGCTGACGTCTTCTTCGTCGACGATCGGCAGATGTCCATCGACGGCGCGGCGGCCGTGGGCATCCAGGGCGTCCTGCATCGCGAGAACGCCTCGACGATCGCGGCCGTCGAGGCGTTCCTGTTCGAGTGACCGCCCGGTCACCGATGCTCGGCGTCAGGGCTGAGCAGCGACCCCGAGATCCGCTTCGTAGTCGTGGTCCTTGGTCTCGGGCGAGAGCCAGAGGGCGATGAAGGTGAGCACGGCCATCGCCGAGAGGTACACGCCGACGAGCCACGGCGAGCCGTCACCGATCCGCCAGAGCTCGACGGCGATCAGCGGAGCGACCGCGGCACCGAGGATCGACGACACGTTGTAGGCGATCGCCGATCCCGAGTAGCGCACGTTGGTCGGGAACAGCTCGGGCAGCAGGGCGCCCATGGGCCCGAACGTGGCGCCCATCAGAAGGAAGCCGAGGATCAGGAAGCCCTGCACGACCGCCGTCGTGAGTGCGGGGTCGCCCTGCGGAGCCAGGAAGAGCCCGAAGGTGAGGCCGAACGCGATGATCGCCCCGGTCACCCACAGCAGCAGCCTGCGACGACCGATGCGGTCGGCCCACGGGCCGGACAGCAGCGTGAAGATGCCGAAGAACACGACGCCGACGATCTGCATGATCACGAACTGCGTGTAGCCGAAGCCGAGGCCGGGGTAGAACTGCTCGGCGAACGCGCTCGGGTCGAACGGCGTTCCGGCGGCCTCCGCAGCCTTCTGCGCTGCGGCCGACGCGAGCTCGAGCGATGCGGGCTTGGTGCCGTAGGCGAGCGTGAAGTTGGTCATCAGGTAGAACAGCACGTAGGTCGCCAGCATGATGAACGTGCCGAGGATCAGCTGCTTCCAGTGGTGACGGAAGACCGTCGCGAGGGGAAGCTTGCGGATGCGACCCGTATCCGCTGCCCGTGTGAACGTCTCGGACTCGACGAGCTTGAGACGCACCCAGAGGCCGATGATCACCATGACGGCCGAGAAGAGGAAAGGCACGCGCCATCCCCAGCTGAGGAAGGCCTCGGACTTCAGCGTGGGGTCGGACTCGTGGGGGAGCAGGGCGTTGATGCCCAGGAAGATCCCGTTGGCGATGATGAAGCCGAGCGGGGCACCCAGCTGCGGGAAGGAGCCGTACCAGGCGCGCTTGCCGGCCGGCGCGTTCTCCGTCGCGACCAGGGCCGCACCCGACCACTCGCCGCCGAGGGCGAAGCCCTGCGCGAGCCGCAGGACGAGCAGCAGCAGGGCAGCCCACCAGTTGATCTGCTGGAACGTCGGGAGCAGGCCGATCAGGAACGTCGCGATGCCCATGGTGAGCAGTGAGGCGACCAGGGTCGCCTTTCGGCCGAACTTGTCGCCGAAGTGCCCGAAGACGACGGCGCCGATGGGGCGCGCGATCATCGCCGCTCCGAACACGCCGAACGATGCGAGAAGAGAGGTGGTGTCGTTGCCCGTGGGGAAGAACAGCACGGGGAAGACGAGCACCGCCGCCGTCGCGTAGACGTAGAAGTCGTAGAACTCGATCGTCGTGCCTACGAGGCTGGCCAGGATCACCCGCGAGCGCGGGTTGGCCGGGGCGGTGGTCGTTGTCATGTGCTGCTCCTCCGGTGAGCGTTCGTCAGAACCTCCCGGAGTCTAGTTGCTCGCGCCCCCTCCGCAGGGACGGCGCGTCACCAGATGACGGCGATGCCCGCGTTCACCAGCGTGAGAAGACCGATGCCCCAGAACAGCGCGGGGGGCACGTGGCCGCTCTTGCGCTGACGGGCCTGGCCGATGCCGAGGAACGCGCCGATGATCAGCAGCACGACGAGCTTGGTGCCGATCTTCGCGTAGTTCATCTCGGCGCCGTCGGGCAGGCCCCACGGAGCCGCGAGTGCGAGTCCCGCGACGGCGGCGATCGAGATGCCGATGTGCATCAGACGTGTGATCTCGCGCTTGCCGCCGAAGGCCTGCACCGCCCAGGCGCCGAACAGCACGGCGAAGCCGATGAGGTGCACGAGAAGGACGATGTGGCGCAGGGTCTCCATGACCCCAGGCTAGCCGGTCGGCCGCGTGCGGAGCGAAGGCTCGGCCGTGCTCGCCGGATGCGTCAGCCGCGGAGCGCGCGGACCACCTGAGCCGTGCGCAGGGCAGCGTCGGCCGCCTCGGCCCCCTTGTCCTCCTTCGAGCCCTCGAGGCCGGCGCGGTCGATGCCCTGCTGCTCGTCGTCGAGGGTCAGCACGCCGAAGCCGACGGGCTTGCCTGCATCCAGTGCTACCCGGCTCAGTCCGTCGGTCGTCGCGGCCGACACGTACTCGAAGTGCGGCGTGCCGCCGCGGATGATCACGCCGAGTGCGACCACGGCATCCGCTCCGCCGGCGAAGGCCGCCTGAGCCGCGACCGCGAGCTCGAACGAGCCCGGCACTCGCACGAGGGTGTGCGCGGCGCCGGCCTCGTCGAGCACGCGCTGCGCGCCCGCGATCAGGCCGTTCGAGATCTTCTCGTGCCACGTGCCGGCGATCACGACGACGCGCAGTCCGCTGCCATCGATCGGGGTGGTCGGGGTGGGGGCTCCGGCGCCGCTCATGCGTTGTCCTTTCTGAGGGCGTCGGCGAGTTCCGCCGCGCCGAGGATGTGACCCATGCGGTCGCGCTTGGTCTCGAGGTACTGGTGGTTGTTCGGGCCGACGCCGACGATCAGCGGCACCTGCTCCACCACGTCAAGGCCGAGGGCCCGCAGCTTCTCGACCTTGTCGGTGTTGTTCGTGAGCAGCCGCACCTTCGAGATGCCGAGATCGGTGAGGATCCCCGCGGCGGCAGCGTACTCGCGGGCGTCTGCGGGCAGACCGAGGGCGAGATTGGCGTCGACGGTGTCGAGACCCTCCTCCTGCAGGGCGTATGCACGCAGCTTGTTGATCAGCCCGATGCCTCGTCCCTCGTGGCCGCGCATGTAGATGACCACGCCGCCCTCCTGGTCGATGCGCTCGAGAGCGGCCTGCAGCTGCGGACCGCACTCGCACTTCTGCGAGCCGAACGCCTCGCCCGTGAGGCATTCCGAGTGCACCCGCACCAGCGCGGTCTCGCCCGGCGTGCCCGAGACGACCGCGATGTGGTCGGTGCCGCTGATGCGGTCCTTGTAAGCGAGGAAGCGGAAGGTGCCGTGGTCGGTGGGCACGTTGGCGTCGGCGCGCAGGCTCACCCGGCGGCCGGTGCGCTGCGCGAGGCAGTCGGCCTCGTCGCGCGGGTCGACCTCGTTGAGATGGGCGATCAGCTGCTCGATGGTGATGACCGGCACGCCCTCTCGGGCCCCGAGCTCCATCAGCGCAGGCAGACGCATCATGCTTCCGTCGTCGGCGACGACCTCGGCGATGGCGCCGACGGGCTGCAGGCCCGCGAGGCGCATCAGCTCGACGGCGGCCTCAGTGTGGCCGCCGCGCTCGCGCACGCCGCCATCGACGGCACGCAGCGGCAGGATGTGGCCGGGCCGGATGAGGCTGGCAGGGGTGGATGCGGGGTTCGCCAGCACATTGAGGGTCAGCGCGCGGTCGTGAGCGCTGATGCCCGTGGTGACGCCCTCGGCCGCGTCGACGCTCACGGTGTACGCGGTGGTTCGGGCATCCTCGTTGGTCTCGACCATCGGCGGCAGGTTCAGCTGGTCGGCGAGGTCGGCGGGCATCGGCGCGCAGATGAGCCCCGATGTCCAGCGCACCATCCATGCCATCGTCTCGGCCGTGGCGAGCTCGGCGGAGATGATGATGTCGCCCTCGTTCTCGCGGTTCTCGTCGTCGGCGACGATGATCGGCTTGCCGGCGCGCAGCGCGTCGAGGGCGTCGGAGAGAGGGGAAAGGCTCATCGCGAGCCTCCTTCCGTGAGGGAGCGGAACGCCAGCAGGCGCTCCACGTGACGGGCCAGGATGTCGGTCTCGAGGTTCACCACGTCGCCCGGTTCGAGCGCGCCGAGGATCGTCGCCTCGAGCGTCTCGGGGATCAGCGAGACCTCGAACCAGTGCTCGTCCGGCGTGCCGGCGGGGCTGACGGCGCTGACGGTGAGAGAGGTGCCTGCGACGCTGATCGAGCCCTTGTCGACGACGAGCGGCGCGAGATCTGCGGGCAGGCTGATGCGCAGCACACTCCACTGCTCGCCAGGGCGCACCTCGAGCACTGTGCCGACTCCGTCGACGTGCCCCTGCACGATGTGGCCGCCCAGGCGCGCGCCGACCGGCATGGCCTTCTCGATGTTCACGCGCGACCCGACCTCGACGGCACCGAGGGCCGAGACGTCGAGGGTCTGCTTCATGACGTCGGCGTCGAAGGTGGTGTCGGTCGAGCCGACCACCGTGAGGCACACGCCGCTGACGGCGATGGACTCGCCGTGCACGGCATCCGCTGCGGCCCTGGGCGCGAGCACCGTGAGCCGCCATCCGTCGCCCGATGCCGCGATGCCGGCGATCTCGCCGATCTCCTCGATGATTCCGGTGAACATCAGCTTCCTTCCTTCCCTGCGACGGCGTCCGCCGCAGGTCGTGCGATGGCGAGCAGGTCTGCGCCCAGCGGCATCCACCGGTCGACCTGAAGGCGTCGGGCGTCGCCGATCGAGACGACGCCGATGTCGGTCAGGGCGAGGCGGTCGCCGCCGAGCAGCACCGGCGCGATGTACGCGAGCACGGTGTCGGCGAATCCCGCGGCGATGAACGCGCTCGCGAGCGTCGGCCCGCCCTCGATGAAGACCCGCTGCACGCCTCGCTCGCCGAGGTCTGCGAGAACGGCGTCGAGGTCGCGGGTGCCGTAGAAGAGGGGAGTGCGAGGATGCCGGTGCACGGCCGCGTCCACGGGCGTCGCGCGTGATCCGATCACGACGGGGATCGGCTGGTGCTCGTACAGGGACTGACCGTCGCGGGCGGTGAGCGCGGGGTCGTCGGCGAGCACAGTGCCGGTGCCGACCACGATCGCATCGGCCTCCGCCCGACGTCGGTGCACGTCGGCGCGGGCCTCAGGGCCGGTGATCCACTGGCTGGAGCCGTCGGATGCCGCGGCGCGGCCATCGAGGCTCTGCGCCCACTTCACGGTGATGTGAGGGCGACCCAGCCGCTGCACGGTCAGCCATCCGTCGATGAGGTCGCGGGAGGCATCCGCCTGCTCACCCGACACGACGTCGACGCCCGCTCGGCGGAGGCGATCCGCCCCGCCGCTGGAGGCATCGCCCGGGTCGTCGAGTGCGTAGACGACGCGGCTGATGCCGGCGTCGATCAGCGCCTGCGCGCACGGGCCCGTGCGCCCCGTGTGGTTGCACGGCTCGAGAGTCACGACCGCGGTCGCTCCGGCCGCCTGCCCCGGGGCGAGTTTCGACATCGCGTCGACCTCGGCATGCGCGGTGCCTGCGCCGCGGTGCCAGCCCTCGGCGAGCACCTCGCCGGCGAGGGAGAGGATCACGGCACCGACCTGGGGATTGACCCCCCGAGGGCCGTTCGCGGCGAGTTCGAGGGCGCGACGCATGGCGTCGCGTTCGGCCTCGGTCACTGCCATCGGTCATCCTTCTCTGGGTTCCCGGGGTCTGCAGCGCACACGTACGCCACGTGCTGCCTCTCTTCCGGACTAGCGAGCGGATGCTCGCATCACCGTCGGTTCCGGATTTCCACCGGATCGGCGCCTGTCGCCAGGCGTTCGCGGACTGTCACCGCCGGTTCGGATTCACACCGACCCCGGAGCACGTTGATGCTCAGAGTCTACTCAACGTGCACTCCGGGGATTCATTCCCCGTAATGCAGATCGCTCACTTCAGCAGTCGCGAGAGCCGACGGTCGGCGAGCACCTTGCCCCCGGTCTGGCAGGTGGGGCAGTACTCGAGCGACCTGTCGGCGAAGAACACGCTGCGCACGGTGTCGCCGCAGACCGGGCACGCCTCTCCGCGACGGGCGTGCACCTGCATGCCTCGCCGCTTGGCGTCCTTCAGGTCTGCGGGCGGCTTGCCGGCCGCCTCCTCGATCGCCTCACGAAGGGTGCTCTGCATGGCGTCGTAGAGCCGGTCGATCTCGGCATCGTCGAGATTCGCGGCCGGAGCGTAGGGCGACATCTTCGCGGCGTGCAGGATCTCGTCGCTGTACGCGTTGCCGATGCCGGCGATGAGTCCCTGGTCGCGCAGCAAGCCCTTGATCTGAGTGCGGCGACCCGCGAGCAGGGCGGCGAACGCGTCGCGGGTGAAGTCGGCGTCGAGCGGGTCGGGCCCGAGCCGGGCGATCCCCGGCACATCGTCGGGGTCGCGCACGACGTACACGGCGAGCGACTTCTTCGTGCCGGCCTCGGTCAGATCGAAGCCGCTGCCGTCGTCGAGCGCCACGCGCATCGCGATCGGGCTGCGTCCGGGCTTGATGAGCGTGGTCGGCAGCTCGTCGTACCAGCGCAGCCAGCCGGCCTTGGCCAGGTGGAAGACGAGGTGGAGGTCGTCGCCGAGCGAGAGATCGATGAACTTCCCGTGCCGCGAGGCTGTCGCGATCCGGGCATCCTGAAGCGCAGTGACCGGCGGATCGAAGGTCTTCAGGGCGGCGATCGCCGCCACGCTCACGCGCGTGATGGTGCGCCCCGCCGTCCGCGCGGCGAGGAAGTCGACAAGTCCCTGTACCTCAGGCATCTCGGGCATGCCGACATCCTGTCACGGGTCGGCGACGTCACGGCCGGTGCCGGAGATATCGGACGATCCGGTGCGCGGACGGCGTGTCACACGGGGGCGCGCCGCGCGACGGGCATCCGGTCCGAGATTCCCGACCGGATGCCGGATGCCGGATGCCGGATGCCGGATGCCGGATGCCGGATGCCTGATGCTCAGAGCACCGGCCACTCGACCGGCGTGCGGTCATCGGTCGCGAGCAGGCCGGCGATCCAGCCGTCGTCGCGGCCCCGTGCTCCCGTGAGGGCCTGGCGCAGCATCCCCTCGTACCGGAACCCGAGCGACCGCGCCGTGCGGGCGGAGGGGATGTTGCCCACCACGGCGCGCCAGCCGAGCCGGGCGAGCTTCAGCTCGTCGAACGCGTAGTCGACGACGGCGCGCGCCGCCTCACCCATCACTCCCTGTCCGCGCAGCTCGGCGACTCCCCAGAAGCCGATCTCGGCGTCGCCGCCGTGCGGGTGATCCGTGATCCGGTGCAGGCCGATCATGCCGGCGAGAGCGTCGTCCTTGCGGATGGCCCACACGGTCTCGACGCCGTCGGTCCACCACTTCGCCACCAGCTCGACGAAGTCGACGGCGTCCTGACGGGTGTACGGGCTCGGAACGGTCGTCCACCGCGACACCTCCGGATCCTGGCATGCGGCCGTGATCGCGTCGATGTCGGCTTCGGTCGGGATGCTGAGCACGAGCCTCTCGGTGTGCAGGGCGACAGGTTGCATCGCACCAGCGTAGTGAGCGGGTCGGTAGGCTGGTGCGGCGGCCGTTCGCTGTGGCAGCAGAGGAGGACGAGCCGTGACCGTGCAGCGCTCATCGCCGAGAGGCGTCGTGGCCTCGCTGGTGGCATCGGCGATGTTCGGTGCGATCTTCTACATCGCCGCTCAGCTGCAGTCCTCGGCCGAGGTGGTCTATGCCTGGCGGGTCGTCGTGACCCTCGCTCTGTACGCGCTCGCGCTGCTCCACCCGGGCGCCCGCCTGGGCGTGGTGATCATCTGGCGACGGCTGCGCGCTCGGTGGTGGATGCCGCTGCTCGCCCTGCTGCTCGCCTCGATCATCGGGATGCAGCTGTGGCTGTTCATGTGGGCGCCGATGCACGGCCATGGCCTCGACGCGGGACTCGGCTATCTGCTGCTTCCCATCAGCCTGGTGCTGAGCGGGCGTTTCCTCATGCGGGCTCACGTGAGCTCGATGCAGTGGGTGGTGGTCACGCTCGCCGCGATCGCCGTGGCGATCAAGATCGTCGCGACGCCGCAGCTGTCGTGGGTGACCTGGGCGATCTGCCTCCCCTACGCCGTCTACTTCGTGCTGCGTCAGCGCTTCGGACTCGATGAGCCGATGGCGTTCGGCTTCGAGCTGACGGCCATGTTGCCGCTCGCCGCCTGGTTCCTGCTCTCGGCCGGCTCGGGCCCGCAGTCCGCCGGTGAGCTCACGGGTCTGCTGGCCGTCGGGGTGATCGGCGGGGTCGCCATGGTGCTCTACCTCGCCGCCTCGAATCTGCTCTCGATGCCCGTGTTCGGCCTGCTCAGCTATGCCGAGCCCGTGCTGCTGGTCGCGGTCGCAGTGCTGCTCGGAGAGCGGATGCAGGGTGCCGACCTGCTGGTGTACGGCATCCTCGCCGTCGCGCTCGCCCTGCTGGCGTTCGAGGGGTTCCGTGCGGGGCGCCGTCGTCGCTGAGCTCGCGCGGGAACCGCTGGGTGCCTCGCTCAGAACCGCTCGGCGAGGCCCATGTCGGTGGCCGGTGAGTAGACTTCTCCGGTGACTGTCCCAGGGATTCTGCGCGCCTTGGAAGAGGCGAACCTCTACCGCGACGCCCTCACCTGGGCGCAGACCGATGCCGAGATCTCGGCGGTCGATGGCCTCGACGCCCCGATCATCGCGGGGCTGCTGCGCAAGCGCGCGTCGGCGGGGCGCCCGGCATCCGCCCTCGTCGTCACCCCGACCGGCCGACGGGCCGAGTCGGTCGCGGCCGCTCTCGGCGCGTACCTCGACGACGCCGAGATCCTGACTTTCCCGGCGTGGGAGACGCTGCCGCATGAGCGGCTGAGCCCCAGCCCCGACACGGTCGGCAAGCGCCTCGACACCCTCCGGCGCATCGTGACCTGGACGGGCGAGAAGCCGCTCGTCGTGGTCGCCTCGGTGCGGGCGGCTCTGCAGCCTCTCGCCGCGAACCTCGGCGACGCGGCCCCACTCGAGCTGCGCCTCGGCGGGCGCGGCATCGAGCTCGAAGACGCCGTCGAGCAGCTGGTCGAGCGCGCGTACTCCCGCGTCGACATGGTCTCGCGCCGCGGCGAGTTCGCCGTGCGCGGCGGCATCCTCGATGTCTTCCCGCCGACGGCGGATCACCCGCTGCGCGTGGAGTTCTTCGGTGACGAGGTCGACCAGATCCGCGCGTTCTCGGTCGCCGACCAGCGCTCGCTGCCCGGAGACGTCGAGTCGGTGTCGCTCGCCGCGAGCCGCGAGCTGCTGCTGACGGCCGAGGTCCGCGAGCGCGCCGGCGAGCTGATCGCCCGTTTCCCGGCGATGTCGGCGATGCTCGAGAAGATGTCACAGGGCATCCCGGTCGAGGGCATGGAGTCGCTGCTGCCGGCGGTGGCCGGGCCGCTCATGACCCTCGTCGAGTACCTGCCCGAGGGCTCGGCGACCGCGATCGTCGATCCCGAGAGGGCCAGCACGCGCGCGCAGAACCTCGGCGAGACGAACCGGGAGTTCCTCGACGCGGCGTGGAGCGCTGCGACGTCGGGGGCCTCGGCTCCCATCGATCTCGGCGCCGGGGACTTCATCAGCCTCGGCCGCATGCGCGAGCTCGTGCATCAGCGCGACGGCGTCTGGTGGCGCGTCACCCCGTTCGCCGTCGACGACGACGCGGCCGAGAATCTCGACGCCTCGATCATCCCGTCGTTCCACGGCAACGTCGACGGCGCCATCGCGTTCGTCGAGGCGCGTCTCGGCGACGGCTGGCGAGTGGTCGTCATCTCGTCGGGCCAGGGCCTCGTCGAGCGCGCTCGCGACGTGCTGAGCGATCGCGGCCTCGCCGCGCGCATCGTCGAGAATCTGGTCGACGAGCCCGAGGGCGGGGTCGCGACGCTGGTCGCCGGATCCGTCGAGTCGGGCTTCCAGGTGCCGGATGCCCGGATCGCCGTGCTCACCGACAACGAGTTCTACGGGCGGACGATCGGCGGCGACCAGCGGATGGTCAAGAAGCTCGCCTCGCGTCGCCGCAATGTCGTCGACCCGCTGCAGCTGAAGCAGGGCGACTTCGTCGTGCACTCCACCCACGGCATCGGCCGCTTCGTCGAGATGACCAAGCGCGAGGTGTCGTCTGGCGGGCGTAACGCCGTCAAGACCACACGCGAGTACCTCGTGCTCGAGTACGCGCCGTCGAAGCGCGGGTACCCGGGTGACAAGCTCTTCGTGCCCACCGATCAGCTCGACATGCTCTCGAAGTACGTCGGCGGTGAGGCCCCGACCCTGTCGAAGATGGGCGGCAGCGACTGGGCCGCGGCCAAGGGCAAGGCCCGCCGCGCCGTGCGCGACATCGCCGTCGAGCTCGTCAAGCTGTACTCGGCGCGGATGAGCTCGAAGGGCCACGCCTTCGGGCCCGACACGCCCTGGCAGCGCGAGCTGGAAGAGGCGTTCCCGTTCGCCGAGACGCACGACCAGCTGCAGACCATCGAAGAGATCAAGGCCGACATGGAGCGGCCGATCCCCATGGACCGCCTGCTGTCGGGCGACGTCGGCTTCGGCAAGACAGAGGTTGCCGTGCGGGCGGCGTTCAAGGCGATCCAGGAGGGCAAGCAGGTCGCGATGCTCGTGCCGACGACTCTGCTCGTCAAGCAGCACCTCGAGACGTTCACCGAGCGGTTCGCCGGATTTCCCGTGAAGGTGCGCCCGCTGTCGCGGTTCCAGACCGACAAAGAGGCCCGGCTCACCCTGCAGGGCCTCGTCGATGGCTCGGTCGACATGGTCATCGGCACGCACCGCATCCTCACGGATCAGGTGATCTTCAAGGATCTCGGTCTCATGATCATCGACGAGGAGCAGCGCTTCGGCGTCGAGCACAAGGACGCGCTGAAGAAGATGAAGACGAACGTCGACATCCTCGCGATGAGCGCCACGCCCATCCCGCGAACCCTCGAGATGGCGGTGACGGGCATCCGCGAGATGTCGACCCTGCAGACGCCACCGGAGGACAGGCATCCGATCCTGTCGTTCGTCGGCCCGCGCAGCGACAAGCAGATCGCCGCGGCGATCCGCCGCGAGATCCTGCGCGAGGGTCAGGTGTTCTTCGTGCACAACCGCGTGCAGTCGATCCAGCGGGTGGCCTCCGAGCTCGCCGAGCTCGTGCCGGAGGCGCGCATCGCAGTCGCGCACGGCAAGATGGGCGAGCATCAGCTCGAGCAGGTCGTCGACGACTTCTGGGAGCGCAAGTACGACGTGCTGGTCTCGACCACCATCATCGAGACGGGCCTCGACATCTCGAACGCCAACACGATCATCATCGATCGGGCCGACAAGTACGGGCTCTCGCAGCTTCACCAGCTGCGCGGACGAGTCGGTCGAGGTCGCGAGCGCGCGTACGCGTACTTCCTCTACGACGACATGAAGCCGCTGAGCGAGACCGCCGCCGACCGCCTGCAGACCATCGCCGTGAACAACGACCTCGGCTCGGGCATGCAGGTCGCGCTGAAAGACCTCGAGCTGCGTGGAGCCGGCAATCTGCTCGGGGCCGAGCAGGCCGGACACATCGCGGGCGTCGGCTTCGACCTGTACCTGCGCATGATCGGCGAGGCCGTGGCGACGTTCCGCGGTGAAGACACCGGCACCGAGGTCGAGCTGCGGCTGGAGCTGCCGGTGGATGCCCGCATCCCCGAGCACTACATCGACAGCGAGCGTCTCCGCCTCGAGGCCTATCAGAAGCTGTCGTCGGCGGCCACGGCATCGGCGGCCGACGACGCGATCGACCTCGTCGTGGAAGAGCTCGTCGATCGCTACGGTGCCTTCCCCGACGAAGTGACCACACTGGTGAAGGTCGCCCGCCTGCGCCGCCGGGCGGCGCGGGCCGGCCTCTCCGACGTCGTCGCCATGGGGTCGAACCTGCGCATCGCGCCGGCTCGCTTGGAGGACTCGATGAAGGTGCGTCTGCAGCGGCTGTACCCGAAGGCGAAGCTCGTGGGCGGGGGAGAGGCGCTGGTCGTGCCGATGCCGGTCGACTCCGACCTGATCGAGTGGGTCGGCCAGCTGTTCACCGCGATGTTCCCCGAGCCCGTGAAGGCGGAGGCGGAGGCTGCCGGGGTCTGATCTGGACTGACTGGTTCTCGACCGGCTCGCTGTGGTCTCAGCGCCAGAGCCAGCGCAGCGCATCGGGCAGCAGCACACCGCCGTGATTCGGGCTGTGCCCGCCGTCACCGACGACCAGTCGCAGATCATGCCCTGTGCGGGTGAGCGCCGCCGCTGTCTCCAGAGCTTCCGCGAACCAGTTCCCATCAGGGTCGTTCCAGCCGATATCGCGATGCGCGGCGTGCAGCAGTATGCGCAGGTCTCGCTTCTCGCCGTCACGGAGCAGAGTCGGATACGGATTGCCGCCGGGCATCTGCGCGAAGCTCGGGTTGAACGATATGACGCGGCGGAAGACATCCGGTCGCTGCCAGGCGGCGGTGAAAGCAGCGTTTCCGCCCGAGCTGCCGCCGCAGATGCCGTGGTCCCGCGCAGCGAGAGCATGAGTCTCAGCGACTCGCGGGAGCACCTCGTCGATGAGGAAGGTCGCATATCGATCGTCGCCCGCGTCGTACTCGACGTTGCGATTCTTCGGGATCTCTGCGGCCGGGCGGATGCCAGGGTCGACGAATACGCCGATCACCGGGGGAACGGCGTGTCGGGCAGCGAGGTTGTCGAGCACCACGCCCGCGCGCACGTCGCCTTCCGGGTCGAGGTACCACCAGCCGTCATTGAAGACCATCACCACGGACGGATGCCGGGAGTCGTGACCGGCGGGGGCGTGCACCCACACCGAGCGGGTGGTGCCGGGGTAAACGGTGCTGTCGTCGATCGTGAAGTGGTCGATCCGACCCGGCTCGACCCCGAGCGCCATTGACGAATCCGGCCCGTATGCGTACGTGACGGCGTCCTGGTCGGCGGGGATGGCCTGATAGCTCTGGACGGTCATCTCGTCACGCGGATCCGATCGTGGCTGGACATGGCATCAGGGTAGTCGAGCGTCACGGTCGGGCCCGCTCTCTCGGAGTCGAGCAGGCGGCTCCGATGCTCCGACGGCGTGCTCGGCGCGAAGCGATTTCTACGGACGGTAGAATTCATGATGTGAGTGCTGACCAGAACGACCCATGGGTGCTCGAGGCATCGCGTCCGCAGACGCCGGCGCGTCGCCCCGACCTCTCGCAGGTCCCCAGGTCCGCCCTCTACGCCCTCGGAGTGCTCGCCGCCGCGCGGGCCCTCGGACTCGTGCTCATCGCCGAGGCCGTCGCTCGGGGGATCGCCGGTCTCGCAGCATCCGGCGCCGGCCTCCCGCCCGACGCCACCCGAGCGATCCTCTTGCTCGGGGTGGCGGGCGCCCTTCTGCGCGCCGGATCGGAGTGGGCGACCTCCGTCGTCTCCCGCCGGGTCGCGACCGGGGTCAAGCACCGCCTGCGGCGCCGTCTGTGGGAGCGCATCGCCGAGGGCGATCGAACGGGTGGCGGCACCGCGGTGCTCGCCGCCGATGGCCTCGACGACCTCGACGACTACTTCATCCAGTCTCTGCCGGCTCTGATCGCGGCGGCGGTCGTACCGCTTCTGGTCGGCATGAGGATCCTCGGCGCCGACTGGCTCAGTGCCCTGATCACCGTGGTCACGGTGCCGCTGGTGCCGCTGTTCATGATCCTCATCGGCAAGCACACGCAGCAGCGCACAGACGCGGCGCTCACCGCGCTCACCCGCCTCGCCGACCACCTGACCGAGCTGGCGCGCGGACTGCCGGTGCTGGTCGGCCTGGGCAGGGTCGACGAGCAGACCCGGGCGCTCGACGGCATCCAGCGCCGGTACCGAGCGCGCACCGAAGAGACGCTGCGCTGGGCGTTCCTCTCCGCCCTCGCCCTCGAGCTGATCGCCACGATCTCTGTGGCGGTGGTCGCGGTCTTCCTCGGGCTGCGCCTGCTCAACGGCACCATGGCGCTGGAGCCCGCGCTCATCGCGCTCATCCTCGCCCCCGAGTGCTTCACTGCGCTGCGCGACGTCGGCACCGCCTTCCACGCCTCGCAAGACGGCTTGTCAGCTCTCGAGCGCGCCAACGGGCTGCTAGCGAAAGCCCCGCGTCGCGACGTGCGAAGCCCCGCCGGCCAGGTTCGACTCGAGGGACTCGCCGTCACCTACCCCGGCCGGCGCGCGCCCGCTCTGCACGCGGTGACCGCCGACCTCTCCGGAATCACCGCCGTCACCGGACCGAGTGGCGCGGGCAAGTCGACGCTGCTCGGAGCCCTCGCCGGGGTCCTTCCCGCCGATGCCGGGATCGCCGGTGCGGTTCGCGGCGTGGACGCGGATGCCGTGGCCTGGGCTCCGCAGGCACCGCAGGCGTTCGCCGCAACCCCGCGGGAGGAGCTCGAGCTCTACGGCGCCGGCCTCGACGCGCTCGACGAGCTCGGCCTCGGCCGCCTCGCGGATGCGGCGGTCGCCGAGCTGAGCCCGGGGGAGCTCCGCAGGCTCGCCGTCGCGCGTGCTCTGGCGCGGGTGGATGCGGGCGCCCGCCTGCTGCTGCTCGACGAGCCGACCGCGCACCTCGACCCCGTCGCCGCCGCGCTGGTGCGCCATGCGGTGCGACGTCGCGCAGACAGGTGCGTCATCGTGCTCGCCAGCCACGAGCCGGAGACGCTCGCTCTCGCCGATCGTTCGATTCCCGTCGGCCCGTCGGATGACGGCATCCGCGTCGACGAGGAGCCGTCAAGGATTCAGGTCGATCCCACTTCTGAAGGACCTTCCGAGCTCGAGCATCTTTCAGAATCGCCATCCTCCTTCAGAAGTGAGCAGGCCTCGGCCGCCCGCACGCTCACCCTCGCCTCGCTGCTCCGTCCGCACGGCTGGCTCTGGGCGGGGTCCATGGTGCTGTCTGCGCTCGCCGCCGGGCTCGCGGTCGCGCTGACCGCGGTGTCGGGCTGGCTGATCGTGCGGGCCAGCGTCGAGGAGTACATCATGTACCTGCTCGTCGCGATCGTCGGTGTGCGGGCGTTCGGCATCGGCCGCGCGGTCGGGCGCTACGCCGACCGACTGGTCACGCACCGTGCGACCTTCCTCGTGACCGACGCGCTGCGCCTCAGGCTGTGGCGGGCGATCGCCGCCCGTGGCGCCGGGTCCCGTCGACTGCTGGAGGGCGGCGCCCCGCTCGACTACCTCGTGACGCTGGTCGACGATCTGCGCGATCAGCTGCCTCGGGTCGTCCCGCCGATCGGCGCGGGCCTGCTCGTGGTCGTCGGCACGATCGTCACGGCCGCGTGCGTCACGCCGCACCTCACGGTCTTCGTGGCCGCAGTGGTCATCGGTGCTGTGGCCGTCGCGTCGGCTCTCGCGATCATCAGCGAGCGCGATGCCTCGGCCGACCGCGTCGACGCGCGCTCGGCGATCGTGCGTCAGACGGCCTCGCTGGCATCCGCCGCCGCCGATCTGCGCGGCAACGGGGTCACTGCCGGCGCGCTCCTGCGGCTCGATGCCCACAGCCGGCGGCTCGCCGCGGCGGAGCGACGCGCCGCGTGGTCGGCAGGCCTCGGCGCCGCGGTCATCACCGTCGCAACGACCATGCTCGCGGTCCTCGTGCCGGTGCTGTCGCCGGGGCTGCCGGCCGAGTCGGCGTCGGTGGTCGCGCTGCTCTCGCTCGCCCTGCTCGAACCGCTGTCAGCGCTCGTGGCGGCCATGCGCCGCGCGCCCGCTCTGCGGGCCCTTCTCGTCCGTCTCGACGCCGTGCTCCGCCCCGTCCCGGCGCCGGAATGGGGCGCGTCGAATCCGGATGCCCTCACTCGGCTCGCCCTCGACGACGTGACCGTCCGGTACCCGGGGGCCGCGGCGCCGGCGGTCGAGAACGTGACCGCCGAGGTCCGTCGCGGCGGGTGGCTCGTGCTCGACGGTCCGTCCGGCTCCGGCAAGTCCACGCTGCTCTCCGCGATCATGGGCGCCTTGCCGGTCGCATCCGGAGCGATCCTCGGGGACCGGCAGCCGATCACCGGTTTCGCGGAGCGGGCGTGGCGGGACCGCGTCGCCTGGTGCCCGCAGGACGCGTACGTCTTCGACTCCACCCTGCGCGGCAATCTGCTGCTCGCCCGCGATCGCGACGACGCGCCCGATGATGGCGCCCTCAGAGGGGTGCTGGTGCAGGCGGGTCTCGCCGACCTGCTCGGAGCGCTCGACGGCGATCTCGACGCACCGGTGGGGCCGGGCGGGTCGGCCCTCTCGGGCGGTGAGCGCCAGAGGCTCGCCGTCGCGCGAGCGCTGCTGACCCGCGCCGAGATGATCCTGCTCGACGAGCCCACGGCGCACCTCGACAGGCCGACGGCGTCGGCGATGATGTCCGACGTGCGCGCGGCGACCTCCGACCGGATCGTGGTGCTGGTCTCGCACCGCTCCGCGGATCGACGTGACGGCGACGCAGTCGTGCGACTGGGCGGTCACGTCGCGCCGGTGGCGGACCGACCGTAGAGCGCGGTCGGGTGGCCACGCTCGCGTGCGTGGGCGGCAGTGGATGGGCTCCGTGCGGGAGGGCTCAGCCGGCGAGCCTGCGGAACCGGTCGCTCACGCGCATCGACCCCGAGACCGGCTGATCCGCGCCGGGCACCCCGCTCGCGCCGACCTGAAGGATGGCGCGAGCCAGCACTTCGTCGCGCACCTCGCGACGGGCGTGGTCGTCGGCGAGCATCTCGACCAGGGCCGCGACCTCGACCTCGGCGCGCGCCGCCGTCGGGAACCACGGCAGCGCAGACCGCCACGCGCGGAAGGCGAGCAGCAGCAGGTCATGACGCTGCTCGACGTGCGCACGTTCATGCGCGATCACGGCTACGAGCTCGTCGGGATCGAGGCGATCGAGCAGGCCCTGCGACAGCACCGTCACCGACCGAGGTCCGTTCGGAAGGCAATAGGCCATCGGCACCGCGTCGTCGATGACACGCGTGCGCGCACGGGTGGGGTGGGGCGAGGTGAGCAGCTCGAGCAGTGCGAGGTGGCGGTGGCGCTGTCTGGTCACCTGCACGATCGTCGCGCCGAGGTGGGTGAGCAGGTAGACGGTGAAGAGCACGGCCGGGATGGGCGCGAGCCACGGATGATCGGGCAGGGCCGCATATCCGGCCAGGCCGAGCGCGCCGATCATCGACAGTCCGCCGGCGAGACCGATGGCCTGCCACAGCAGCAGCGCCATCACGGGCGCGCGCATCGGCCATGATGCGCGCGAGAGAGCGACCGGAACGGGCCAGGCGAGCGCGATCGCCGTGAGCCCGAACACGACCGCTCCGAAGATGACGACCCCGTGCGGGATCACCAGCGCACCGCTCTGCGCGGCGTCGGCAGCGGCCGTCAGCATGGCGGTCAGCCCGAGCGGCCCAGCAGCTGGCGCAGCACAGCGGCGTCTTCAGCGGACACGCCGCCGACGAAGCGCTCGAGCACCGCGGTGCGATCGCCGGCATCGCCGAGCACCGAGTGCATGAGCTCGGCGACGTGATCGGCGCGCGAGGCGACGGCGGTGTAGCGGTGCGGGCGGGCCGAGCGGTCGGAGGCGACGAAGCCCTTCTTCTCGAGGCGCGAGAGCACGGTGAGCAGTGTGGTGACGGCCAGTGCGCGGCCGCTTGCGTCGAGCTGGGCCTGCACGTCGTACGCACTGAGCGCGTCGTCGGCTTCCCAGATGGCGTCCATCACGGCCCGTTCGAGTTCTCCGAGCGTTCCCATGCGAGCATCCTCCTTCGCCGAGATTTTGTCCGGCCCTCCGATTCTACTCTGTGTCGAATTTGTTCTATCGTGTGTCGAAGAAGTTCTACGAAGCGTAGAATTGCTGGGGCGGAAGACCGCCATCCCCTCGCGAACGGAGAAACCCGTGGACGTTCTCGACATCGCCCGCTGGCAGTTCGGCATCACGACCGTCTATCACTTCCTGATGGTGCCGCTGACGATCGGCCTCGGCATGATGGTCGCGATCATGCAGACCCGCTGGGTGCGCACGGGCGATGAGAGATTCCTGCGCATGACCAAGTTCTGGGGCAAGGTCTACCTGATCAACTTCATCGTCGGCGTCGCCACCGGCCTCGTGCAGGAGTTCCAGTTCGGCATGGCGTGGAGCGAGTACTCCCGCTTCGTCGGCGACGTGTTCGGCGCTCCTCTCGCCATGGAGGGCCTGCTCGCCTTCTTCGTCGAGTCCACGTTCCTCGGCATCTGGATCTTCGGCTGGGGGCGCCTGCGCAAGGGCGTGCACCTCGCCGCCCTCTGGTGCGCGGTGATCGGGTCGTGGATCTCGGCGTTCTTCATCATCGTCGCGAACTCGTGGATGCAGCACCCTGTCGGCGTCGAGCTCGGCGCCGACGGCCGCCCCGTCATGACCGACGTGTGGGCGGTGCTCACGAACAACACCGCGATCGCCGCGTACACCCACACGATCTTCGGCGCCCTCGTGGTCGCCGGCATGTTCCTGCTCGGCATCTCCTGGTACCACCTGTGGCGTCGCCGCCACGACGGCATCGACACGGTCGACGAGAACGGTCGCGTGATCGTCGGAGAGGCGGATGCTGCGCCAGGCCGCGACCGGAAGGACCACGGCGTCTGGCTATGGTCGCTGCGCTTCGGCGCGGTCGTCGCGATCCTCGGCTTCGTCGGCACCGTCGCATCCGGAGACATCCAGGGCAAGCTGATGTACGAGCAGCAGCCCATGAAGATGGCCGCGGCGGAAGCCGCCTGCCACACCGGGTCGGCCTTCTCCGTGCTCTCGCTCGGCGATCCGGGATCCACCGACTGCTCCGATGTGATCACGCTGATCGAGGTCCCCGGCGTGCTGGGCTTCCTCGGCACGGGGGAGTGGGGCGCCGAGATGCCCGGCATCAGCGACCTCGAGCCGCAGTACGTCGACCAGTACGGCAAGACGATCCCCGACGACGCGCTCTACGGCGACCTGGCGGGAACCGACGTGCAGTACGTGCCGGTCATGTGGGTCACCTACTGGGGCTTCAGGCTGATGATCGGCCTCGGTGGCGTGGTCGCCTTCGGCGGCGTGGTCGCGCTGTGGCTGACCCGCAAGGGCACCGTCCCGCGCTCGCCGTGGATCATGCGGCTCGCTCTGCTGGGCATCGTCGCGCCCTTCGCCGCGAACATCGCCGGCTGGATCTTCACCGAGCTCGGTCGCCAGCCCTTCGTGGTCGCGCCCAACCCGGATGCGACCGGCGTCGACGGCGTGTTCATGTACACCGCGGCGGCCGTGTCACCCGGCGTGACCGCCGGCGAGCTGCTGTTCTCGGTCATCACGCTCAGCGCCGTGTACGGCGTGATGCTCGTGATCGAGCTGTACCTGATGGTGAAGTACGTGCGCGGCGGCGTCGCCGCATCCATGCCCGAGCTCGCGGCATCCGGGCATCCGGCTTCCGACCGCGACGGCGATGACGAGACCGGCAACGACCCCGGCACGCGCGACGACGTGCTCGCGTTCGCATACTGAGCCCTGCGTGCTGAAGACCTGAGAGGAATGACCTGATGGAACCGCTTCCCGTCGTCTGGTTCATCGCGATCGCCGTGCTCTGGACCGGATACCTGCTGCTCGAGGGCTTCGACCTCGGCGTCGGCATGCACATGGTCTTCTCCACCCGATCCGAGCGCGATCGCCGAGTCATGCTCAACACGATCGGCCCGGTGTGGGACGGCAACGAGGTGTGGCTGATCACCGCCGGTGCCGCGATGTTCGCCGCGTTCCCCGCCTGGTACGCGTCGCTGTTCTCGACTCTGTACGTGCCGCTCACCATCACCCTCGTCGGCCTGATCGTGCGCGCGGTGGGCATCGAGTACCGCGGCAAGATCCACACCGGGCGCTGGCGCACCTTCTGGACGTGGATGATCGGCCTCGGCTCGCTCATCGTCGCGTTCTGCATCGGCGCCGCGCTCGCGCTCACCTCGACGGGCCTGCCGATCGACGCGAACGGCGACCGCGTCGGCGGCCCGTTCGTGTGGCTCACGCTGCCCGCGGTGCTCGGCGGTCTCGCCGTGGTCGGCTTCGCGCTGCTGCACTCGGCGACCTTCCTCGGTCTCAAAGCCGACGGTCCGGTGCGCGAACGCGCCGGCGCCTTCGCCGCGCGCTGGGCACCGGTGTGCATCGCCCCCGCGGCGGTCTGGGCGATCTGGGTGCAGCTGGCGCACGGCGGCAGCGTGCTCGCCTGGGCGTTCATCGTGCTGGCGGTCCTCGCGGCGGTGTTCGGCTGGCTGGCCGCCCAGCGTCGGAACGAAGGGCGTGCCTTCATCGGCTTCGCCGGGTTCGGGCTGTTCGGCGCTGCGGCGATCTTCGCCGGCATGTTCCCGCGGCTGCTGCCCTCGACGGTGGATGCGGCCTTCGACCTCACCGTGTGGAACGCGGCCAACGGGCCGTACACGCTGGGCGTCATGACGGTCGTCGCCGCCGTGTCGCTGCCGGTCATCGTGCTCTACCAGGCATGGAGCTACTGGATCTTCCGCAAGAGGGTCACCCCCGGCATGATCCCCGAGGTGCACATCGTGCTCCCCGCGGTGCTGCGCGCCCGCTGACCCCCTGCGCAGCCGGCATCCGTCCGGATGCCGGCTGCCACCCCTGTGACGAGCCCGGCGGCGAGCCCGCCGGAGTCGTCGGACCGGATGCTCTGCGAACGGCGCGTCACCGGCCGACACACCGCGTCACGACCGGATGGTCCGAGATTCCCGACAGTCCCCGGCGCCGCGAACCCCCTCGGGGCTAGTCTGTCCGCATGATGTACGAGCACCTCGGGGCTCGGCCCCGCATCCACGACACCGCCGTCGTGGCGCCGACAGCCGTGATCTCGGGCGATGTGGAGATCGGACCCAGCTGCCAGGTGCTGCACGGCGCCGTGATCACCGCCGAGGGCGGCCCCATCACACTCGGAGAGCATGTGATCGTGATGGAGAACGCGCTCATCCGCGCCACTGCGGCGAATGCCGTGCACATCGGCGATCACACGCTGGTGGGAACGCTTGCCAGCATCGCGGGCGCGATCGTGGGCGAGGAGGTGTTCCTGGCATCCGGCGCCCGCGTCTTCAACGGCGCGCTGATCGGGCCGCGCTGCGAGGTGCGCGTCAACGCGATCGTGCAGCGCCGCGCTGTGCTGCCAGAGGGCAGCGTCGTGCCGATCGGCTGGGTCGCGGTCGGCGACCCGGTGCGGCTGTTCTCACCCGACCAGGCCGACGAGATCTCCGCCGCGATGCCCGACCTCGACTTCCCCGGGCACGTGTTCGGTGTCGACCGCGACACCCCCGATCTGATGGTGCAGCTGACCGAGCGCTACGCGAGCTCGCTGGCGCGTCACGCGGGCGACCATCGGCTCTGACCCGCCCTGCCTTCGCGCCCGGGCCCGCAGACGAGAAGCCGCCTTCCCCCGAGGCACACGCGCCGGCGTGGCGTCTCGGGTAGAAAGCGGCTTCTCGGGATGGATCGGCCCTGAAAGGGCGGAGGTCAGATGACCCCCTGGGCGAGCATCGCCGCCGCGACGCGCTCGAAGCCGGCGATGTTGGCGCCTGCCACATAGTCGCCCGGAGTGCCGTAGCGCTCTGCCGCGTCGAAGGCGGAATCGTGGATGTCGCGCATGATCTCCCGCAGCCGGCCCTCGCTCGCATCGAAGCTCCAGCGCTGGCGGGACGCGTTCTGGCTCATCTCCAGGGCAGAGGTCGCCACACCGCCGGCGTTCGCGGCCTTACCCGGGGCGAAGAGCACTCCCGCGCTCTGGAACGCCCCGACAGCCTCGGGGATGCACGGCATGTTCGCGCCCTCCGACACGGCGCGGACCCCGTTCGCTATCAGTGCCTCTGCATCGGCCAGACTCAGCTCGTTCTGTGTCGCAGACGGCACCGCGATGTCGACCGGGACCTCCCACACGCTGCCGCCCTCGACGAAGCGCGCCCCGGGGCGACGGTTCGCGTACTCGACGATGCGGGCGCGCTCGACCTCCTTGATCTGACGGAGCAGCTCGACGTCGATTCCGGCGTCGTCGATGACGTAGCCGGACGAATCGGACGCGGTGACCGCGGTGGCGCCGAGCTGGCTCGCCTTCTGGATCGCGTAGATCGCGACGTTGCCCGAGCCGGAGACGCTGACGCGCTTGCCCTCGAGGGAATCGCCGTGCACGCCGAGCATCTCCTGCGCGAAGAAGACGGCGCCGTACCCGGTGGCCTCGGTGCGCACCTCTGCGCCGCCCCAGCCGGTGCCCTTGCCGGTGAACATCCCCGACTCGTGCCGGTTGGTCACCTTGCGGTACTGGCCGAACAGGAATCCGATCTCGCGGCCGCCGACGCCGATGTCGCCGGCAGGGACATCGGTGTGCTCACCGAGGTGACGGTAGAGCTCGTTCATGAACGACTGGCAGAACCGCATGATCTCGCTGTCGGAGCGCCCGTGGGGATCGAAGTCCGATCCGCCTTTCGCGCCGCCGATGCCCTGACCGGTCAGGGCATTCTTGAAGATCTGCTCGAAGCCGAGGAACTTGATGATCGAGAGGTTCACCGACGGGTGGAAGCGCAGTCCGCCCTTGTACGGACCCAGCACCGACGAGAACTGGATGCGGTAGCCGCGGTTCACCTGCAGGCGGCCGGCGTCGTCGGTCCAGGGCACGCGGAACATGATCTGGCGTTCCGGCTCGACCAGGCGCTCGAGGATCCCTCCTTCGATGTACTCGGGATGGCTCTCGATCACCGGCGCGATCGAGTGCAGCACCTCGTGCACGGCCTGCTGGAACTCCGGCTCGTGCGGGCTCCGGGCGCGCACGGTCTCGAAGATGGGCTGCACGGAGGAGGCGAGCGGGTGGAAGTCTGCGGAGGTGGAAGCTGTCACGCGGAGAACTTTCTGATGGGGGATTCGGTGAATTCGCGATCGTGTCGAGCGAGGCTGTGGCCTGGCGGGAGTAGACGGTTCTTCGTTCGTCGGGTCATCGACGCGAAGCCGCAGGGAAGCCGCCGGGGGATGCTATCACCCGGTGTTCTGCAGCCCGGCGGCGACTCCACTGACCGAAAGCAGCAGCAGGCGCTGCAGATCGGGGTCTGTCTCGCCCTGGTTGTCAGAGCGCAGCGAGCGCAGAGCGCGCAGCTGCAGCAGCGAGAGGGCGTCGACGTAGGGCGTGCGCAGCTGCACGGCGCGCTGCAACACGGGCTTGTTGCCGAGCAGCCGGTCGCCGCCCGTGAGGCGGATGACCCAGTCGCGCGTGAGCGCGAGCTCGTCGAGCACGATCTTCGCCAGCTCGTCCCTGTCGCCGAGTGAGAGGTACTCGCGGGCGATGCGCTCGTCGGTCTTCGCAAGGCTCATCGCGACGTTGTCGACCATGGTGCGAAGCAGCGGCCAGTCGCGGTACGCCTCGATCAGCCTGGCCTCGTCGCCGACAGCCGCCAGCGCGGTGCCCAGGCCGAACCACCCGGCGAGGTTGATGCGCGCCTGCGTCCATGCGAACACCCAGGGGATCGCGCGCAGGTCCTCGAGCGATTCGACCGAGAGCCCACGTCGCGCCGGACGCGAGCCGAGCGCGAGCAGACCGATCTCCTCCATCGGGGTGACGGTCGCGAACCACGGTGCGAAGCCGTCGGCGGCGACGAGCGAGAAGAAGCGTTCGCGAGAGGCGGCATCCATGATCTCGGCGACGTCGGAGAAGCGCTCCGCCGCGCCGCTGGTGCGCTGCTCATTGCTGGGCGCCGACGCGAGCAGTGTCGCCGCGGCGACCTGGTCGATGTGCCGCATCGCGATCGCCGGCTCGCCGTAGCGCGCGAAGATCACCTCGCCCTGCTCGGTGAGCTTGAAGCGGCCGTCGACGGAGTGCGGGGGCTGCGCGAGGATCGCCGAGTTGGCTGGTCCGCCGCCACGGCCGAGGGCACCGCCTCGCCCGTGGAAGAGCGTGAGCCGGATGCCCGATTCCTTCGCCCACGAGGCGATCTGTCGCTGCGCCTCGTACAGGGCGAGGTTGGCCGCGACAGGGCCGACGTCCTTCGACGAGTCGGAGTAGCCGAGCATGACCTCGAGGCGGTCTCCGGTGGCGTCCAGCCGGGCGCGGAACTCGGGGAACTGCACGACCTCGGCGAGGATCGACGGCGCGGCCTGCAGATCGGCGAAGGTCTCGAACAGCGGAACGACGTCGAGCACGGGCGCCTGGTCGCCGAGCGCGTACGCGGCGAGGCGGTGCACATTCGCGAGGTCCTGCGCGGACTGGGTGAAAGAGACGACATAGCGGCCTGCCGCGCGAAGACCGTAGCGCTGCTGGATGTCGGCCACTGCACGGAAGACGTCGAGCACCTCCACGGTCTGCGCGCTGAGCTCTGCGCCGGCGTCGAGCTCTTCGAGAGCCTGACGGTGCACCTTCGAGTGCTGGCGCACCTCGAGCTCGGTCAGGTGGAAGCCATAGGTCTCCACCTGCCAGATCACATGCTGCAGGCCGCCGAAGGCGTGTCGGCGCGCTCCGGCATCCGCCAGCGACGACTGCACCGCGCGCAGGTCGGCGAGCAGCTGCTCGGGGGCGCCGAACGCGCCGGGCTGCTCGGTGCGGGTCGCGTTCACACGGTGCACGAGCGCGAGCATCACGCGGCGGTGCGGCTCGGAAGGCGAGCGGGTGGCGATGTCTTCTGCCAGTTCCGGATGCTCGTCGGCGAACCGCTGCCAGATCGCGTCGACCTCAGCGCTCGGAGGCGTGTCCTCGGCGTCGAGGGTCAGCGTCCGTCCGATGCGATCCAGCGCGCGCTCGAGGCCGCGCAGCACATGCTCGGATGCGATCGCGGCCGCCTCGCGCGTGACGGCGGCGGTGACGAACGGGTTCCCGTCGCGGTCACCGCCGACCCATGATCCGACGCGGACGAACGCGGGAACGACAGGGGCGCTCGCGCCGGATTCGGTGCCGCGCAGCGCGTCGTCGATGCGGCGGTAGACGTGCGGGACCGTGCTGAAGAGCGTCTCGTCGAACACGCCCATCACGGTGCGCACCTCGTCGGTCGGCGTGGGCTTCTGCGCGCGGAGGGGAGCCGTGCGCCAGAGCGTGTCGATCTCCTCCAGCATCCGACGGTGCGCGCGCTGCTGGTCGGCTCCGCCCTCGCTCGCCGCATCGTGCTCGCTGAGCAGATCGGAGAGCCGGCGGATGCTGCCGGACACGGCGCGACGACGCGCTTCGGTGGGGTGCGCGGTGAACACGGGGTGGAATCGCAGCTCGGCGAGGCGCTCGCGGGCGGCATCCTCCCCGACCTCCTCCGTGAGCTGCGCGAAGGCGGTCGCGACCGTGTCGGTCGAGCCTTCGCGCGGCTTGCCCGAGCGCTCGCGCAGGATGCGCACGCGCTGGTGCTCTTCGGCGAGATTCACGAGGTGGAAGTAGCAGGTGAAGGCGCGCGCGACCTCGTCGGCGCGCTCGAGGCTGAACGAGTCGGCGATCTCGGCCGCGCGCGCGAAGGCGTCGTCGTCGGCGTCGGATGCCTGGATCGTCGCGAGGCGAAGCCTCTCGACGTCCTCGAAGAGGCCGGGGGTACCGGATTCGCGCAGAACCTGACCCAGCAGGCCGCCGAGCATCCGCACATCCGCGCGCATGGCGTCGGGAATGCCGTGCGAGGCCTCGTATCGGGTGATGACGCGGATGGCTTCGGTGTTCGTGGGCTCTTGCGACATGCTTCGAGGGTAAACCGCCCCATCGTGTGCTCCGTCCCCTGTGACAGAGTGGAGGCGATGCGTATCTCGGACAATCCTCTTCGCGGTCAGCAGTTCCCCGCGGCGCTCCTTCTCGTCGCCGCCGCGCTCGGTCTGCTGCTCGCCAATCTGCCCACGCACGACGCGCTCGCCGACATCCTCCACGCGCACATCGCGATCCCGGGCACCGGGCTCGATCTGTCCGTGCACGAGTGGGTTGCAGACGGCCTGCTCGCCATCTTCTTCCTCGTCGTCGCGATCGAGCTGCGCCATGAGCTCACCCACGGCGAGCTGGACTCGCTGCACAAGGCGGCGCAGCCCGCGATCGCCGCCACCGGCGGCGTGGTCGTGCCGATCGCGGTGTACCTGCTCATCGCGGGTCCTGCCGCGGGCGCAGGCACGACGGTCGGATGGCCGATCCCCACCGCCACCGACATCGCCTTCGCGCTCGGCGTGCTCGCCATGTTCGGCAGGGGGCTGCCGTCGGCGGTGCGCGTGTTCCTGCTGGCGCTCGCGATTCTCGACGACATCATCGGGATCATCTTCATCGCCGTGCTCTTCGCCCATGACGTGAACTGGGTGATGTTCGCGGCCGCGGTCGCATGCGTCGCGGTGTTCGCGGTTCTCAGCCGGATCGTCGCGAAGAACGGCTCCTCGGGGATCGCGGTGCTCATGGGCGTCATCGGCGTGATCGCCTGGGGGTTCATGGCGCTCTCGGGCATCCACGCCACGATCGCGGGCGTCATGCTGGGGCTGGCGATGTCGCCTGCACCGGCCGAGAAGACACGGCATGCACTCGAGCCCACCGTCAACGGCGTCATCCTGCCGATCTTCGCGTTCGTCGCGGCATTCGTCGTGATCCCGCAGGTGTCGCCGACCCAGCTGTCGCCGGCGTTCTGGGGCGTCCTCATCGCCCTGCCGGTCGGCAAGATCATCGGCATCGGCCTCTTCGGATGGCTCAGCATGCAGCTGCGCCCGAAGGGCACCGAGCCCGCGCTGCGCCTTCCGGACATCCTGGCGGCTGGCACCCTCGGCGGCATCGGCTTCACGGTGTCGCTGCTGCTGGCGAACCTGGCGTTCGCCGGAGCGGACGAGGTCCGTGACCAGGCCATCCTCGGCGTGCTCGGTGGCTCGTTGATCGCGCTGCTGCTGTCGGCGGTCGTCGTCTCGGCGCGCGCCAGGGCGTACCGCACTCTGGCCGCTGCGACGGAGTGATGCGATGACCGATCCGCTGACCGAACCAGACGCGCTGCGTGCCGCCGCCGAGACCATGCGTCAGGTGCGCGAGCGGTGCGTCTGGTCGCAGCGCATCACTCACCGCGACCTCGTGCCCTACCTGACCGAGGAGGCGCACGAGGTCATCGAAGCCGTCGAGCGCGACGACCGGGCAGAGCTGCGAGAAGAGCTCGGTGATCTGCTCTGGCAGGTGCTGTTCCATTCCGCGGTCGCGGCCCAGCATCCTTCCGAGCCGTTCGACATCGACGACGTGGCGCGCGGCCTGACCGAGAAGATGGTCCGCAGGCACCCGCACGTCTTCGCGGATGCGGTGGCGACGACGCCAGAAGAGGTGCTCGTGCACTGGAACGCGGCCAAGGCGGCCGAGAAGCGCGAGCGGAGCAGCGTGCTCGACGGCGTGCCGGCCGGCATGCCGGCTCTCGCCCGCGCGCAGAAGCTGCTGGGTCGCGCCGCGCAGGTCGTGGAGGTGCCGGTGCCGGCGTCGGGACCCTCCTCTGAAGCAGAGCTCGGTGACCTCCTGCTCGCTCTGGTCGCGCGGGCGCGCGCGAACGGGTGGGACGCCGAGCGCGCGCTGCGAGAGAGGCTTCGCGTGCTCGAAGACGAGGTCCGCGCCGCGGAGTCCGCTTGACCGGCGTGGTCGAGAAGTCGAGAAAGCACCGGAACAGGCTCCTACCGGTGCTTTTCTGACCTCTCGGGCGCGTCCTCGGCGGTTCCGGCAGGCAGGGAAACGCACCCGCGCGCGACCTGGAAAGATGGACGGGTGGCAAACGTGAACCCGCCGCGCGGCATGCGCGACTTCCTCCCCGCTGACAAGGCCCGTCGCGAGCGCGTGCTCGCCGTCATCCGCGAGCGCTATCGCGCGCACGGCTTCGATGAGATCGAGACGCCGGTGGTCGAGGAGCACGGGCGCCTGCACGCGGGCATCGGCGGCGACAACGAGAAGCTCTCGTACAGCATCCTGCGCCGGGGGCTCGACGCCGATGGCATCCGCGCGGCGGCGGACGACCCCGCGGCGCTGAGCGACCTCGGTCTTCGTTACGACCTGACGGTGCCGCTCGCCCGGTTCTACGCGACCAACCGCGGCCAGCTGCCGACGGTGTTCCGCTCGATCCAGATCGGTCCCGTCTGGCGGGCCGAGCGCCCGCAGAAGGGGCGCTACCGCCAGTTCGTGCAGTGCGACATCGACATCATGGGCGACGAGAGCGCCCGCGCCGAGGCCGAGCTGATCGTCGCCTCGCTCGACACGATCGATGCGCTGGGCCTCGAGGGCGGCATGGTGCGGGTCAACGACCGCCGCGCGCTGGACTGGATGCTCGACAGCTTCGGCTTCACGGAAGACGAGCGCCCCGGCGTTCTGATCACGATCGACAAGCTCGACAAGGTCGGCCCGTCCGGCGTGGCCGCCGAGCTGCGCGAGCGCGGCGTCACGGCGTCCGCGGTCGATGCGTTCGAGGCGTTCCTCACTCGCCCGCAGACTACGGAGTACAACCCGTACGGCGAGCGTCAGATCCGCAAGGCGCTGCCGGACGGCGCGCCCGACGAGATCGTCGCCCACCTCGTCTCGCTCGGCGACGCGGTCAGCGCAGCACGTCCGGATGCCGGTGAGCCGCCCCTCGTGTACGACCCGTTCCTCGTACGCGGCATGGGCTACTACACGGGCACGATCTTCGAGCTCGCGCACCCCTCGGTCGGCTACTCGCTCGGCGGCGGCGGCCGCTATGACGGGATGATCGGCCGGTTCCTCGGCCAGCAGGTGCCTGCGGTCGGGTTCTCGATCGGCTTCGAGCGCATCGTCGACCTGGTCGCAGAGCACGAGGCCGAGCAGGCTCAGGCGGTCGTGCTGGTGCACGACGCCGACGTGCCGGTCGCTGAGCTGCTCGCGCACAAGACGGCGCTGCTCGACTCCGGCGTCGCGCGCGTGCGTCTCGAGCGCCGTGCGAAGAACATGAAGGCGCTACTCGAGCGCTCGGCCGCAGACGGCTACACGGGCTTCGCGTCGGTGCGTGCCGGCGAGGCGCTCGGCGAGGTCAAGCCGCTCGCCTGACCGCGTGCGACCCGTGCCCCGGGTCAGGGGCCTGGCATGTTCACGCGGCGTTCACGTCGACCCGCTGAGATCGGGGCATGCACCGTCTCCGCTCCGCAGTCGTGGCCGTTGCCGTCCTCGCCGCGGCTGGTTTCGGCATCCGCTTCGGTCTCGCTCGTCAGGCGGCCATCGCCCGCCGCCGCATCGGCAAGCCGCTGGGAGAGGATGCCCTGAACGCCGAGCGCGTCTGGCGGCGCAAGCTGCCGGGCGACCCGGTGCGGCTGCTGATGGTGGGGGATTCGCTGGCCGCCGGCCTCGGTGCGGCCAAGCCCAAGGAGACGCTGGGCGGCCGCCTGGCGCGAGGGCTGGCGGCGCAGATCGATGCGCCGGTGGTGCTGCGCTCCGTGGCGGTCGTGGGCTCCGAGTCGTCGGATCTGGCCGCTCAGCTCGACACCCTCACCGGCGAAGACGAGGTCGATGTCGCGGTCATCGTGGTCGGCGGAAACGACGTCACCCACCGCATCCCGGTGGTCGATTCCGCCCGGCACCTGACCGAGGCCATCACGCGACTGCACGAGCGCGGCGCGCGTGTCGTGGTGGGCACCTGCCCCGATCTCGGAGCGCTGCGCCCCGTGCCGCAGCCGCTGCGCGGCCTGGCCTCGCGCCTCTCACGTCGGCTCGCCGACGTGCAGGCCGAGTCCGCTCAGCAGGCGGGTGCGGCACACGTCTCGCTCCGGCGCACCGTCGGTCCGCTGTTCTTCGACGAGCCGGAGCAGATGTTCAGCCTGGACCGGTTCCATCCGAGCGCCCTTGGCTATCGGCGCACCGCAGACGCTCTTCTGCCGGCCGTCGTCGCCGCGCTCGGCGAACGTCGCGAGGTCGGCGCACGGTGACGTGTCAGCGCGCGGCGACGCGCAGCCGCAGCATCCGGTAGCCGATCCCGGCCAGCACCACACCGGCGCCGATCAGCGAGGCGACGACCGGCAGCGTCGAGACGAGCACGAGGCATCCGATCGCGCCGACCACCTGCAATGTCCGGGGGTAGCGGCGCACATCGGTCTGCTGCCGGAAGGCCGCCGCGTTCGCGATCAGGTAGTACAGCAGCACGCCGAACGAGGAGAAGCCGATCGCGCCGCGCAGGTCGGCGAGCAGCACGATGCCGATCACGATCATGGCGACGACGATCTCCGCCCGCTGCGGGACCTGCCAGCGCGGGTCGATCACAGAGAGGAACCGAGGCAGGTCCGACTCCCGCGCCATCGCCAGAGTCGTTCGGCCAATGCCGGTGATCAGCGCCAGCAGGGCGCCCAGCGACGCCGTCGCACCCGCGACGCGCACCACCGGCTCCGTCCATCCCCAGCCGGCGACGGCGGCGACGTCGGCGAGTGGATGAGCGCTTCCGATGGCATCCGCGCCCAGGGTCAGCATGACGGCGAGTGCGACGAGCACGTACACGACGACGGCGCCGCCCAGGGCGAGCACGATCGCGCGCGGGATGGTGCGTGCGGGGTCGATCACCTCCTCGCCCATGGTCGCGATGCGGGCGTACCCGGCGAATGCGAAGAACAGCAGGCCGGCGCCCTGCAGCACGCCGTATGCGGTGGCGTCGGGCAGGGGAGCGGGTGCGGCGGCCGGTGCCGCTGAGAAGCCGGATGCCATGACCGCGGCGAGCCCGAGCAGCGAGAGCACCACGAGGATGCGGGTGAGAAACGCCGTGCGCGTGACACCGAAGCAGTTGACGGTGGCGAGGGCGGCGACGGCGAGTACGGCGACGGTCGTCCGCCAGCCCTCGGGAGCGGCGTAGGCCGCGAACGTCATCGCCATCGCGGCGCAGCTCGCGATCTTGCCGATCACGAAGCACCATCCGGCGATGAACCCGGTCCACGGGCCGATCTCGGCGCGCGCGTAGGCGTAGGTGCCGCCGGCGACGGGATGCACGGCCGCCAGCTGGGCGGAGGACGTGGCGTTGCAGAAGGCGACCACTGCGGCGACGCCCAGCGCGATGAGGATGCCCGATCCGGCGACGCCGAGAGCTGGCGACCACACGGCGAACACGCCTGCCCCGATCATCGATCCGAGTCCGATCGCGACGGCGTCGGCGAGGGTCAGGCGGCGTGCGAGGGGCATCCGTCCATGCTGTCACTCGGTGGTGAACGGCGGGTGACGCGCCGCGCCGCGTGGCCACCAGGGGATCGGGAGGCTGGCCGGCGCGCCGACCGAACTCGTCGTGAAGATGATCTAGTTGTACTAGTTGATCTAGTTGGAATAGAATAATGAGCATTGGAGGTAGAGATGCTCATCAGAGTCGACCCGGACAGCCCTCGCCCGCTGTTCGAGCAGATCGCGGCGTCAGTCCGCGGCGAAGTACTCGCCGGACGGATCGGGCCGGGCGACCGGCTCCCCGCTGCGCGCGATCTCGCGGAGGCCGTCGAGGTCAACGTGCACACGGCGCTCCGCGCCTATCAGGAACTGAGAGACGAGGGGCTCGTCGAGCTGCGACGAGGTCGGGGCGCGGTCATCTCGGCCTCAGCGGCGCCCCTCGCCGACCTCGCCGAAGAGATCGCAGCCCTCGTGCGCCGCGGAGCCGAACTCGGCGTCACCCCCGCCACCCTCGCCGCTTTGATCAAGGAGATGAGCTCATGACCTCGACCGCCCTCGACCCCGCCGCCGATGTGCGTCGCGCCCGGCGCGCGCTGATCGTCGTCGGACTGATCGTCCCCGCCGTTCTCACCGCAGTGGCCGTCGCCCTCGTCGCCCTCTGGATGCCCGAGCTGCCCGACCCTGCCGCGATGCACTGGGGCGCCGACGGCGTCGACGGCTTCGCCCCGCCGGCTGCCTATCTCTGGCTCGCCGCCGCGCTGGGGCTCGGCCTGCCCCTGCTTCTCGTGATGACCACGCTGTCGATGGCCCGAACGCAGTGGGGCGTGACGGCGCGTTTCCTCGGTGCTCTGGCCCTCGGCCTGTCGGGATTCAGCGCCGTGATCGCCGCAGGTTCGGTGTGGATGCAGCGCGGCCTCGAAGACGCCGCAGCGGCGACGAACGTGCTGCCCGTCATGATCGGAGCGTTCTGCGCGCTTCTCGTGCTATCGGCCGCGGGCTGGGTGCTGCAGCCCGATGTCGCGACCACGCCGGCGGTGACGCTGAAGACCGCCCACCTGAGGTCGATCGCGGCGGGGGAGCGGGTGGTCTGGATGGGAACGGCCACCATGGCGCGTTCCGGTGCGATCGTGATCGGACTGGCCGGAGTGATGCTCATCGGCGTGACCGGAGTGATGCTGCTGCAGGCGCCCGACAAGCTCTGGATCCCGCTGCTCGTGCTGATCGTGGTCGGACTCGCGCTCGCGGCGACCGCATCGTTCCGGGTGCGCGCCGGCGCAGACGGCCTGACCGTCCGCTCGCAGCTCGGCGCGCCGCGGCTGCACGTGCCGCTCGATGAGATCACCTCGGTGCGCGCGATCGAATGCCACCCGTTCGCGGAGTTCGGCGGCGTGGGCTGGCGCGTCGGGCTGGACGGCCGCACCGGCATCGTGCTGCGCAGCGGTCCGGCGATCGAGGTGGGTCGCCGCGGCAAGGGCCCGGTGGTCGTGACCGTCGACGGCGCCGAGACCGCCGCCGCGACCCTGGAGGCGCACCTCGAGCACCGGGGTGCTGCGCGCTGACGCGGCGGTGCCGTCTGAGGTCTCGGACCACTCGGCATCCGGCCGGCGTGTCGTGCGACTGAGGTCGCGCG